>Ga0302215_10001269_pt1 | contig 18237 bp, 13 predicted proteins | sample II_Fen_N3_1_FD_194580 | JGI IMG/M metagenome (GOLD analysis project Ga0302215, IMG submission 194580) | Peat permafrost microbial communities from Stordalen Mire near Abisko, Sweden - II_Fen_N3_1 | ecosystem: Environmental > Terrestrial > Soil > Wetlands > Permafrost | place: Sweden: Abisko...
CTATTCATCAAAATACAATTAATCAGTAGATAAGTAAGAATATTAAATAGTTATTACCACATTTCCTACCTTTTGTCCTGTTTCAACATAGATGGTTGCGTCAACAAGTTGTTCGAATGGATAGATACGGTCAATAACCGCTTTGTATTTGCCTGCCTCCATCAATTCTTTTATAAACACAATATCTTCTTTGCTGTCTTTCGGTATTGGGAAAAGAACTCTTTTTCCACCGAAAAGAGGAGTCAGCAAAGCCAGAAAAATGTTTTGAGATAAATAACCAAGTTCTGTAGAGAAATAAATCCCATGTGGTTTTAGTATTTTTCGGCAACGGAAAAAAGAACTCTTACCTACCGCGTCAATCACCACATCATACAATTGGCCGTTTTCGGTAAAATCTTCTTTTGTGTAATCAATTACCTCGTCTGCACCCAACGATTTTATCAACTCAAATTCTTTTGTCTGGCATACAGCAGTAATTTTAGCCCCAAAGTAATTCGCAAACTGGACACATGCCGTACCGATTGAACCCGATGCACCATGAATGAGAATATTTGGTGAGTTTGTAAAATCAATTTTCCTTATATTGGATAATGCAAGAAAACCACCGTCACAAACAGCGGCTGCTTCATTAAATGATATACTGGCGGGTTTTATAGTGATGGATTTATCTTCTGCAATGCAGATGTATTCGGCGTGAGTTCCAAAATTATAAGTGCTTAATCCAAAAACGGCATCACCTTTCTTGTATGTTCTTACATTTATACCTACAGCTTCCACTACACCGGCAAATTCCGACCCTAAAATCTGCTTCTTTGGTTTAAATATTCCACCTACTAACCGAACAATAAAGTATTCAGGTTTTCGAAATCCACAGTCTGTACGATTTACAGTGGTAGCATGAATTTTGATCAATACTTCATTGTCTTTAGGAGCTGGCTTTTCCACTTCCTTGAGCCGAAGTACATCGGGCAAACCATATTGTGTGTAAACTACTGCTTTCATTATATTACATTTAAATAAGATAAAGTTAATAGTATTGTTTTGCAAATATACTTTTATTTTCAAATATAATCGAATGTATCAGCTATTTAATCAATTTATTGACTGAGCATTTATCAAATATATTTCGGTTAGATTACAGTAATCAAAAAAAAACTCAAATATTCTTTCTGAAAACTTATTAGTTTGATCATAAACTGAGTAATGGGATTTAATAATGTTATAAAATTTTCAATGTGGCTCATGACAAAGTCATTCTCATTGGGAAGGATTTAAAAAGTCGAAATTTCAAATGTGATATTATTTCTTTCATACTAGTTATCACAAAAAACTTTGTTTCGACATGTAAAAATTTTTTCGGCAAATAAATGCTATTGAAATTTTATTGCACATATGTTATACTGACAATCAGTATTCAAATATAAAGGGGTAACATTTGTTTCCAGTATTTTGCTTTATGAGCCATCCCATCCCATTCGTAAAACAGGTGATGAATGCCTTTATTAGTGAGACATTGACTAAATTCTCTGTTATTTTGAATGAAAACATCTTCTTTTCCACACACAATAGTAATCTGTTGATTGCGTATATGATCAAGTTGCTCACCTTCGGGGATATTCTGTACATAATGACTAGGTGAATTAAAATAAATCTGATCGGAATAATACCCATCCAACAAATCATAAAATAACCCAAGGTTTAGAGTCAGGTCATACCTGCCGCTTAATGCTATAACTTTGCCAAATAAATGAGGATGGCGAAATGCAATGTTAACAGCATGGAATGCTCCCATACTGCATCCAACGGACATAAAGAATGGGTTCTGGTTTTTTTTATTTGCAAGGGGAATCACTTCATTCAGAATATATTCCTCATATTCTATATGTCTGAAAATTCGACCCTGAGGGTGTGCCCAAAAACAATAAAAGCTTTCCTGGTCAATACTATCAAGACAATACACCTGAATCCAACCTTGTTGAATCTGATAACGCAGGCTTTCAATTATTTTCCAGTTTTCGTAATCATAAAAGCGTGCAGTGCGGGTAGGAAACAACAACACTTTTGCTCCTGAATGACCGAAAACAAGGAGTTCCATATTTCGTCTGAGATTTGGACTAAACCATTTATGGTATTCTCTCTCCATTATTTTGTGCCTGGTTCAAGAAAACGGAATAAATATCTGTTTGTTATCTCCTTTTTCCATATGCAATAACCTGCTTTACTCAAATGAAGCCCATCAGGTTCAAAAAATTCAGGGTTTGGTTGATTATTGAGCAACATAGCCTGATTGATATTAATAAAGCTACATTGAGGGTATTTTTGCTCAATGAGTTCGTATATTATTTTGTTGGTATAATATATGGAACCGGATAAATAATTTCGGGAGGGTGAATTTTTTACAGATATAAATCCTACTGGAATATCACCAAAACTTTCTTTGATAAATTCGATTATGTTAATAAAATATAGATAAACTTCTTCAGGATGCCGTTTATCAGCCAAGTCATTATCACCGGCATAGAGTATAATTATATCCGGATTGGTTTGCGGAATCAACCTTTTAAAAAACCAGCAACAAGCTGCAAGTGTAGAACCTCCGAAAGATTGATTCACTATTTCAAATTCAGTAAAATCGGTGTAAATGGTATTCCACAACCGTAAAGAGGAACTACCATAAAAGACGACTCTTTTTTTCTTAGTCTTATCAGGGAATGTTTTTCCTTCCAGTTCCTTTACTTCATCTTCGTACCAAAACATAAAATAAAATTAATTAGTAAAATGGTTGTATAAATTTAATATGCAAATAGTTTAACAGAAATACTCATTGAGCTTGTTGAAACTGTCTAAATAAATTGAAATGACATTCAAACTACAAATATATTTTAAAATTGTTTATCTCCATTTTTAATACAAATGTATACCAACCCGATTAAAAAAACTGAAACTACAATCAAACAAAATGATTTGTTTTGCAAAATTTACCTCACGTTGAATAAAATGGAATGACAGCTTTATACAGACAGCTATTTTATTTGTTTAATTAAGAAAAGTCTACTTTACAAGCTTAAAATCATTTTTGATCAAGAATAAATATTATGAATAAGTCATACCAAAAGTAAAACAATCATTAGAAATTGTTATTCCAATACTTTTTCACCTGAATAATTATTATATCCCTTTTTATCCATATAATATTGTATTTTATGGATAAGCCAATAGAATTGAACCAATTATATTATTCACAGCGTTTCAGTCATCTCTTTCGGTCTTTATTACCTTCACAAAAGCAGCATGTACCGGTGAAGGGCATGGTTTAGTAATGCCACGACATGCAACCCAGATTACTTCATTCAGATCTTTATCTTTGACAAGGTCTTCCTTGCTAAAGTTAAACAACTCACTTTTCTTTTGCCATTCATTTTGAAGCTGATTCTTTTCAAAAAGATCAGTTTGTGCCTCAATAGAATTAAAGGAAGAGTGAGTTGGCGTAGAGTCAAAACATCGCCATAAAGGCTCAGCAGCTGCATCATATTGGCTCATAGGTGGTAATCCAAGAATCAACTCTATTGTTCTGAGAACGGAGGTGGTAGAATACAGAGTATGGTCAACAAAGGACTTCCTGACAAATCCTCCTGCAACATAAGTTGTACTGCGGTGAGCATCAACGTGATCCGGACCATTCTGTGAATCATCTTCAACTATAAAAATGGCAGATTCATTCCAGATTGAACTTTTACTCAGGTATTCTACAAACAATCCAACTGCAAGATCATTATCGGCAACAGCTGCAAAAGGAGTTGGACGACCAATCTTCATCCCTTCTGTATGATCATTTATAAATCGAAGAGTATTCAACTGTGGAACCTTGTGTATGGAGAGTAATGAATCAAAATCCTGTTTCCATTGCCTGAATCGGGTAGTATCCATGACCGTTTGATCCCAGCCGGTAAAATACCTGCACAGATGATTTTCCAATACCAGAATATTAGCTTTGTAGTTATCTGCGAACTCACCATATGTTCTGTACGATACCCCGTATTTATAGCAATAATCCCAAATGAAACCATTTTTATTGTTTGCTATTTTTCGGTTTCCTTCAGCTCCATATGTTCCACCACGATTACCATAATAGGTAGGCCATGTTTTCTCCAGGTAATCGGTGGCATATGCTCCTAAACTCCAGTTATGTCCGTCAGCACTTACTTCACCATCATTATAAAAGTTATCTAACAGTACAAACTGCTCAGCTAAAGCATGCTGGTTTGGAGTGTATTTTTTCCCGAAAAGAACGAGGGTAGTATCTCCGTTTCCCTGTGACATATCACCTAAAACCTGATCGTATGTTCTGTTTTCTTTGACAATATAAAACACATAATGAATGGGTGACACATCACCTGTTTTCATCGGTATAGGGTTATCTTTCATTCCATTTGCCTTAGTTTCTTTGTCCGAATTAAAAGGGGTATTCTCATACACCTGTTTCGACCATAAAGCCAGTAGTTCTCTGTCGGGTATAGAAATCACACTGAATGTACCTTTGAAAAGTCCTGCAATATATTGCTCTTCATTTTCAATTTCTTTTGAACCCTTTTGATATTCAACTTTGTTGGTTATTTTAGTCGGATTTGGACCTTTTGGATTTGGGAATGAAGAGAGTCCTTTCCCGTTTGCAACTAATATTTTATCCTTAGCAATTCGTACACAACTGGGATACCACCCTGTCGGAATAAACCCCATACTAATACTTTGTCCGGGATTTGACACATTAAAAACAGCAAGACAATTATTATCGGCATTTGAAACATAAAGTGTTTTATTGTCTTTGCTAAGTGCCACACTATTTGTAGTTGACCCGGTTAATGTGGTCGGGAATAGTGCTGCATTTAATGTTTCGATCACTTTCTTTTGTTGCAGGTCAATTACTGAAACCGAATTATCATTGGAATTGGCAACATAGAGCATTGTTCCTTTTCGATCAATTACCATATCGTTCGGATGATCACCTACAATTATAGACCCTTCAATTTGCATTGAAGTTGTATTTACTAAAACAATTTTATTACAACCCCAGCAACTGCAATACAGTTGTTTTTTGTCAGGAGATAAAATACAGGTGTACCCCTCACCACCCAGTGCAAGTTGTCCAATGATTTTCCTGGTTTTCAAATCCAGAATATAAAGTGAGTTAATATCCTTGGTAACAGCATAAAGCCTGTTTGACGATTCATCTACAGCGATTCCAGCAATCGAAATATTGTCTTTCACCGGCTCTCCAATTTTTATTGTATCACGACAAATAAGTTTATTGTTTTGAATTTCAAAACGTAAAATAAGGTTGTCATTACCACCCGATGCATAAAGGCTTTTCCCGTTATCTCCAAAAGTTAATCCTAACCATAATTTTCCAACTACATAGGTATCGAGTATTTTATTCTCCAATAAACTGATAAGTTGTATGGATTGTGTACTTTCACCGTTGTTGGTAACAGCAGCATATTTTAAATCGGTAGTGAGAGCAATATTTAGGGGAAGATCTCCAAGAGGAATTTGTTGGCCTACAGGGCTTAAACTCCAACCATTCGGCAATGTAATTTTATTTATTTTTGTTGGTTTTATTTGAGCTGGCAGATTTACATTCGGTAATAGAATAAGAATTAAAAAAAACAAGGTTGAACAAACATACATTAATTGTCCAACCCTGATTGGACTTGAAAAACTAAATTTCATAAGTTATACGATTTGATGAAGTAAATTTCAAATTGTCGGTTGTTCAAAAACTTAAAAACTTTTCAGCTAACGCATTGATTGAAATAAATTTTAATCAGTAAGAAAACTATTTGATTTTAAAATCCGACAACAGGAAGTGTTTTGATATTCCAACTCACATTTCAATTGGCATAAATTCATGTATTTCGATAGTACTCTCGTCATTCCAACCATTTAAATGTGGATTTCTTTCAATAAGTGATGTTGCTTCTTCCATATCTTCGGCCTGAATAATAGAATAACCTCTGACATTTTTGGTGCTTGCTTTTGTCTTTCCACTCGTGTTAATTTCAAAACCGCTCATTAATGGTGATCCCATCTCAACCAGTTTATCTCCGCAATTCTTTGCCCATTGCATCCATTCATCCATTCCTTTTGCACGGTCTTCGGGTGTTGCTTCGTCTGTTTGAGTCATTATATCCTCGGGTGAATGATAAATAACAAGGTACTTTTTTATTTTAATTTTGTCAGTGATTATGGTGCTGACTCCGCACTTTTTTTTGCCTGCTATTTTAGGTTTTCGGCTTCTCCTTTTAATCCCGGGTTTTATACAAATAAATGATAACCGGAGTTTGATACTTAAACATTATTTCTTACTGAATGTTGCACCGTAGGAGTTAAGATAAAATTAAAATGATGTTACAGATAAATCCGAACGAATTTTTGTATTGGCACGTTGATTTATTTTGGTAGAATTTTGATTTTAGATTTGAGAAAAATGGCTATATTTCTTCCTTTTTACAGAGTCATGTTTTTTGGTCGTTTTCATGTTCGGGATTCTGGTAATTCATACTGGTTTTTTTATCACCAGTATTTGAATATCTTACTAAATATCAGGTCGAAAACTTCGATAAGAATAAGCACAATAATTATTAATTCGAGTGCCCGGTTTTCCCGATGATGCAAAACTTCCCTGAAATTGTTCAGATTATCTTCAATAATCTTTAAATGATATTCAATTTCCCGAAAACGTGTTTTTAGTTCAAACGTTTTTGACAACCCAATATTTACATTTGACAGGTATTCATTTTCCCAAACTAATTCAGGAGCATCCAAAATATAAAGTTCGTCAATAATTTTGTTTTTTGTATTGAGCACCTTGCCGATAAATTTCAACATCTCCCGTTTGGTAATATCGATTTTGCCAAACTTTTCCAACTGTGTTGTAAAGTCTGTTACAGCGAACAACAATTTCTTGGATTCTTCCAGATAGTAATCCAATACCACCGAATGCCCTACATTCAACATGCATATCTTAATCAACTCATTGTTGATTTCGGGCACATTGGCACTATTGTACGAAAATGACAAGGGTTTTTTGCTGTCAATATTAACCAGAAAATTTTCAGTCAACTTTTCTTTGAAAGGAGTAGAGGCATAATCTTCCATGAATGAAATTATTTTACTCTCATCAATTTCTGAAAAATCCGCAAAAATAACCACACCATAATTAAACAGATACAGATACGATTTTTCTTCGTATTCGTAAAACAATTCGAATGATGACGAAGATAACAATTTGCTGGTAAAATCGCTTTTAAACCTTTTTATATCAATACTTTCAGCAATTTGATAAGCTGTAATCTTTAACATACTGCTTGCTTAAAATTGTTTATTATATCGTGGTTAAAGGAAGTTCTCGATAACATCAATCTGATTATGGTATAACAAATATACTCTGTTTTTTTTTCTAAATCAGCACAATATTCCGTATTGTTAACTTGGATATTTTCCGTGTTCAACTGTTTATTTTAACATATTGCCTTGTGAACTCTTATTTCTTCAAAGATGACTTTTTCTTAATTTCTTTCCATAATGCCTTAAAAGAAGTTGAAGCCTTCGACTCCGGACTGAAATCACCCAGGGGTTTTCTATATATCCCCATCTTTTCAACATCTGCAAGAAAAGGAATAAATGAAGTACATAAATTGGGAATCTTTTCAGTTAGTTCCTTTATCATATTGCGATGAATTGATTTACGCATCTCAACCATCGATAAAAAAGGAATCACGGAAGATTTATCAAGACCATCCTGTTTAAAAAAAGATATGATTTGTTCGTAAGTACGCTGACAAAGAGGAGTGGGAACAGTAGGAACGAGAATATAATCGCATGCCTGAAAGATATTTTCTGCCAGAATAGAAATACCCGGTGGACAATCGAGAAATATTACATCATATTCATCTTTCAGGTCCTTTAAAGCTTCACGGATTCTTTTTTTTGATTTTTTTGCCTGATCCAACAACGTATCCATATGACGATAGGAGAAATCAGAAGGTATGATTTCTAAATTCCGGTAATCAGTGCCCTCAATAATATCATTCAGTTCAACTTTACCGGAAATTATTTTTTTTAAACTGGCATCACTTCCTTGCTCTTTATGATAGTAAAACGAAGAAGAACCCTGTGGGTCAAGGTCCCACAAAAGAGTTTTCTTCCCTTCAAGGCTTGATAAATAGGAGAGATTTACGGAAGCAGCTGTTTTACCTACCCCACCCTTGATATTGTATATGCCAAAAATGATCATTTTGGATCTTCAGTTTTCTCAACTACTTCAGTTACTTTCTGTTTAGGTTTTTTCTCCGCTTTTTCAGGTTTTTGTTTTTTTTCTGCTTTTTGTTTTTTGTCATCTTTCAACTTTAAACCCACTTCTTTTTTCAATACTTTTTGAGCATCTCTGACTAGTCCAAGCGTTAATTCTTTTTCTTCTTCATATACACTTTTTTTAGTTTTCATTTTTTCTTTCAATGTAACTAGTTCTTTTTCCAATCGATCCATTTTTTTTACTGAAGTTTCAAGTGTCTTGATAAACACAATATCTTCTCCTTTTTCTTTAAAAATCTCAATGTTTGCTTTTAAGTTATTTACTACTTCAATAGCTTTTTCTGTACTGATTTTCAATTTCTTTTTCTTCATAATATTAAATTTATAAAATTGATATAAAATTTGTATTTATTTACCCAATAACAAAAATAACAGTGTTTTTGTTTATAAAGTTTTATTTTGTTCATACAATATGAATATTTAACTATATTTGTTCTGAATTTCTATTTAAATCATCAGTTTCTCACTTTCCTGAAGAATCTTTTTTTGTTAAATTAAATCTATCCGGAAGGAAACCAGTATTTAATTAACATAATTATTCCGCCTGAATCAATACAGTATCCTGTAACCCCGACTGAAAAAAATCTGTTTGTTGCCCACTTTGTTTGTAGAAAATCCCTTCAAATTGATCTTTTTTTGTCATCTTTACGTCATAGGTTTATAGGGGGTTCATAGGGGGTTGGTTGGGGGTTGGTAGGGGGTTCATAGGGAGTCAGCCCTTTGAACTCCTAATCAACCCTCAATCAACTCCCAGTAAGCTCTCTTTTAAGATAAAACATTAGCATTCCAATTTACACATAAAGGGTATCAAATTAAAAACTTTTAAAAAAACAAAAATGATATCTAAATAAACCTGGCATACCTTAAGTGAAGGAAGGAGATAAAAAACGGATGGTTGTAAATCGGCCTTTATACCTTGTTGATAAGAAAAGATTTACAACATTAAGTGTAATCGTCATACAAGGCGGGCTAAAATAAAAGCTGCCTGAATAAGGCAGCTTTTTCCACAGAAAAGGTCAGTTAATTGAAAGAATAGAAATAAACAAGGCAATGAGTATTATTGAAAAAATGAACAATTCGTACTTTCGCTTTTCCATAAATTGCAATCCTTCCTTCTTAACACCCTATCAAATTGATTTAAAAAAAGGAGGCAACTTTGATAATTATAGAGTTATCTGTAAGAACGCTCAATGGTATATTGTGATTGGCCGGAAGCACCCATAAAGATCACGCGGATACTATCGGCATGAAAAGTTACTTCTGAAAAACCGGGAGCAGAATTACTGAAAAGTGATAATTCATTCATTGAGCATGGTCTTGGTTCACCCCCTGTACCGGTAACCACATACTCCACATGTTTCCCTTTTTCGCGCAAATGCTGGAAATCATGGTCATGCCCGCAAAAATAAAACTGGGCATGGTACTTCTCAAGCAATGGTTTCACATTTTGGATCATATCTGTTGTATTACCATGTTTATTACTGGCAGAATATACCGGATGATGCCCGAAAACAATATTCCATTGCTCTTTAGAATTTGCCAGTACATCATTCAACCAACGTATTTGTTTGGCGGTATCCTGTGCAGTAATATCCGGATATCCTCCCTTTGTATGATATTCGTCCACCAATGGCGGAGTATCCAGAAAAATAAAACGTGCAGAAATGGAATCGTTAATTTTTCTTACAAAAGTATAGTAATGATCTTCCATTTTCCAGCGGGAACTTAATTTTGAGTAATCAATCTGAGCCCGGGTACTGCCTTTATAATCGTGATTTCCAAATACGGGAAACCAATCCACCTGCAATGATGGCTGTGTATACACATTTTCAAAATTACTCTTCCATAACGGATCGGATGTTGAAGTCACTCCGGCAATCTGGAAATTATCTCCACATGAAACTATGAATTCAGGATTCATTTTCTGAGCCTGAACTGCCATTCCATCAGCCACTACCTGTTGATCCTTTAATCCGCTCCAACCCCAATCGCTTATGACAAAGATATTAAATGCTTTTACATATTTTTTTTTGGATATGCCGTTTGATGTTTTATTTTCTGTTTTTTGATCTTTAACCGGTATATAAGACAAACAGGCAAACACCACAAGGAGGAATAATGCATAAACTAATTTTGATGATTTCATTGGAAGAATTTTATGGAATTATGGAAAATAAACAACACCTGTGACCTGCGCTTTCACTTGCCCGTCAGAGGTGTTATTTTCAATCTAACCTTAAAAAACAATTTTCTTATGTATGAAGAACAATTTTCAAACTTGTTCCGGCACTCTTGCTTTAAAAAATATCTTCATCTATCCCAATAAAACACGGCAAATCATTTTTAATACGCTTTCAATAATTACCGAAATGAATCTGACACAAATTTAATAGTATTATAATTCAAAAAGATTACGAGGATATTAAAAATCAAACACTAAACTATTAAAATGGGAATACAATCCTATCGTTTAATTTATTTTTCGAAGTGGTGAATCTTATAAAAAATGACTGTTTTAACAGGAGGTTTATGTGCAATAATAATTCAGCAACTTTTAAACATATTTGGTTTTGAAAGTAATCGTCCGGAAACTATACAATTATTTCTCCTTTTTATACGTATAAATGGATTCACCAAGTGCATTCATAAATGAAATGCTTAAACTGTTATTTGTAGCTTTACAAATCGAAAATCCTGACTTATCACTGGTAAACAAAGTCCCTGTAGTTGCTTCGACAGGACGTGATAACGAACCAGAACTGTTCACAAAATAGTCAACAGGAGAGTTCTTTTGTTGGATATGTTGAAAATTATGAATATGCCCGCAAATATAAAAATCTACTTTGTGCTTTCTCAAAATTGGATCTATGCTGGTTTGCATATCTGTTCTTTCATTTTCATTCTTTGTGGTATTGGCATAAATTGGATGATGTCCGATAACAACTTTCCATTTTTCTGTGGAAACAGACAGTACACTATCAATAAAATGAAGCTGTGCTTTGTAATCTTGTTTACAGACATCCGGATAATCGATGCTATCGTCTCTGTATTTACCTATCATTGGTGCAGTGTCAATAAAGATCAGGCGAATTGATGTATTTTCATCTACTTTTTTGACCATAGTGTAATAACGTGCAGGCATAACCCAACGACGGCTTACTCTGGAATAGTCGATTATTGCCTGAGAATTGCCTTTATACTCGTGATTCCCTAAGATCGGATACCAATCGAGCATCAATTCAGGATGCGAATAAATCAGTTCGAAATTTGTCAACCATAAAGGGTCCGTCACGCTGGCTACTCCGTTAAAATGATGTTCATCTCCCGCTGCTGCCACAAATTCAATACCTGCCTTGCCAGCCCACTCACCCATAGCAGCAGCAATGGGTTTCTGATCATAATACCCATTTCTACCCATATCGTTGGCAATCATAAAACTGATCCCTTTTTGTTCTTTGGTTTTGGGCTTATTATTTGTTGAATTCTGGCCGGTAAGGTTTATTCCACTGTTAAAGATACAGAGTAAAACAAGTGTCACCAATCGAATCATTTTATATTTATTCATATTCATTTAAATTTACAGGAGTAAAAAAGTGAGTTGTATTTATCAAATCAAAAAAAGCTCCAAATATATTTACATATTTGGAGCTTTTAAATCAGTATGTATTATTTAGTACCAAAAGCTCCAAAGAAAGCTGAAGAAGCAGGTGCAGTATATACAACTTTATTAATAGTTAAACCATTCGGGAAGTTTCTGACAACATCTGTTTTAGCACCTGTTAAAGCTGGAGAACCTGCTTGCAAGTGAAAATCCCATGCAGTGTTAAACGTAGAATTTAGAACTCCATTATTAAAAACGTTATTAACGATACCCGTATTATCAAGTGGATAATTTACAAACTTTGGATCGTTCGATTTAGCTGTAGTTCCGGCTATATCATGAGTCCCTCTTACAACTTCTTTCCACAAAGATAAATTTGGTGTAAACTGATCCACTGTAATTTGATCCTGACCATAATAATAGGTATAATCATAAACTGTTCTGGAATCAGCACCACTGAATTTCACTCCCCAACGGTTGTTTACCAATAAGTTGTTATAAATATTAGCTACAACTGTTTTTTCCAACCAGATAGAACCTCCCTTGATATCAGGTCTTCTCCATCCGCAATTCACGATTGTATTATTATAGGCAGTAGCAATTGTTTGAGGCACTTTAGTACCTGAATTGGATAGTTTGAATGCATCAGAATTTGAACTAAAAACAACATTATATGCCATATCAGCAATACAACCCGATTTAAGGTTCATTACACCACCATTTTCCAAACCTGAAGGACCAAAAGTGTTATTGGCAAAAATTACACTTCCACCTTCTATATAAAATACATCTTCTTTAATGTTGCGGATGGTACTGTTCATAACAACCACTTTACCATTTACATTGCTGGCATACAAGGCAGGATCTTTTTCACCTGCTGCAGCTTTATACAAGCCTTTAATAACAGAAAGAGAATTAGATGTTGTTACCGCTCCTGCATATTCGATCACAGCATTTAAAATTAAAATTTCAGTGTTAGAAGGTGAACCAATAATTCCACCCCAAAGTCCCTGCATGGCATTACCGGCTGTCTTGTATTTATCAGGTACAGTAAATTTTACCTGATTTGCAGCAGTACCCATTACATAAAGGTTACCATCGACAATGATTTCACTTCGTTTTGAAGTATCAGCAAATAAAACGGTTACTCCTTCTTCAATGGTTAAAGAAGAATCTTTCGGAATAGTTATGCTCCCATTTACGGTATACGTAGCACCTTTTTTCCATACACCTGAAGCAGTTGTTGTTCCAAGAGTTACATCAATAGGTTTTGGAACCACTTCATCAGTAGTACAAGCAACAAAAAATAAAGAAAACAAGAAAATGCCAAGAAAAAAAACTTTTGATTTCATTTTTGATTTTTTTTAATGAATAATATTTGTCTGTTAATTGATTTTATATCTGAATCCAATTAAGAATGATTGCATATAGTGGTCTTGTCGGATTGTTGTTGTATTCCCCGAAACATCCTGGATAATTAATTCATTATTTGCCGGATGTATGTTTTTTATATATAGTTCCATCGGTGAGTTTAATAGATTTTTTGCTTTCAGATACAGACTCATTCCGTTTTTAAATTTCTTTTCAATGGAAGCATCCAATTGAACGAATCCTCTCTGCCACTGGTCATCATTAAAGAATCTGGATACCAGGTAAATGCGGTCGCCTGTATAGTTTGCCGACAATTGTCCATCCCAACCATGGTGTGTGTCTTTGAAAAGTAAGCTTAAATTTGCAACATGAGCTGATTGTCCGTACAAAGGACGGGTCTGTGTTTTATTTTCATATTGCCAGCCATCACTTTTGTGAACGTAAAACCATTTTTGTGTAGTAATTGAAGAATTTGTAAACGTGTAATTGGCTTTAATTCCAATGAAACTGAAGTATTTTATGTAATCCATTTCAACTCCCAGATTTCTGGCTGTTCCGTAATTATCCGGCATGTAATAAACATTACCTTTACTTCCCTGAGGTTCACTCCAACCGTATTCAATCGGATCTTTAATGTTCTTATAAAATGCTCCAATCATTAATTGCTCCAGTGGTTTAGGAAAAAACTCATACCTGACATCAATATTATCAGCTATGGTATGTTTTACATTCGGGTTACCCTTTTCGGTATATTCTTCACCAACTACCAGATAGGGTACGATCTCTAAAAATCCCGGGCGATTAATGGACCTGAAATAAGAGGCCCGCACATTCTGTCTTTCAGAAGGCATATACCTGAAATGAATGCTTGGCAAGAAATCGGTATAAGTCTGTTTTCCGATTGGAGGTACATCACCCTTTGTATAAATCAGGTAGTAACTCTGGTCAGTATTTTCGGCACGTAAGCCACCTACTATCTGTAATTTTTTAATATCGAATTTAAATTGAAGATAACCTGCAGCTATTTTTTCATACGCATTATAGTTTAATGGATCATTGTCATTCAAATCCACTGAACTTTTCCATTGGATATCAGAAAAATTATTCCAATCCCTGCCTTGTATGGATTTAACATCAGTATTTAAGACTGCAAAAAACTTATATTCATTAAAAAAACTTACTCGTTTCTTATCCCTGTAAATACCACCTGCTGATAATTCAACAGGTATTTTTGCAATTACCGGAGTATAAATTAAATTCAGATAGCCTGCCCAATCTTTATCGGTATTATGTTCCCAACGACGGGTCGATCCACCATTGGATATCGTAAGAGGGAGTTTTATATTATTAAGAATATCATTAAACATCGAAAGGTTTATGTAATCCGGTGTTTGATTCATAGCATTTCCAATGACAAATGACCAATCAGTCCTGAATTTATCCGAGAATAAATGATTACCCTGTAAAACCGAACTTAATAGTTGTTGATTATTTAACTTGAAACGCAACGAGTAACTTGATAATGAATTACTACTGTTGTTCAAATCAGTGCTCTCCGATTGGCGAACCTGTTCGGAAGTAAAATTCAGATACGCATTGTACAATGTAAATTTATGGTATTTATTGAGTTGAAAATCAATTTTATTATGGATTCCGAGTTGTGTGGATTGTTCGGAAATAGTACGGAAGCTTTTTCCTGAAATAAGCGGTAGGTTCAACGTGTCATTATCTTCTCCATAGGTAGTACTATTGCTTCCTTTATAATTATTGCTAAAACTACCGGCTAGTATAATTCCTACTTTTTTATTGAAAAAACGATTCCCGATAGAGAAATCAGCAACTATATTTGGCATTGGCCGGAAAGTCTTTAAATCAAGATTTTTTGTTGTAAAATCCTTCGGTGTGGCGATATATTGTTCACCATTTATTTCAAACGGAGATTCAAAACTTACCGTTGACGGGTTAAAACCCATAAAATCCCTTTCAAAAAAGTTTTCATTGTAACCTGTTGCTATATTCAGGTTCAGTTGTAAATGATTGGGAGCATCTTTCATGACCATATTTACAACCCCGCCCAATGCGTCGCCTTCCAGGTTGGGAGTGAGTGATTTTGTTACTTCGAGCCTGTCAACAAGAAAAGAAGGAAAAATATCTAATGGTACATATCGGTACTTGTTATTGGTCCCCGGTATTTTTACCCCATTCACCATGGTATAACTAAACCGCTTATCCATTCCGCGGATGATAGCATATTGTCCTTCACCTGTCGCATTTCGTTCAATAGTTACACCGGAAATCCTTGAAACAACATTGGCTATATTTAAATCGGGAGATAATTCTATACTTTTGGCACTAACAATATTAACCTCATTAGGTGAAATCCGTTCTAAATTGCGGGCACCCTGGTCGGTAGAATTATTTTTTGCAGTTACTTTTACTTCCTGTAATTCCAAATAGGAAGAACTAAGTTCAAAAGATATGTTATTTGATTCCGAAGCTGAAATTGCAACTTCTTTTTCAAGTGTTTTAAATCCGGTATACGAACAAACAAGAATTATATTTTCGTTTTTTACGTTGCGTAAAATGAAACTACCATCCAGGCCACTTGAACTGTTATTTTGTGATTGACCTTTTATATATATTGTTGCTCCAACTAAAGCTTCACCACTTTGAGAATCTTTTACCACACCCTTTATAACCCCTGCATAAGAACCTATACTGACTGCAAACAACAAGAAAATACAAAAAAAACTCTTCATTCCTTAAACTTATTTTTTTACAAAAGTAGAATTAAGTTATTTCGATTTTATTTCACGCATATTAAATACACGAAACATATATTATGGTTGTGTGACAAATTAAGTCATTCAGGTTTATCAGTCGATTTAAATGTAAAAAGCTGCCTTTTCTCAAAGACAGCTCTTGCAAATTAAAGAAAAATACGCAGACGAAATTGTGTTATTACATGGTTGCAAAAAGAGTTGAAGGTTGGCAATCAATTCTTGTCAATTCGTATAAAAATTGTGCTTCTGCAGTACGGGTCCAATAGTTGAATTCCATAGATTTCTGATATGTTGGAATAAAATTGAGCAATTTATCGAGATCAAATTCATAAGCGGCAACTCCTGCTCCTGACCGGGCTGCATCCATCACATTACATTCCTGTTCAATATGAGTAGGCACCATCAATACTGCCTTTTGCATATACATGGCTTCGCAAACCGATTCAAAGCCTCCGGTGGTAGCATATGCCTTGCTTCCTGCCATATATTGAAGGAAAAGTGTATCGCTCAGTTTATGCATGGTAAGCGAAGGGGTGAGCATTTCGGTTTGACGGGCCTTCTTTTTATCCCAAAAAAAATGAAGTGACTGTGTAGGATTGTTTTCACTCCAGGTGGCTAGTTCACCTGCAAATCCACTGTTGAGCATATACCCGTGAATATAATCTCCATCAGCTACTTCCTGAAGCAATACTTCCTGTCTCAGAAGAGGCGGGACAATAGCTATTTTGCCATATTGCAGATTGTCATCCGAACGGAATGAAAGTGCCAGAATTTTCAATGAATTCATAGCGGTAAGTCCTGAATAAAAATTCAGTAAACGAAACTGAAAGGTATCTGTTCCTGTATAGTGAAATGCAGGAGTCATAAAATAATACTGATGTGCCACATTAATCATGGGCGGTTTTGGGTTAAAAACACCATAGGTAACGCCGCATAAAAGCTCATAAAAATTGATGACCACATCCGGCTGTTTATTCCGGATAGTACGGTGAATACACAACATACTACGAATATATACCGGAATCCATAAAAGATTATACAGGATACTGATCAATAACGATGAATGCTTCCCTTTAGGTGTTGGTAAAAAATCCGGACTTTGAAACTGAATGATTTCACTATTCAGTTTTTGTGTAAAGAATAAAGGCAAGGTACGCTTGGCACTTCCACCGACCATTACTGCCACCACTTCATGACCATTGTGTTCGAGCATTGATTTCAAACTCAGGGCCTGAGTAAAATGGCCCCTTCCCTCACCTTGTACTACAAACAAGTATTTCATATACGTATAAATTAGAAAAAATGGTGAAATATATTATTTGAAAAAGCAACCATTTGAGGCTTCTGATTCGATGGGGTCAATTCAATCAGTTCCTCTGAATCGGTTTTTATCATTGTATCACGATGCATGTATACTTCCCACGTTCCATTTTCATTTTCAAGTAAGGCAGATAAACTCTCTACCCAGTCTCCCGAATTAAGATAATGGATACCATCAATCATTCTATCGGCAGGTTGATGAATATGTCCACAGATGATTCCATCTGCATGCCGTGACCGGGCTAATATGACCAGTTCGTTTTCGTAATTGGAAATATAGGATACAGCCGATTTCACTTTTTGCTTGATACTCTGGGAAAGGGAAAAATAAGGCAATCCCCTTTTCGTGCGATAGATATTATAAATACGGTTTATCCACAACAGAAAAGTATACCCTACATCTCCCAGTTTAGCCAACCAAACCATATTAGACGTTATATTATCAAAAATATCACCATGTACCACATAATATCGTTTTCCGTTCTTTTCGTGTACATAATCTTTTACTATGGAGATATTGGCAAACGTAAAAGGAGCAATATGGTCGATAAAATCATCGTGATTTCCTCGGACGTAAATAACCTTTGTATTATGATTCTCCATCATTTTCATGATGATCTTGAAGAAATCGGTATCTTCTTTCCGCCACTTACCGCCTTTTTTTAAATTCCATCCATCGATAATGTCACCATTCAAAATAAGTGTGTTGCAATTCACTGTCTTGAGAAATTCTGCCAGTTCACGTGTTTTAGAATGTTCAGTTCCGAGATGAACATCGGAAATAACAATGGT
>Ga0302215_10001272_pt1 | contig 18217 bp, 10 predicted proteins | sample II_Fen_N3_1_FD_194580 | JGI IMG/M metagenome (GOLD analysis project Ga0302215, IMG submission 194580) | Peat permafrost microbial communities from Stordalen Mire near Abisko, Sweden - II_Fen_N3_1 | ecosystem: Environmental > Terrestrial > Soil > Wetlands > Permafrost | place: Sweden: Abisko...
GTCAGTTTCAAAGCCTGAGTCTGTGTTGTATTCAGCAAGCTGGTTGTTTCGACGGCCGCAGTAGCCGTTGCACCTGTTTGATTAAAAGTGCTCCAATAATCAAGAGTAGCAGCATCTTCGAACGAACGGTTTCGAATCAATTCGGCATAAAGCCCACCATCGGCAGCATGATTAATGTCTTCGAAAAATATTCCGTAATGAGTTGGGCTTACAGCCACTCCTTTTTTATTCAAATCAAGTGTAAGTTTTGTTTGTGCCTGCGTTTGAAACATGGTGCATAACAAAACGAGAATTACTAAGAGTTGTGATTTTAAAAACATGATTTATTAGAATTAAAAACGGTTATAATTTATCCTACAAAGCTACTATGCTTGTTAGTTACAACCTATTTATCGAAATATTAAATAGAGGATATTTATGCCTTATGTGTGGACAAAATAAACTTCTGTAAAACGAATCTCCCATTGTCAATTAGAACAATGGGAGATTCGTTGCAATAATTACCAACTTATTGGCAAACCACAATCGTCTACCAACATGGCTTTGACTAGTTTCGCATGCAGGGCAAGTCCATTTTCCTGAGCAGTTTGGCCACCTAAAGCCGTTATTTCCGATTTATAATTAATACCATAAGGCCAGAAATGTTGTGTATCACCTTTAAGTGTCTCACCAGTGCTACTCAATAACAATGCTGCAGCAACACTTCCAGTCCAGGTACCTGTACTGGTTTTACTTTGCCAAACCGAAGTGGTTCCGGAACCAAAATAGTGTGCAAACTCATGCATTGCCGTTCCAACCCACATGTAAGTTGTGTTAGAACCAAATGCCACTTGTCCATGATAACTGGCTTCAGCAGTTGGCACACCCGAACTGTATGCAATCCAAATATTATGCGAGAAAGTGGTATATCTATTATAATAAATACAAGCACTATCCACAGCCGCCTTAATCAATCGATAAGGCTCAGGATAAGTCAATGAATCAAATCCCATGGTATAGGTCACATTTCCCATCATAGGTTTCACTGTTAGCTGAGCACCATAACCTGTACCGGCACAATTGGTAGCATAACCGCGAACATAATATGTCGAATTCAAACTTAAGCTTGACATAATAGCATAAAATTGACCAACAGAAAGTCCACTGGCATATTTACTATTGGCAATGGTTGGATTTTTAGTGGTAGACCAACAAACACCGCGTTCGGTCAGGGCACATCCACCATTACTTTTCACATTAATAAGACAGGTGGCTTTATTTGTACTGTAATTGTAAACAGCCGAAGTAGTTTCAACAACCGGTAGAGTATAGCTTAATGTAGTAAAAGAAAGCTGTTCACCATAAGCAGTTCCAGCCGAATTTGTTGCATAAGCTCTGATATATATGGTTGAACCAGCAGTTAAACCACTGAGCGACAAGGCCGAAGTTGACGTAAAAGTAGCCGAAACGATTTTAGTATTGAGTATGGTTGGATTAGCCGTCGTACTCCAACAAATACCTTTTTCTGTAATCGAAGTTCCTCCTACGGATTTAATCACATAGCCCGAAGTTGCAGTAGTATAAGATATTGAAGTCACAGCAGTAGTTGAGATTACAGGCAAACTTTTAGCAATACTGTCGGTAAAAGTAATACTATCAATGCTTGATAGCGGAACACTGGTTACCGTGTTATCTATATTACTGATATCGAGCTGTGTATTGCTATTTCCAAACTTCAGACTATCGATAGAGGAAATAACCATATTAACTACCGATAAGTCCGGTTTAAATATATTAAGTGTTTTTTGAGCAAAAATAGTCAACATTAACACACTACTTATGAGAATAAAGCCATATTTTTTCATAATTTTGCAAATTTAATCGTTTGATTATTTATTTTTATAAAATAAATACCTTTGGTCAAACAACCAATATCAACCTTATTTCCTACTACATTAAAATCCAACACCTTACACCCATTAACAGAATAGATTGCAATTTCTTGGGCACTACAAGTCAGATTCTTTATATGGATAACATCTGAAGACGGATTTGGATAAACAGAAAGAGTATTATCAGCCTCATAAGTATTACTCAAGGCGGTAAATGTGCCAAATGTAACCTTTTGGATTAACGACAACCCAATATTTTCGGTACCTAAAGTTTGATAATTTAAAATCATATTAGTACCAGAAAATGTAATTTTTTTCAATTGACTGAGCTGAATACTCTTCTCAGTACCATCCAATTTCTTTATATTTAAAGAAATATTCTGTGATTGAATTACACCTATGCCAAACAAAACGTGAAGGCAAAATGTGAAAATTAATTTTAATCTCATAAACTAGAATTTAAAAAGTTCTCGAATAAAAGTGTGGAATTTCAGTTTGAAAAACAATTAAATTCACCTATTCTATTCAAAAAACAAAAATAAGACAACAACCGAGAATAAGTGGACAAAATTGATTCAAATATGAGGATTTATTTTCTCCATATTTTTTTATTCCAATATGACTACTCAATCTGTAAAAATTACCTTCGTCACAAAAGCATCTAATACAACAAGAAAACATTTATATGAAAACACCTACAGATGAGGTTCTCAGAAAAGAATAGATATGCTTAACAGTAGAATAAAATGCAAAAAAAAGACACAAAAAATCCACATCTACATTTATCCACTTTATTGAACGAATTATATACTTTCTATAAAATCCCTCTATGTATTTTTGTATTACGGAACTTTCGCGTAAAATACTGCATTTAACCGGCTCAAATAAAACAACATAAAACAATTAACCAGCAACCAAACACACGTTTATTATTAAATCAACAGAATGAATCATTTTAAATATATTCTCCTTATAGTGATATTTGTTTGTTTAAACCTCCATGCTCAAACGACACCAAGCAGGCAAGAACTTATAAGCATCATTGAAGAAGTGAATACTTACTGGCAATCGACTCATGTCAACCCCGGAAACCAGTTTTGGGACAATGCTGCATACCACACAGGAAACATGGAAGCTTATTTTGTCACAGGGAATGAAACCTATCGCCAGTATTCTGAACATTGGGCAAAAAATAATAATTGGAAAGGAGCTACTGAGAGAAACCACTCGAAGTGGAAATACAACTACGGTGAATCTAGAATTTATGTGTTATTTGGAGATTGGCAAATATGTTTTCAAACCTATATAGATTTATACAATCTCTCACCAGACAGTGTAAAAATTGCCCGTGCCCGCGAGGTCATGGAGTATGAAATGAGTACCCCAAAAAACGATTATTGGTGGTGGGCAGATGGTTTATATATGGTTATGCCAGTTATGACAAAATTATATAAGATTACAGGCAATACGCTTTATCTTGATAAACTGACAGAATACTTTCAATATGCCGAAAGTATTATGTACGATCCTAAAACAAAGCTGTTTTATAGGGATGCAAAGTATGTCTATCCAAAACACAAAAGTGTGAATGGAAAAAAAGATTTTTGGTCAAGAGGGAACGGTTGGGTCTTTGCGGGATTGGCTAAGGTTCTTAAGGATATGCCTAAGGACTACAAACACCGCGACATATTTGTAAAACATTACCAAGACTTGGCAAAAGCCATTATCAAAGTTCAACAAAAGGACGGCTTTTGGACCAGGAGTTTGCTTGATCCAAGCCACGCACCTGGATATGAAACCAGCGGGACAGCATTTTTCACTTATGGCTTGCTTTGGGGAATTAACAATGGATATTTAAAAGAAAAGACCTATCTACCAGCAGCACTTAGTGGGTGGAAATACCTTTCGACAATAGCTTTGCAACCAACAGGTAAAATAGGTTATATACAACCGATTGGCGAGAAAGCGATACCCGGACAAGTCGTGGATATAAATTCCACAGCTAACTTTGGTGTTGGTGCATTTCTGTTGGCTGCTTCGGAAATGGTTCGATTTGTAGAATAAAGAAATAATTTAAGGTGTAATGCAGTCGTAACCACTGCAAAAAAAGTAGTTGTTGTATGTTAGATTTTGAAAAGAGACGTATTATGAAGAAACACATTGTATCCTTTTTATTGGCTTTGGTATTTTCAGTTGGGTTAACAAATGCTCAACAAATCACTTCGAGTGAATTTACAGCTAGCAATAAAGAGTTCATACTTAACGGAAAACCATTTATCATCCGTGCCGGTGAAATTCATTACAGCCGTATCCCGAAAGTATATTGGGAGCACCGTATAAAAATGGCCAAAGCCATGGGAATGAACACGGTGTGTATCTATCTTTTTTGGAACTACCACGAAATGGAGCAAGGGAATTTTGATTTTTCAGGAGAAAAGAACGTGGCAGAATTTGTTCGATTGATTCAGAAAAATGGCATGTACTGTATTCTGCGTCCCGGACCATACGTTTGTGCCGAATGGGACATGGGCGGACTACCTTGGTGGTTACTTAAAAAGAAAGATATAAAAGTGCGTCGCCGTTCGGACGAATTCTTTATGGAACGTGTGAAAATCTATCTAAAAGAAGTTGGAAAACAGCTAGCTCCACTTCAAATTCAAAACGGTGGACCGATTATCATGGTTCAGGTGGAAAATGAATATGGAACCTGGGGCGACGACCAAAAATACATGGAAATAATGCGCGACAACCTGCGTGAAGTTGGTTTCGACAAGGCTCAACTACTTCGCTGCGACTGGTCTTCAAACTTCCAACGATACAAACTGGATGGTGCTGTAAATGCGCTGAACTTTGGGGCCGGCTCGAATATTGATGATCAATTCCGCAAATTCAAGGAAGTTAATCCAACATCTCCGTTGATGTGTGGCGAGTACTGGACCGGTTGGTTCGACCAATGGGGCAGAGCGCACGAAACCCGCGACGTGAACAGTTTCATAGGCAGTCTGAAAGACATGATGGATCGCAAAATTTCGTTCAGTTTATATATGGCTCATGGCGGAACATCTTTTGGACAATGGGCAGGCGCCAACGCTCCGGCCTATGCACCAACAACTTCGTCGTACGATTATAACGCCCCGATTGATGAAGGAGGAAACCCAACCGATAAGTTTTACGCTATTCGCGATTTGCTGAAAAACTATTTACAAGAAGGCGAAACCTTGCCCCAAATTCCTACTAATCCTGAGAAAACGATAACTATTCCGGCAATAGAATTCAAACAAACAGCAAACTTATATGACAATCTGCCCGCAGCCAAACAAACTGAGAATATACAACCTATGGAATTCTTCAATCAGGGTTGGGGCTCAATTTTATACCGCAAGCAAATCCCGACCTGCGACCACAAACAAAAACTGATTATCAAAGATGTACACGACTGGGCTATCGTTTCTATTGATGGCAAAATCGTGGGAAAACTTGATCGAAGAAGAGGCGAAAGCACTATTGAATTGCCTGTATTGAAAGATAAAGCTCGTCTGGATATTCTGGTAGAAGGAATGGGACGTGTAAACTATGGCGAAGCGATTATCGACCGAAAAGGAATTACAGATAAAGTGCTTCTTTCTGACGGAAAAACTGAGACTGATCTTAAAAGCTGGTCGGTTTATAATTTCCCGGTGGATTATAACTTTCAGGCAAGTCAGAAGTTCACAAGCAAAAAAGCAAACGGTTCAGCCTGGTACAAAGCCTCTTTCAACCTGACCGAAACCGGCTATACGTATCTAAACATGAGCTCATGGGGTAAAGGTTTTGTTTGGGTAAATGGGCATAACCTCGGTCGTTTCTGGAAAATAGGTCCAACACAAACGCTTTGCGTTCCGGGCTGCTTCCTGAAAAAAGGAGCCAACGAAATTATCGTATTCGACTTGGACAAACCTGCTTCAACAACTATTGCAGGGCTTAATCACCCAATTTTAGACGTAATCGGGAAAGATGATTCTCAACCAAAGAAAACAGCCAAAAGCCTTAATTTAAACGGTTTGAATGCCGTTAATACAGGAACGTTACCAGCCGGAACAGGTTGGAAAGCTATAAACCTTGATGAAATGATTACTGGTCGTTACTTCTGCTTCGAAGCACTGAACGCTCAGGATGCAAACGACAATTCGACTTCGATAGCCGAATTTGAAATTATAGGAGAAGATGGTAAAGCCGTTTCGTCTATCAACTGGAAAGTAGTGTTTGTTGACAGTGAAGAAACGGTAAAAGCCGCCAATGGAGCTGACAAATTATTTGACATTCAGGAATCTATCATTTGGCAAACCAAAATTGGCGACAAAGCCAATCACCCACATCAGGTGGTTATTGACATGGGCAAAGATGTGAAAGTGAAAGGCTTCCGCATACTTCCACGTGCCGATAAGAAAACAAAAGGAATGGTAAAAGATTATCGCTTCTTTTTGGAGAAAAAAGCATTCAAATTTCAATAAAGCGGTTGTAATTGCTTTTCTATAATTACTTTTGAAGTGTTTTAAAGTGGAGAAATTCATTTTAAAACATTTCAAGTTTTAAGACATTGACCACAAAAAATCTGACCGCAAAATCATTATCACATGAAATTCAAATCATTGGCTTTTTTATTGATACTCTTTTCAGGGATTGCACACGCGCAATCCTATCAAAAAACGAATAACGGAATAAAAGCAACCACCCAATCAGTACAAATTGAGCTACAGTTTTTTAGTCCGACCATTGTTCGTATTCTGAAAACTCCCGAAGGAACAACGGTTCAAAAAACCAGTCTTTCTGTGGTGAAAACTCCGGAAAAAACCGATTTTAAAATCACAGAATCGGGTAATTTAGTGACATTAAACAGTTCTGCATTGAATGTGACATTGAACACGCAAACCGGACGGGTTACTTTTTCCGATTTGAAAGGCAATAGTCTATTTACCGAAAAGGATTACGGAACACAATTCACCCCAACGCTCGATGTAAAAAAGGAGTCATTCACCGTTCGTCAGGCTTATATGCTCGACAAAGACGAGGCTATTTATGGCCTTGGACAACAGCAAAATGGCAAATTGAACCAACGCGGACAAAAAATTCTGCTGCAAAACGACAACATGAAAATCTGCATTCCTTTTTTCCAATCGATAAAGGGATATGGCGTTTATTGGGACAACTACGCTCCCACTACATTCACCGACAACCCACAGGAACTGTCGTTTGAATCACTGGGCGATGGTGCCGATTATTATTTCATGTACGGCGGAAATGGTGATGGCGTTGTGGCTCAAATGCGGGATTTGACAGGACAATCACCCATGTTACCTTTATGGGCGTATGGTTACTGGCAATCGAAGGAGCGATATAAAAATCAGGAAGAGATTGTGAACGTGGTAGAAAAATACCGTTCTCTGAAAGTTCCGTTAGATGGAATTATTCAGGATTGGCGATATTGGGGAGAAGATAGTAGTTGGAATGCCATGAGTTTTGATAAAACTACCTATCCCGAACCACAGAAAATGGTGGATAAGATTCATAACCTGAAAGCACACCTTATGATTGTGGCTTGGCCCGGATTTGGTCCAAAAACGAGCCAATACAAAGAGCTGACGGACAAGAAAATGATGATAAATTTCGATACATGGCCTCCAAAGTCGGGAACAAAACCATACGACCCTTACAATCCTGCAGCCCGTAACATTTACTGGAACTACCTGAACAAAGGTGTTTTCTCGTTCAACACAGATGCCTGGTGGCTCGATTCGTCTGAGCCTGACCATATCAATGTAAAAGACAAAGATTTCGACCAGCCAACGTACCTTGGTTCTTATCGGTCAGTGATAAATGCCTTTCCGTTGGAACACGTGAAAGGTGTTTACGAACATCAACGCGCCACCACTTCCGACAAACGCGTTTGCATCCTCACCCGTTCGGCTTTTGCCGGACAGCAACGTTTCGGGGCAAATTCGTGGTCGGGCGATATAGTTTCGAGCTGGAAAACCCTGCAAAAACAAATTCCGGCTGCGCTGAACTTTTCAATGACCGGAATTCCCTACTGGAACGCCGATATTGGTGGATTTTTCCTATGGGAACAAGGCGGAAGCAATGCGTTGAAGGAAAAAACCTACCACGAATTATATGTTCGCTGGTTAGAATTTGGCACATTTACACCCATGATGCGCTCACACGGAACCGACTCTCCCCGCGAGATCTACCAGTTTGGAAATCGGGGCGATTGGTCGTTTGATGCTATTGAAAAATACATCAACCTACGCTACAGCCTGTTGCCTTATTTATATTCTACCGCATGGAATGTTTCGGCTCATTCCGGAAGTATTATGCGTGCTTTGCCCATTGATTTTCGGTCAGATAAAAATGTTCAGAACATCAATACTGAGTATATGTTTGGCCAATCGATTTTAGTGGCGCCAGTTACCGAAGCCATGTATGTGAACAAGGTTGATGGTAAAACAACGGAAAATTTCAGTCAAGCCAAAACTAAAAAAGTTTATCTGCCAACCGGAGTCGACTGGTATGATTTTTGGACAGGGCAAAAGCTCACTGGCGGACAGGAAATACAACGAGAAGCACCTATTGACCTGATTCCGCTTTATGTGAAAGCCGGCTCAGTGTTACCTTTCGGGCCAAATGTACAATATGCTGCCGAAAAAAGCTGGGACAAGCTGGAAATCCGCATTTACCGTGGTGCAAATGGTGAATTCACCTTATACGAAGACGAAAAAGACAACTACAACTACGAAAAAGGTGTTTTCTCTACCATTAAATTCAATTGGAATGATAAAGCAAACACCCTGACGATTGCCGACCAAAAAGGAACATTCCCCGGCATGTTGAAAACCAGAACATTCAACATCGTAATTGTTGACACTAAAAACGGAGTGGGCGTAAAACCTGCTTCATCTTTCACAAAAACAATCAGTTACAACGGAAAGTCAATATCAGTAAAATTTTAAAATCAACTATAAAATGTCATTCAAAAGAAATTTATTAGGCTTAATGCTGCTGGCAGCTTGCTTTAGCACGACTGCTGCGCAAGACAAGACAGAGCAAAAAAGCGAAAAACAAACTGTCAGCCAGAAAAAAGACAAAACCAGTGCTTACCTCTTTGTTTATTTCACCGGAAACCGCAAAGATGAAGAGCAAATCCGCTTTGCGATAAGCGATAATGGCTACAATTTTAAGGCACTGAACCACGACAAACCCGTGATAAACTCTGCCGATATAAGCCTTTCGGGTGGTGTACGCGATCCACACATTCTGCGCGGCGTTGATGGCAAAACATTCTACATGGTTGTGACCGATATGGTTTCAGCACTTGGTTGGAACTCCAACCGTGGCATGGTGCTGCTAAAATCGAATGACCTTATCCACTGGACTTCGAAAGCCATCAATATTCCGGCAGTATTTCCAAAAGAATTTGGCGACGTACTTCGGGTATGGGCTCCACAAACCATTTACGACCCAACCGTAGGCAAATATATGGTTTATTTTTCTATGCTGAAAAGTACTCCGGGTGATTACGACAAAATTTATTATAGCTACGTAAACAAAGATTTTACGGCTCTGGAAACAACCCCAAAGCAACTTTTCTTCAGTCCCGATCAAAAAGCATGTATCGATGGCGACATCATATATAGTAATGGAAAATACCACTTGTTTTTCAAAACCGAAGGTCATGGAAACGGAATCAAGAAAGCTACTGCCGACAAACTAACCGGCGAATGGACATTGCTGGACAAATACTTACAACAAACCACCAGCGCAGTAGAAGGTGCAGGCGTATTTAAACTAAACAACTCGTCCGACTGGATTTTGATGTACGACATGTATACCAGCGGTCGCTACCAGTTTACACGCAGCTCCGATTTGGAAAATTTCAAAGTCATTGATCAGGATGTAACAATGGATTTCCACCCTCGCCATGGAACTGTGCTGCAAATTACTGCTGAAGAAGCCAGTCGACTGAAAGCTCAGTACACAACAGCTGCCGACGTGTTGAATTCAGCCAAGGCTGAAGGTTTACGTCCAATAAATATCGTAGTTGACGAAAATGCAAAGAAAGTGACGTTTCCGGTAGAGTCAACCACCGACCTGAGCACTTTTAAACCTCAATTCGGCACGGATAAAACCATTGACGTTAAAGCCAGTGGTAATACCGATTTCAGCAAAGGTGACGTGACTTACAACCTAAAAATTGGTAAAAAAGCGGAGAAATATACTGCCACAACAGTAAAAAACCATAACCCGGTGTTGAATGGTTTTTATGCCGACCCTGAAATTCTTTATTCCGAAAAAACTAACAAGTTTTATATCTATCCAACCAGCGATGGTTTTACAGGTTGGTCAGGTACTTATTTCAAATGTTTTTCGTCAGACAATCTGGTTAACTGGAAAGATGAAGGCATCATTATTCAACTGGGCAAAGACGTAAGTTGGGCCAACCGTAACGCATGGGCACCGTGTATCGTAGAAAAGAAAATCAACGGTCAGTACAAATACTTTTATTATTTCAGCGCTGCGCAAAAAATTGGTGTAGCCGTATCCGACAACCCAACGGGGGCATTTGTCGACCTTGGCAAACCGCTTATCGACGCTCGTCCCGAAGGAACGAAAGGTGGCCAGGTTATCGATCAGGACGTATTTACCGACCCAAAAACCGGCAAAAGCTACCTTTATTGGGGCAATGGTTTTATGGCCGGAGCAGAACTCAACAACGATATGACATCTATCAAACAAGAAACTGTAACTATTTTAAAACCAGACAATACTTTCCGCGAAGGAACATACGTGTTTTACCGTAATGGCATTTATTACTTTATGTGGTCAGAGGATGACACCCGTAGCGAAAATTACCGTGTTCGTTATGCCACTTCCACTTCACCGCTGGGCGAATTTACCATTCCTCAAAACAACCTGGTTATTGCTAAAGACAAAGCTGCCGGAATTTTCGGAACAGGTCATAACTCAATATTGCAAATCCCTGGTAAAGACGAATGGTACATTGTTTACCACCGTTTCAACTACCCAAAAGGCATTACACAAGGCGATGCAGCTGGCTATAACCGCGAAGTGTGTATTGACAAAATGGAATTCAATACCGACGGAAGCATCAAACTGGTAACTCCGACACATAAAGGAATTGACCCTGTAAAATTGAAATAATTTATTACGTTTTTAAGACAAAACGGCGAAACTCCTGTAAAGAAGTTTCGCCGTTTCCTTTTGGTCGTTTTTAGCACGTTATTGAACGAATTCTGTACCTCAAAGCAGTTTTAGTTATTTATTTTTGCATAGTACTAGAACCAGTCTACCACTTATGCTTAATTAAAATGAGAACTCATAAAATTCGATTATTTATAAAATTCACCTTAATAATAGGACTCATTTTTGTAGGTAAAATGGCATATTCACAGCCAAACGCCAACAAAACCAATATTATCAACGGAACAACACTCACCGATATACAAGGGAATCCTATTAATGCCCATGGTGGCGGATTTTTAAAAGTAAAAGATTATTACTATTGGATAGGTGAAAATCGCAAAAAAGGCGTTTTTGTGTCCTGTTACAGATCAAAAGACCTTGTAAATTGGGAGTTTCGAGGCGATTTACTTACACGTCGGTCTCACCCGGAACTCGATAAAGCCAATATAGAACGTCCGAAAGTTATTTACAATGAAAAAACAAAACAGTTTGTAATGTGGATGCACTATGAATATGGTAGTGACTATAGCTATGCACGGGCAGCAGTAGCTGTTTCTGAAGATATTGAAAAGCCATTCACATTCCTGAAAAGTTTTCGCCCATTCAACAATATGTCGCGCGACTGTACACTGTTCAAAGATGAGGATGGTAGTGCATACTTTTTCTCTTCGGCACGCGAAAATTACGATATGATAATGTACAAACTGACCGAAGATTTTACCGACGCAAAGGAACAAGTCACTACTCTTTGGCCGGGTGGACACCGTGAAGCACCTGCATTAGTGAAACGTGGTGAGTATTACTTTATGATCACTTCTGGCTGTACCGGTTGGGCACCAAATCAGGCAAAATATGCATATGCTAAATCTATCGTAGGGCCGTGGTCGGAGCTCATTGATTTGGGAAATTCAACTACCTATAACTCACAGTCAACATTTATTTTACCGATAGAAGGTGAGAAAACAACTAGTTACCTTTATGTTGGCGACCGTTGGGATGGAAATCAGTATCATAACTCCACCTATATTTTCTTACCTTTGTCTTTTAAAAACGAAACTTTATTGGAATTAAACTGGACTGAAAAAGTAACTCCTGACACCTTGAATGGACAATTACTCACCGAAATCAAATAAGGAAATCAAATTTATAAAACATATTACTACATTTATGAAAATAAAATGGATATTAAGCGGTCTGATTCTGTCACTGCTCACACCTACTTTTGCTCAGGAGAAACAAGCCGTTAACGACTGGGAAAATCCGGCTGTATTTCAAATCAATCGGGAACCGGCTCGTGCTACTTTTCTTCCTTTTGCCGATAGACATTCTGCCACAGCTGATATCTACGAAGCTTCACCATGGTATAGCAGTTTAAACGGACTTTGGAAGTTCCAATGGTCACCTACACCCGATCAACGTCCGAAAAATTTCTATAAAACTGATTTCTACGTGGCTAACTGGAAAGACATTCTTGTGCCAAGTAACTGGGAACTTAAAGGTTACGGAATTCCAATTTATACCAACAGTACCTATCCGTTTCCGAAAAATCCACCTTATATCGACCATAGCGATAACCCTGTAGGTTCATACCGCCGTTATTTTAATGTTCCTCAAACTTGGGATGGACGACGTGTATTTCTGCATTTCGAAGCAGGAACATCGGCTATGTACGTTTGGATAAACGGACAAAAAGTGGGTTATACTGAAAACACGAAAAGTCCGGCTGAATTTGATATTACCAACTACGTAAAACCGGGCCAAAACCTGGTTGCAGTGGAAGTTTACCGTTGGAGCGATGGGTCCTATCTTGAAGATCAGGATTTCTGGCGTATCTCGGGTATTGACCGTAATGTTTATTTATACAGCACTCAAAATTTACGTATAGTTGACTTTTTTGCCCATCCGGATTTAGATAGCAATTATAAAAATGGCTCACTGGCAGTTGACATCAAGCTAAATAACTATTACAACTCCCAGAAAACAGGCATTGTAGAAGCCTCTTTGCTCGATGCCAATGGCAAAGAAATCTTCAATCAAACGCTCAACATTGCCACACAGGCACAAGGCAAAAATGAAAAAAGTTTCAGTAAAAATGTTTCGTCACCAAATCTGTGGAGCAGCGAGTCACCTTATCTTTATACATTGGTGCTTACACTCAAGGACGAAAATGGTAAATTTATTGAATCGGTAGCCACTAAAACCGGTTTCCGCAAAGTAGAATTGAAAAATGGTCAATTATTGGTAAACGGAAAACGAATATTGGTTCACGGAGTCAACATTCACGAGCACAACCCTGTCACAGGGCATTATCAAGATGTTTCCACGATGATGCAGGACATCAAGATGATGAAGCAACATAACATTAATGCCGTTCGTTGCAGCCATTATCCCGAAAACACACTTTGGGTAAAACTCTGCGAAAAATACGGCATCTATTTGGTGGACGAAGCCAATATCGAAAGCCACGGAATGGGTTATGGACATGAAAACATGGCTTTCCATGCTGAATGGGATGCTGCTCACATAGATAGAACCATTAGTCTGGTGGAGCGCGACAAAAACTCTCCGGCTGTGATTCTCTGGTCACTTGGAAACGAATGCAGCAATGGCGATGTGTTCTTTAAAACCTACAAATGGATCAAAGAAAGGGACAAAACACGTTTAGTACAATTCGAACAGGCTGGGGAAAAAGAAAACACAGATATTGTTTGTCCAATGTATCCCAGCATTAATCGCATGAAAGAATATGCAGCCCGCGCAAATGTGACCCGCCCTTTTATCATGTGCGAATATGCTCATGCCATGGGAAACAGTTCGGGTAATTTCAAGGAATATTGGGATATTATCCGCGACAGCAAGAATATGCAGGGCGGTTTTATTTGGGATTGGGTGGATCAGGGTTTTGAAGTGACCGACGAAGCCGGACGCAAATACTGGGCCTATGGCGGCGATATGGGTAGCCAAAATTATACCAACGATGAGAATTTTGATCACAATGGTCTTGTATTCCCCGATCGCATTCCACATCCGGGATTAATGGAAGTAAAGAAATACTATCAGGATATCTATTTCAAATCCATTCAACCGGAAAAAGGATTGATTACTGTCGAAAATGATTTTCATTACACCAACCTTCAGAATTACTCATTCAAATACGAAGTGCTGAAAAATGGTGAAGTGATTAAGACCGGAACTTTTGAAGTAAATATAGCTCCGGAATCGGAAAAACAAGTTCAGTTAGCAATGCCCGAACTTACAGCGGCTGATGGAGTTGAGTACCTGCTGAATATATTTGCCTATACAAAAACTGGTAGCGAAGTCATTCCACAGGGTCACGAAGTTGCCCGTGAGCAGTTCAAGCTCGGAGAAGGGAAATACTTTGTAAAAACAGCACCAGCAAAAGGTGGAGTAAAAATGACTGAAGACAAAGACCGGATTCATTTAACTGCTGCCAGAGTGTCTGTAAATATTAATAAATGGTCGGGATTACTGGGCGAATATAAGGTAGATGACCACTGGTATTTCTACAACAAACCAACTCCAAACTTCTGGCGTGCACCAACCGACAACGACTTTGGAAACGGAATGGAACGTAAATGCAATATCTGGCGCATAGCCGGTGAAAATACATCAGTTAAAAGCATTAGTGTAAAAGAAGAAAACGGAAACGCAATTGTCACTGCAAATCTCTACCTGAAAGATGTAGCTTCAGATTATCAACTGGTTTATACAATGTCTGCCGATGGCGCATTAGCTGTAAACGTTTCGTTCAAAGCTGGTGCCAACGAATTGCCTGAGATGCCACGTTTTGGAATGATTATGAGCTTTCCTAAATCGTTAGAGAACTTCAGCTACTACGGCCGTGGTCCGTGGGAAAATTACTCCGACCGAAATAATGCTTCATTTATTGGCATTTACAATAGCAAAGTATCAGATCAATACGTGCCTTACACACGTCCACAGGAAAATGGTTATAAAACAGATTTGCGCTGGCTCACATTAACCGACAACGAAGGTAAAGGAATACGATTTGAAGGGTTACAGCCTATTTGTGCTAGCGTATTGCAAAACTGGCCGGAAGATTTTGATCCGGGTATTTCTAAAAAATACCGCCATACAAATGATATTACACCCAACAGAGATGAGGTTATATTATCGGTAGATCTTGCCCAACGTGGTGTAGGTGGCGACAACAGCTGGGGCGCATTACCACACGAGCAGTACCGCCTAAAAGCAAAAGAATATAGTTATGGCTATGTAATTAAGCCAGTGAAATAATCAGCATCAGATAAATATCTCAGATAAAAAGGAATCCCCACTAACTTCCGTTAATGGGGATTCCTTTTTGAAATAAAGCATTGAAAAGAACTATCTGTATTTTCCTTCGTCACAATCCTTTAGCACACTCAGATAGCTCTGATAGCGTGACGTACTAATATAATGCTCTTTCACAGCCTGTTGAACCGCACAACCTGGCTCATGAACATGCGTACAATTCGCAAACTTACAATTGGACGACATTTTAAAAATTTCTTTAAAATAATGACCTATTTCTGCCTCTTCCATATCAATAGTACCAAAGCCTTTAATTCCGGGAGTGTCAATTATATGACCACCCGAAAGCAATTCAAACATTTCGGAAAAGGTGGTGGTATGCATTCCTTTGTTATGATACGACGAAATTTCACCGGTTTTAGCCAATGAATGGGGCGCAATGGCATTTATCAATGTTGATTTACCAACACCTGAATTTCCCGAAAACAAGGTTGTCTTTCCACTAAGGAAAGTCAGTAATTCATCTATATTAATGGACTCTTTAGCCGAAATTTTAAAGACAGGATAATCGAGTGAAGTATAAAGGTGTTCCAATCCTTCAAGATATTCGGTTTCCTCGGCGGAATAACGATCTATTTTATTAAAAACAATACAAGCAGGAACCCGATATGCCTCTGCAGCAGCTAAAAAACGATCGATAAAAACCAAGGATGTTTCGGGATAATTAACCGTAACAACCAACGCCACCAAATCCAGATTAGCAGCTAAAATTTGAAACTGTTTCGACAAGTTAGATGACCGACGAACAATATAATTACGTCGATCCGTGATAGCATGAATCATGGCTGTACCATCCACATTTTTCTCAAACTCCACCATGTCACCAACTGCTATCGGATTAGTGCTACGAATCTCCTTCATGCGAAAATTACCTTTAATTTTGCATTCTATCAATTCGCCACTATCAGTCTTTACCTGATACCAACTACCAGTATTTTTTACTATTAGTCCTTTCATTTTTTCAGTCTAATGTCAGCTGTCAAAAGTCAAAAGTTTGCTGGACTTTAACCTATAACCGTTGACTGTTATCAAAATGCCTCTGAAGCAGTTATATATGCTTGTAATTTGTCGCCATAGTTATTCCAGGCAATATCTAATCGTAAATGCACCCGGGCATCATTCAACCGATAACGTAAACCCACACCGTAAGCCACTTTCAGCTTATCTATAAAGTAATCAGTGCTATTGGTCACATCGCCTGCCGAACAGAAGACAGCGGCTTTTAAGCGTTTGTAAACAGGTAAACGATATTCCGTTTGCGCTACAAACAAAACGTTTTCTTTATACTTTCCCTGTCGGAATCCACGAAGTAAATCACGACCTCCAACTGTAGGTAATAATTCAAACGGAATGCCATTTGACCCAAAAACTCCATCACAATAAAGCTGCCAGGCAAATACCTGTGAATCAAAAAGTGGAATATATTGCCTCAAATCGAGCGAAAACTCTTGCAATGAATAGTCGCTTCCCCACCCTGCTTGTGAAACGGTGAACAATGATTTTGCAAAGATACCATTTTGTGGGTAAAATTGATTATCTCTGCTATCATAAGCAAGCACCACACCTACACTTAATTGGGAATACGGATTCCACCCAGCACTTCCAAACTGCTGAAAAATGACATTCTTAGTGGTTTGAAACTCAGAATCGGTAAGTAATCGTTCAAAACGTGCCGAAAATAATGGACCCAAAAACAGATGCTTTGAAACAAGATATTGAGGCTGCAGCATCATTGACACATTCTGCGATGTAAATTTCTGTTTTGTATCAGTTGTCTTATTACTTACACCAAAATAATTGTCGGGATAATTTTTAACATTTAGATTAGAATACAAATACCATTTCGACGAATAAAAAAATATCTTGGGAGTAATATTGAATATAAACTGATTACGAAAGGTATAAACAGCACTGCCCGAAATAGAACTAATTTTACTAATATCCTTACTTTTAAAATAATAACCAAGCGTAATTCCGGTAGCTAAACTGGTTTCGGGCTGATAGGAAGCGTATGGAACGACAAACAAACTCTTGCGCGAGACAATACTATCCGATACTTCCTGAGCATATCCGATGGCAACCAGCAATAACTGTATGGCGATTAGAAAGTACTTTCCTGACATAAAAACCGCTTGATAAAAACAACAGCCACCTCATACAATGATGAGATGACTGTCAGTCTTTCATTATCAATTTCTCAACTGCACATTGGAATTACACAGTCATAATTTCTTTTTCTTTAGCAGCGTACAAGTCATCAATTTTCTTGATATACTTGTCGTGTATCTTCTGAACACTGACTTCAGCATCTTTCTCTACATCTTCCGGAAGACCTTCTTTCTGCATCTTTTTAAAATGCTCAATGGCATCACGACGAGCATTACGAACACTGATCTTAGCATCTTCGCACTCAGCTTTCGATTGCTTTGCCAACTGGCGACGACGATCTTCTGTCAATGGAGGAATTCCTAAACGAATAGTTTCTCCATTATTCATAGGTGTAATACCCACATCCGAATTCAGAATTGCCTTCTCAATAATTGCAATCAACGCTTTTTCGTAAGGTTGAATCGTAATTGTTTTCGCATCCGGTGTAGTGATATTAGCTACATTGGAAATAGGCACATTAGAACCGTAATATTCAACTTTAACGCCATCCAGAATTCGTGGATTAGCTTTACCAGCACGGATATGAGCCAACGCTTCATCCAGGAACAAAACGGTTGCTTCCATGCTTTCTTCTGCCTGTGTCAGTAAAGGTTTTACTTCTAGCATAT
>Ga0302215_10001273_pt1 | contig 18211 bp, 20 predicted proteins | sample II_Fen_N3_1_FD_194580 | JGI IMG/M metagenome (GOLD analysis project Ga0302215, IMG submission 194580) | Peat permafrost microbial communities from Stordalen Mire near Abisko, Sweden - II_Fen_N3_1 | ecosystem: Environmental > Terrestrial > Soil > Wetlands > Permafrost | place: Sweden: Abisko...
GAAAGTTTACTTTCAATATCCAAAGCAGCTTCATTGGTTTGATTTGCTGTCAAATCAGACTTTAAAGCCGTTTCTGCGCTCGTTTTAGTCGCCTGTTTAGTAGTTCGGCAACCGCTAAACAGAATAGCAGAAACCAGTAACAAAATCGTAATTGTGCAAATAGAGAGCAATGCTCTTATACTTTTAGTTTTCATCTTTATTTGATTTTGGTTTGATAAATGATAATAAGTTCAACCATCCACCTGAAATGGCGTTTATAATTGCTGTTTTTTCTTTTCCCTTCAGTACGGAAACATTCTCAAGTATCGAAGTAACATATTCAACCAGAAAGCCTGTAAGACATACTACAAAGGTGAATTTAAAGAAATTGAGAGCCGCTATATCTATCCAGTTCGTCGAGTTATCAAACTCCTTTTTGAAAGCATTAATGATATATAGAATGGATAACCATATCAATATCTTAATCACGCATCGCGAAAATCGAAACGACTCGAAGTCAATCCCTTTTCGTTTAGATGCCGTTATTCCTGTCCAAACCTCAACTACAATAGCTGCAAACATGGCAAGTGCCAAAGTAGGCGTAACCCCAAACAATGAGTTTGTTATTCCGGATAAAATCGAAACGGTTAGTACTGCACCATGCAGCTGATACTTGAAACTTGGAAAAATTGAAAGAAATAATTCTTCAAAAGAGTTCCAACCGTACACTGCCAGGAACTTTATTAAATAGTTTCTCATACTCTATATTTTGTAAAATATAAATCAGCATCAGCCTTACGCCTCCTTATCAATCCCGGCAAAACTTTTCCACCACCTTTATTCCACTTTGCAAATTCATTAGCAATGGTTGGGTCATTAGGATTTGCAAGTACTTTCTTTAAAAGTGTACTATCTCCCAACCCTTCAGGTATCGTATCAATATCAATGTCTGTACCGCAGTTATAAGCAAATTCCACAAGCGCATCGAATTGGTTTTGCGTAAGCTTTACTGACTTAGTAAGCATTGTTACATCAGTTTCGAAAGCATGTAAATCCCACAACAGCATCTCATCTGCCTTTGATTGAGTAATAGCCGGGTCTTTCATTGAAACCCGGACGCCGTTCGGATAACGAGTACTACCCCAACCGATTGTTGGTATACCTGCCGGACACTTGTAAGGTTTCAACTTGCAACCTTCGAATTGACGAATTAATAAAAATGCTCTTAATGATTTCATATACTTGGTTTTTAAGCCCCTTTAGGGGGTTTGGGTTATTTTGTATTCATTTGAATCCTATCCTTATAATCATCGTAATCAATACCACCACGCGTAAAATGCTGACGAATACGATTATCAATTTGCGATTTATCAACACCACCCCGGATGAATTTTGTTAGACCGGGACCTAGTAAAGGATCTTCTTTCAAATCGCCTTGCTGAAGCTTCAGGATAATTACCGCATCCTGATCAATTGAATTTCCAACTACCAAGCCCGAAGTAATCAACCCATTCTCATCCCTTACCACATTTATGGCCAGTTCAAAATCAGGTGTCAATAATATTCCTTTTCTATTCTTATTCATATCTTAAGCCCCTTTAGAGTTTATCCGTCTACTGACGGAGGTTTGGGGTGAATTGTATTAATGCGTTATCTTTAAATCCTCAATATCTTTAAAATCCTCTTTATTCGTAATCAAAGCTAATTTTGTTTTTGTGTACGTCTGTGCTGTCGCTCCACCGTCTGCCGGTGTTGCAGCCGGAGCTCCATTAATTGCACTAATCACGTCATCTACTCTTTTTGTGAGCTTATCAAGTTGTGTTTTCAACTCCTTAGTATTAGTCATTCCACCATTCTCACCACCATTGAACTCCATCAACTCAGCTTCCACGGCATATATCAAAAAAGCAACCGACTCCTGACCCTCTAAAATTGCGATCAAACAATCGCTATCAATAGCCGGCTTAATATCTACCGATCCAAATCCGAGAGCTACATCGTAATAAGGCAATTCATCGCTTACGCCATCGGCAACCATTGTTTTTTTATCCCAGTCAACGGTTTTGCATGTTACCCATCGTATCTGCGCCTGCATAGACCCGTTTAAATGGCGTTTAAATAGGCTCATAAATTCGTTTGCCTCCGTTTCCAAGCTCATAACCCTAAAATCGTTTAGTGACGCTTAAAATGCGCCGTTGTGTTTCATTCTACTAACTAGTTTTGTCGCCCAACTTAGCAACCTGCCGATATCCTTGTCCAATTTCCACCGTTTTTGTTACACTGTCGATATAATAAGCTCCATCCTTTTCGGGATAAAGCATACTTTTCAAGTCTACCACCATACCATGCTCAAGGCGTGGAGTACCAAAAAGTGTCAAGTCACCATCCAGTCCCGGCTTTGTTGCCTTATCGTATGTATCATCTACAATCTTTTGTATTTCGATTTTGGTGAGGTTCGGTTGTTTAATGTTGATAGTATTACCTTTCTTTTCACCTTTCTCACCTTTCAGCATTTTTCCATTGCGCTGAAGGCTCTCAAGTCGAACATATACCTGTTCGATATTTTTTTCTTTCAGCGTTTCCTGGGCTTGTTTCTCAAGCACTACCTTCACACGCTTACCGCCATCTATCGAAGTACGCCCGCAAACCAATGTTTTGCCACGGAAATAGGTATACAAACCCATTTTACTTTTCAGATCATCCAGTATCTCGCTCACCAACTTTTTAGAGTAGCGAACCGAACCGATAGCTGTATTATCACATAGAACCGTATAACCCGGTGCAATTTCATTGAGTAATTGTTTAAGCGTGCAGGATGCTTTACTTATACTTACCGTTTCGCGCTTCAGCATGTACATTTCGTTCTCAAGCGTTATCTCTATCGGTACTCCGGTAGTTATCTTGAAAATATATCCACTAAATTCTTCGAATAGATCACCGTCGTAACCTAACTTAATAATCACCGGGTCGCCCGCCTGAAAAATATCATTCACTTTGTACCGGTCAAAATCTTTTACCTTTCGTGGCAGCGTTACACTGGCCGTATCAGTCAATTTCTTCCAACTACACTCTGTCTTTACCTTGCTAAACTTTCGTATCGTTATTTTTGCCCGATTACGGATAGCCGGAAATTCAATTTCTCCATAAAAAGCAAATGTCATAATTCAGCGTTTAAATATCCATAATCAAAAAATCCTCATCACTTACCGCCGGCACCTCAAATTGGATCATACCGGGTTTACCCTGCACAGCACTAAACTGAATATCCTCCATCACAAAACGTGTTATATTCTTTTCGAGAAATATATTTCCCTTCAGTATACTCAGTGAATCAGCTATTTCATTCAATGCCCACAATGCAGCCTGTTGTTCCTTTGCTGTCTTGTACGATTTTCGACTCGGGTCATCAATGCATATTCCGCGAATACTAATTTTCGCATCCTCAAACCCGAATATTTCTTTTACCGTTCCCGAACTTCCAATCGTTGGTGTTTTAGTGATGCTTTTCGGTCTCGAAAAATCAACTATAGTTGCCAACGGGAACTCAAAATCGCTATATTCTTTGTCGACAAGTTTTCCGGAAACTTTATCATAAACCTTATAATTTCCACCTTTTATGGTGAAAGTTCCCACTACAGGAGTACCAAACTGACTCAACCGATCATATTCCTCAGCACTGGCTACAGACATGTTGTAACTCATATCCGGTTCAGCATCGTTGCTGATACCAGGGATATAATATACCGGCTGTCCAAATACATCTTGCAGCAATGCAACCGCAGTACCAATACTAATAATAGGGTTATAGTCGTTCATTTTTCTTTCTTTAAGCCCCCTTTAGGGGGTTGGGGGTCACTTATCACTGAAGTGCTACCGTTGCATCCCTTAGCCTGTCATTAATGGCGCGGATAACCGTTTCGGCTATCGACTGCACATCTCCACCGCCTGATACATTGAAGTAATTTTTAATTTCAATCTTTTGATTAATGGTTTTTGCACCACCTACACCACCGCCCGAACCTGATAGGCCGCCTTTGCCCGAACCTGATTTTCCAAAATCCAAATTTTTAGTTGGTATAATTGGCGTTACACCTTTTTTCGACAAATCAATCGACTTCTTATCATCACTGATTTTTGAAGCGTTATTGTCGGCCGTTACGCGCTTTTGCATATCGGCCATGTTTGGCATTTTAAATGCTTTGAACGACTCAACAGCCCCTTTAAAATCCAACGTAATCACTTTGTACATGATAGTGGCCAGTTGACCGAATAAATCTTTCATGTAGTACACAATTGGCTTTATTTTAGCGTACATGTTTTCCCATCCACCACCAAGCGCACCAATCTGCGTAATAAGTAAAGTGATATCGCCCCACAAACCTTTTACAAAGTACCAGGCATTTTGTATTGGGCGAACAATGGCATTAAAACTGACTTCAACCAAATAACCTAACCCTGAAAGAATATCTCTGAACAATGCCGACTCGTTGTACAGGTTTTTGAAATACGCGATTGTATCAAGTATCCCTTGACCTATAGAATTGATAACCGGTAATGCTTTCGCTCCAAGCTGCATCATACTTCCCTGAAGCATATTTGTCAACTGATGCCAACTGTCAAGCGGAGTCATTGAGTTCTTATACGCCTCACCAAGTTGTCCCTGGCTATTCGTTGTAAAATCAATCGTTTCTCTAAACTTTTGTGCATCCTGAGTGGCCGTTGCAAAGAATGAAGCCGCTTCCTGATCTAAACCGATATTACCGAAAAACTTTGCTCTACTCAGGTCACTAAGTCCTTTTGTTTTCAACGAAAGTTTGTCGATAATGCTTACAAGTGGCAAAATCTTACCGTGACTATCGTAAAGATTAATACCCATTTGTTTGAATGCTGCAATCTTTACAGGGTCGGCCAATGCTTTCATTGCATTTTGTGCCAATGTAGTGGCACGTTCCGAAGTTTGTCCCTGGGCAGTAAGGTAAGCCCATGCACCCGCTGTTTCACCAAGTGCAAAACCCGCATTTCGTGCCATTGGTATCAGTTTCGGCAAGTATTGAGCTACGTCACCAAATTCGGCATTACCTTTATTCAAAGTAGCAAAAAGCACATCATATACTTTCGTGATGCCTTCACCACTCGAATTCATTACAGCTACAGCAGCCTTTCCGGTTTCGCCCACATCCGTAAAACCTGCCTTTGCAGCTTTCAATGTTGGCTCAAGTACCTGAAGCGATGTGTTCACATCCAAACCGGCACTGATAATTTTATTAAATGCATCGGGTATTTGTTCTATTGGGGCAACATTGTCCTTACCAATTGTAAGCAGCTCATCAGACAAACCGGTTAGTTCTTTTTTTGTCAACTGAGCGGTTACATTTATTTTGGCAAGTCCACTGTCCCAACCAAGTGCCATATCAATGCTTTTGTAAGCAGCTGCCCCAAGAGCGGCAGCCCCCGCAGCGGCCAACATATATGGATTTGTCAACATTCCTATTGCATTACCAACGCCAGGTACCTGACTAGATATAGCATCCATTGCCTTACCTGAACTTAGTTCCAACTTATTGATACCGGCAAGCGGTTTTTCAATAGAGGTTGTAACGCCTTTCATCGGACCGGTTACTTTATCTATAAGTTCAAGAATCCACTGGGTTGTTTGAGCTGACATTGTTGAATGCTTCTACTATTACGTTGGCCGCTGATATGATGGCCGATTTTTTATTTGCGTGGTTTACTTTGTTCATGTACAAGAACTCAGCATAAAGCTTACACCACCTTTCGTAGTCCAATGTTTCAGGCTCAATGCCATATTCCTTACGGATGATGGCATCGCCTTGTTTTATCAGACTACTTTCGATTTCTCGAACGTTTCTCTTTATGCGTTGACTAAAAAACTTTGATAAGGCTTCACCATCTGTTTAGCCTCAGAAATAAGGCCGACATAGACTAGACCATCGCTTTCGATTATATTTAAATCACCGGCAACAATCAGATTAGCTACAACACATTTCAAATATCCATCATTATCACCTTTTTCGGCATAATCAACCAATAATCTGATAACACTAGCATCCGGACGTTTCACAGCATAACTATAGAATTCACCTTTATCTGTAATATTACCTTTCTCGTCGTAAGTAGGTGGTTCAACAACAACTGTCATAATCTTTATTTTACCATGCTTTAAGGTCAAATCTTTGATCTGATCAGCCGTAATAGTGCAATTAGTTTTCACATACTCACTAAGTGGAACAATAGCCACAGCGGCCAATGCATAACCCACATGTTCACTCGAAATGTTTTGCGCAAAATGCGCTACTGAAGTACACGCCTGAGCGTTACCAAAACAGAAAAACGCTGTAGCCATCACAGCCACTAAAAGCAATAACTTGAATTTGAAATTTGATTTCATAATCGTATTTTTTGAATTTGTATTTTGTTATTTAAATAGTATTTAAACAGTGACCATTTTACTGATCACTGTTTACTGATAACTGATCACCGTTTACACGTTCCACTCAATTTTTCCACCAACAAACAAGTCGGATTTGTAACCTATCGTTTTATCGCCTTGCTTCACAGCCACACCGCGACCTTGAATCATGCAATAAGGGATGATATCAGTTACTTTCTTGAAATCGTACTCGTATTCCACAATGATGGGAAAAGGTTTGATATCGCTCAACATGCTGCCTTTTGGCAATGCTGCCTGAATGGCGTTCCATTCCTCTGTATAAAGCGTTATCGAACACTTTGCAGCATATTTTCCTGTACCGTAGCCTACGAAAAACATACCCGCTCCTGGCGCACCTTCAATTTCCACCGAATCATCATACGACAACTCTGTGAATCCTTCCACATTACGACCAAGTAGGTTCATTGTGATGGAGTTCCATCCGGCCATTTTGCCTAATTTGTTTACAATAGTTGGTTTATTCATCACTATTCAATTTTAGAAGTTAAACCTAAGTCAACATCAAATTCGTGAACAATGTCACCAACTTGTACCTGTGCCTTGATAGCCATTGGAGTACTTTCATTCACCACTTGAGCGGGATTGATATACACATCAGCAGCATCAATATTACCGGCATTGATCATTGGTTGCAATTTGTCCAGTACAGCACGTTGCGCACTCGAAATCCATGTTGAAGCAATATAGCCGGTCGACGTTTCTTTCGGAACTTTAGAACGAACCTTCGGAATCAACGTACGGCGAATGATACGAGCCGCTTTGTTCCAAATACAATTCAGATTGAAGTAAGCGTAATCGCTCGAAATGGTCACTGCCGTAGCAGAACCCGAAAGATAAAAGCCGCTAAAGTCAGCAAAAGAGCCAACATAGATATAGCCTTTATTACTCAAAGCCTTTTGCTGTGCCAGTGTCAGGTTGGCAAATGGAGTTCCATCGCTCAACGAGGCCGAAAGCCAACGCCCGGTTATCTGATCGGTAAGTGAGTAACTTTCTTCACCCTTACGGCTCGACGGCTTCACTTCAATATCAACAGAACCCAAGTCCTCATGAACTTTCCGCACAGCTGCCATCCCTAATACAGTACCAACGGCAGCGCGTTTTGCATAAGCCGCATTCAATGCCATTTGTGCCGGGTCACTTCCCACCACTACACTTACATTGGCAGCAACCAAAGTTCTAAGGTCGAATATATCTACACCGGCAGCAAAGAAATTCCCAGCTGATGTTTTAGCTATACCTTCCAGTATCACACCGTCAATCAGGATATGCTCCAATGCAAATGCATTCACCATACCTTGCAACGCCAACACATCCACGTTTATCACGTCCAGCGCAGCCGAAGTAATTCCCGAAATACCGATTATATTCCTGTCTTTAATACCACGAATTGCACCAAGAATGGCAACATCAGCCACCAAATCGGCAACCGTAATAGTTTTAGCCACAGGCAATAAATGGAATGTGAATCCGGGGCACAAGCGAAACATTTCACTCAAATGATAATGAGTTAGTTCGCCATTCAAAGCATCACTAGCGGCAGTTATGCCCAATGCTTCTACCGCTGTCATGTCGAGCAATTCATACACAGTTTTGTGTACTACAGTGCCCGTTGTAGTTAAACCGCACACCAAAACAATGACCCTATCCTCATTGTCAGATGTGCGACCTAAACCACCATTCAGCTTATTTATCGATGTACCATTGAAACTCATTACGCTGGAGTATTAATGTTTTTGATTTGTTTTTCGGCAGCTGCTACAACTGTAGTTCTGGTATCGCCGGCCAATAACTCAGCAACTTGTTCCACTGTAGTTGCAGCTTTAATTTCTGCAATCAATTCATCAGCTTTCTTGAGACCGTTCCCTGAGCCGTTCCCTGAGCTTGCCGAAGGGGGGGCGTTCAATCCATCGCGGGTAAATGCTGACAATTCCAACTCTTTACCGTAGATATTTACCTTTGAATGGTTCTTTGCAGCCGCATCACCATCATCGGTAATAAAAGCCTGACCATCCGAAGCAACCGACACCTTTTGTGCCTTTGGGTAGCGTTTCAAAATATCAATAGCAATTGCCTTTTGATCATCTTTCGACACTACATTTAATTTCGCTTTTGTTTCCATATATGTTTTATGAAAAAATGAATACTAATCTTTTTTACAATTTGTATTCAGTTATCAGCCGTCAGGTTTAAAACTGATTACTGATAACTGTTTACTGATAACTGGTGGTCTGTTACGCTACAATTCCGCTAACCAATGCACCGAATCCATATTCGTATACGCGGTCAATCAAACCATACACCTGAAGTCTGAATTCAGATTTCGGATCAGCTGAATTGGTATCAATTGTTTCCGGTTTGTACAGAATTTTCACGCTATCCAAGTGATACACTGAGTTAGGAGCATAGAAAAACATCGATGCGCGACGGTCAGTAGCACCAAGCGCAGCACCTTTGGCTTTCTTCACACCCGCAGAGGTATAAGCCAATACGGCGTTGTTTTCAAAGAACTTGAAGCCCATAACAGATTTCACTTTACCGGTAGTCACATCAAAGAAGATGTTTTTATCAGCAAAATATGCCGCTGAATCACGGTCAAGCATCAAATCAGTTGAGTGCTCAGGGCAAAGAATCATAAAATACTGGCTTTCGTCAGGTAAGTTCAATCCTTTGATTTTTTCCAGGTACTTAATCAGGTCAGCAAACGTCAAACGTTTACGACCGGTACCATCATCAGCACCTGTAGTGCGCATAACTGGCATGTCTGCACTAGTATCATCACCGGGAGCCAGTTTAAACATCACATGGTCACGAATACCACGGCGCATAGCCTGAGAGTGAGCAACACGGGTCATATTACGTTTATCATAATTCAAACCACGAATTTCAGCGTCATCCACTTCGGTTGGGTCAGTATCATACTTTTCCCATGGAACAAAAGTTTTTGAACCTGTCATCTTCTTAGCTGTGAATCCTTCAGTATTGTTCACATAGAACCCTACGTTATTGATCAGCTTATTGAAGCGAAGACCATCGGCAGTGATAGCGGCTGGATTAGCACCCGGCAACACGCCTAAAAAATCATCCTTATCGTTCTTGAATTCAAGAAGCAATTGAGGTGCAACGTATTGATTTAACCAGTTGCCGGTTTCAGTTGTAGCCATAATTATTCAATCTTTTTTATACCTTCTTTTCCATATACTTTCCCAAAGTTTCTTTCAACTTTGGGAAAGTTAGTTTTAAGTCGGCTGGTTTATTTTATTTTGTTCCGAGTCTTATAGTCTGCGAAAAGAGCATCGTATGCAGCCTTATTTTCATTCATCAATGCTTCCAATGCATCAGGATTTTCATCCTGTAATTGTTCGAAAGTCTTACCTTGGTAAGTTTTACCTAAGCCATCAGCTGAAGCAATAATTTCAGTCGATAATTTTTCAACAGCCTGAATACTGTCAAGTACTTTCAGAGTTGTTTCATAGTTTGCTTCTAGCATTGATTGCCAGTTAGCACGTGTGTCCGCTTTAATGCGATGTTCCTTTTCGGCCTTATCAAGGGTAGCCTTGATTTTATCCGCTTTTTCTGTTTTTTCCTTTTGAGCTGTAGCAGCTACTAAGGCATCATAATCAGCAGCCTTCTTTGCATTAGCAGCAATACGGGCAGTGATATCAGCTTCGGATGCATTAGCATCTAAGCCGAGCGTGAGAGCAATAGCTTGTAAATTCATTTCTTTTTCAATATTTGATTGTGAATTAATAATATCCTCGGGTGAGAAATTTAGCGGTGAACCAATTGCTTTGATAGAATCTGCCAAAGCCTTGGTAATCTTTACAGGTTCTTTAATGTCAGTAATAAAACCCCAGTCTTTTGCTTCCTGTGCTGTCATCCAAAAATCACCACCATCCCATTTAGCTTTAAAGTCAGCTTCAGGCTTTTTCAGTTTAGCCTTATAGGTTTCGTAGTAAGAGGTAGTCATGTTCTTGAGCAACTTCAAATAGTTTTCCATTTCAGTCTCATCGCCGCCAACATAACCGGAAGGTTTGTGAACCATAAACTGACCATTCTTAGCCATGGTGAAATTCGAAGCCTTTACAGCAAGGTAAGTTCCTGCACTCGCAACAATAGCTCCACCCTCACCGGTATACTCACCAAATAGCTCAACCAGGATATTGTAAATCTCATTCGCCTGAAAACAGTCACCACCATTAGTCATAATGTACACATGGCATGAGGTTGCCCCGGCATCCTTCACCGCCTGGCATCGTTCCCTGAAATCAATGGCATTGTTTTGATTCCATTCTGATATGTTACCAATAATGGCAACTCGGCCTTGAGTTCCTTCCGCTTTAATACTAATTTGTAATCCTGGCATAATTCTGTTTTTACGAATAATTAAGAGAATAGATGATAATACATTTACCGTATATTTCTTTTTCTGACAAGACTTGATATCAGTTGATACCACTTCGTGTTGTTTGATTTCGAGGCAAATGTAAAGCGTTATTTTCGTCTATAAAAATCAGTATTTCATACACTTATATATTTTATAGTACAACATAAAAATCTTATAATTCAACATAAAATTTTTATAGTAGATAAAATCATGTTTTGCAAATACCCGTAAATAGGTACAACTTTGCATAAAAAAAGAAGTAATTCCATGAAGAAACAGAAGCGCAACACTCCAAAACCACCTCGTAAACCACAATTATCTAAAGAGGAATATCAAAAGTTGAAGTTTACAGCTTATGAGTACATAGTTATTCAGGGGAAAACACAAAAGGAAACTGCCGAATTGCTTGGACTTACTGAACAAACTATCTCAGATTGGGCACGCACCGAAGGTTGGAAGCAACAACGTGAAGGTCGACAACAGTCATCACGTACAGAGGTTGAAAACATCAAGCAAATAATCCGGCTTAATTCCGAACGTCGCTTAGACATTGAAAACGAAATACGTGATGCTGTAAAGACAACCGATAAGAAATTAGAGGCTGAATTGCGATCTGAGGCTAACCGCTTATCTGATAATTCAGCAAAGTGGGCTAAAACGCTTCGAGAGATGGAGAAAGACAATAAATACTCCCTGGGCGAACTTATCAACATGATGGACGATCTATTTACCGACATGCGTCAACACGACCCTGAGTTATTTGAAAAAACTATCGCTTTCCAACAATACTATATTCGCAAAAAGACACAGGAGCTAGGATAACACCGTCACAACCGTCTCCAAAGTCCCCAAATAATAAACTATGGCAACAAAAAGAGTCCAGGACAAACTACTAGCCGAACAATACCTCGCTAAGCTTGACATTACAAGCAAGTCAAACGATGTAAACCCATTCGAGACTAAAGCGGAACAACAGGCACGCAAAAAGCGGGCAATACTTGATATTGTCTATATGGTAGAAACATACCTACCACACTATGCAACTGCCGAATGTGCCGAGTTTCAGAAAATGGCAGCTAATGAAGTAGCCTACGATGATCTGATTATAATGTTCTTTGAGTGGTTTCGTGGAGCGGCTAAGTCAGTTTGGTGCGATGTTATTATTCCATTGTGGTTATGGATGCGCGGTGAGGATGTTTTTCTTTGCCTTATGTCCGATTCTGTTGAACGTGCCCAGGAACTTCTTGCCGATATTCAAGCTGAGTTAGAAGGTAACCAATTGCTCATTCACGATTTTGGAGTACAAAAGTGTGAGGGTTCATGGGAGTTTGGAAACTTCAATACATTAGACCAACGATTTATTGGTAAGGCATTCGGTATTAAAAAGAAAGTACGCGGCGTACGTATCAAACACCGTCGGCCAAACCTATGGGTTATTGATGATTTGGAAACCCCTGACACAATCGGAAACCCAAAACGAATGCGCAAACAGGCCGAACAAATTGAGCGCGATATCCTGCCAACCATGACCGGAAACAAACGCCGGTTACTGTATGCCAACAATAAGTTTGCAAGGGTTATGACCCAAACCATTCTACAGGAAAAACACCCCGACTGGAAAGTCAATCAGGTGAAAGCATACAACAAAGTAACCTATGAACCTGCATGGCCTGCCATGTATAGCCGCGAGTATTATATGCTTCAGGAGAAAAACATGGGTATACCTGCCGCTTACTCAGAGTATTTGCATGAATCTATCCTACAGGGTAAGATATTCAGCGAAAAACAAATACAGTGGGGTAAAATGCCGGCATTAAATGAGTTCAAAATGATTATTATTCATTGGGATATAGCATATACCGACAACGATACCTCCGACTATAATGCTTGCAAAGCATGGGGTTTATCAACCGACAATAATTTCTGGCTGATCGACTGCTATGTCAAACAATCTAAAATGAAACAGGCAGTTGCATGGATGTGTGATTTCAAGAAAAAATTACCAATTGGAACTAATGCATTATTTCAATATGAATCACAATTTTGGAACGGTGAAGTACAACGAGCCATTGATGAGGTGGAATATGAATACGGAATCTGTTTAAATCTTATGAAAGTATTGGTTGCTAAAGTAAATAAGCTCATGCGTATGATTACCAAACAACCATACTACCAAAATGGACGTATTTATTACAACGAAAAGCTGAAAAGCCACTCAGATACCCAGGTTGGAATTATGCAGCTTTGCGCCGTAGAAGAAGGAAGTACCGAACACGACGATTCACCGGATGCCGATACTGAAGCTTTGGAAGCTCTCGAAAAGTACTCAACTCCAACACGACGCGAAACAGATCAGTCCTGGAACACAGGTAAAATGACAGTCACTTATAATATCAGATAAAATGAAATACATTGATGAAAATGACCTTGCACAAGTCATTCAAGAACGCTTTCTCGACGAAAGTACAGCTAACATAGCAGGCAATTCAGACATATTGGATGGCATAGAATCAAAAGCCATTGAGTATGTCATATCATATATTACCGGTAGGTATAAAACCGATCTGATATTCGCAGAAACTACACCACTGGCCAGCGGAATATTAAAGCAAATCATAGCTCAAATTGTCGTTTATCGTGCCGTAAAACGCAACGCAGCGCGCAAAGTTCCCGAAGACTATGTAACGCTCATGTCCGATGCCACAAAGCAGTTGGAACGCATTCAATCAGGCGCAATGTCATTGGTAGGCGTGCCACTTCAAACCGATGCTTCAGGCGAAACAACACCGGTCCTTTACGGCAATACAACTAACAAAAGTAATTTCATTTAAATAGCATTTAAACACTATGGCTAAGATATTCGATAGATTTATTGATTCTGCAATTACCTCCATTCTAGGCAAAGCAGATAGCGGTAAAATATTCAGTGAGTATTACAAACGCACAGATGCAGCTAGCAAACTAGACTGGACAAAACAACCTACTAACTTCACGTCAAAAACCATTGACGACTGGGTTACGGCCGTCATGGCTGCAACGGCTACGGATGACCCGCGTCGCGGCTTACTTATGCGTTTTTTTGCCTCATTAAAATTAGACTTACACCTGTTATCATGCATTGATGGCCGCATACTTCCAATACAATGCGCTCCTTTCAACCTAAAAGATAAATCAAAAAAAGAAGATGAGGAAGCGCATAAATTATTTGAAAGGCCTTGGTATATAGATATAATTCGCCTAATGGGTATGCGTACTTTCGACGGTACAAAGCTTATTGAAATGATTGAGTTGAACGACAAAGGCGAACTGAACTGTGTAACGGAGATTCCACAATCAAACTTCTTACCGGTTAAAGGTATAGTAGTGAAAGAAGAATACGACACTACCGGCGTATCATACAAGTCCGGAACGTATGCCAATTATTATGTGCAGATTGGTAACGACTATGAGTTAGGAATGCTCAACGAGTTAGCAATGATTATTCTGGCCAAGAAGCTTGGTCTTGGTTCTTGGATGAGTTATATCGAAAAATTCGGTGTACCTGCCGTATTTGCCATTACCGACCGTCAGGACGATGCACGCGCTCAGGAACTTTTTAAAATGCTCACGTCATTCCGTTCCAATCACTTTGCCATTCTAAAGGGCAACGAAAAGGTTGAAATTGCCAAAGATACTAATGCAGATGGCTATCAATCATTTGATAAGTTGAACCTATTTTGCGACAGTCAGTTAAGCAAGCGGATACTTGGAGGTACAGGTATAACAGACGAAAAAAGCTTTGTAGGTGCAGCCGAAATACACGAACGGCAGTTGAAGTATCGCATACAAGTTGACAAGTTGATTATTAAATTCTACATGAATGAGGAAATAATGCCACGATTGGTGAAGTTGAGTTCTGTGTATGCGCCATTGGCTAACCTTACATTCGATTGGGATGAAACTGAAACGCTTACGCTAAAAGAAAAGATACAAGCCGTAAAAGACTTGTCTACAGCATTCAATTTTGACCCTGAAAAACTTGCCGAACTTACCGGATTACCAATCACAACTGTAAAAGAAACACTTGCAGCTACACCTCAGGTACAGGAGACTCAAAAAAAAAAGCCTAATGCGTCCGTAGCGGGCGCAAAAAGTTACATTTACGCTAGTTCCATGAGCCTGTCGAAGGGGGTGAATGCTGCCACATGGGATGCAGCCATCGAACGCCTTGCAAACCAAATCTACAACGGTGAAGTAAAGCCGTCAGACCTCGACAAAGATTTAGTGCTGAAGAACTATGCATCACTAAGCAAGGCCGCTGAAGCTGCATGGGGTAAAGGGTACTATGATGAGGAACTAACACGCCAGTTCCGCGAAAACCTGTTGAAGTTTTCAGGTGCAAAGTCTAACAACCTGATGCAGCATTTAAATGACCTTAAACGGTCAGTATCAGATAAGGATGTATTTATATCAGAGGCTAAAAAATTGGTGAACCTCCACAATGAAACCTACATGAACGTTGAATCAAAGTTTGTTGCAAATAAAACGAGCACAGCTAAAGATTTTATTCAGTTCAATGCAGACATCGACATATACCCGAACCTGAAAGTAAGAACTATGCAGGATGAGAATGTTCGCGAGTCACATGCTGCAAACGAAGGTGTAGTTATGCCGGTAAACAAATGCACGCACACACCACCGTTCGACCCTGGTTGCCGCTGTTGGTTGGAACAAACAACCGATGAAGTTACAAAACATGGTCTGACAAACATCAATGCCAAATGGGCAACAAATGCGTACACTACAGGTACACTTATTTCCGATCAGCACAGTTATTTCGAAAGTATCACCGGAAAATCAATACAAATAGTGCGTCAAAACACCGAATTAATGAAACAATTTTCACCTTACAATAAGGCTATTGATACAAAATCAGGCAATAAAGTATTAGTAAACGACTTTGCACACGTAGCCGATATGAGTCAGAATATTGCAGTTGCTAAGAAAATAGCCGACGAATTGGGTAAGGATATGTACATTCGTCACCATATCGAAGGTGGAATAGTGCAAAACCACAAAAACCCCGAATTTGGAATCGGATCACCCAATAACCTGGGCGATTTAAAAACCTATTTAGGCGAAAGTAAGTTCGATAATTTCATGCAAAACAACATAAAAAGTGCCGACAAACAAGGCGCAAACACAGTTGTTTTGGACGTTTCAACGGCACAATTTACCGACGAATACATTAAAAGAAGGTTATCCGGGTCACTCACTGGCGAACGTAATAGCTCTATTGAGCGCGTAATCATTATCAAAGGCAGCAAAGTAGCACAAATTACCCGCAAACAAATAGCCGGTAAAGACTTCGAAAGCTTCCTGAATAAGCTAAAACAGAAAGCGGACGGTAAATAAATTTACCATCCGCTTTGGAGATACTCAGTACCGAAGTGCTTTGTATCGAGTGCAAATATACAACATTTATGGATAAAAAAAACAAAGTACCCAATTTTTTTGCAATGGCTAAAGATTTAACCGCCAATGCCGAACGTTATGCCGCGTCAGAATCCGTAAAGTTTTTCAAAGAATCATTTGTAAAAGGCGGTTTCACCGATACATCATTCGTATCATGGTCTAAAACATCAAACCCAATGGCCGGTAAACGTACCATGTACAACCGTGGAGTACTCATGCAGTCCATACGCAAAGCCGAACAAAGTAAACGTCGTATAGTAATCGAATCAGATACTGAATACTCTGAGATACAAAACAACGGTGGAACTATAACCGTAACACGCCAGATGAAAAAATTCTTTTGGGCAAAGTTCTACGAATTCAGTGGAAAAGTAAAGCTAAACAAAGAAGGTACAGCAGCATCTTACAATAAGTCAAACAAGGCTATAAGTGTAAAAGCAATGTTCTTTAGACGAATGGCATTGCTTCCTGTAGGCCATAAGATAAATATACCAAAGCATCAATACATGGGCGAAAGTAAAATAATGATGTCAGGTTTCGATAAATGGTGGTTAGGTCAGGTAGAAATACAGTTCCGCGAATCAGTCGAACACCCACATTCAAACAACTTCAAATAATACCAATACTATATAAATAGCATTTAAACGATACCATTATGGAATACTGGAGCGATCTATATTTAGAACTAAGCCAACAGATAACGGAAAACATCCCATCAATAGAATGGTGCGACCTTTGGCATGAACAAGTAAGTTACCTTACTTCAGAACTACCATTCCCAACACCCGCTGCATTCATAGCCTTTAATATGTTGGATACAGAGGATAAAGGCCTACTAGGCCAAACCTGCAACACACAAATAGACATCTATCTGTTTTTCGAAACATTCAGCGATACGTATGTAGGTTCAGTCAATAAAGATAGTGCATTAGACTTCCTGAAGCGACTAACCGATATACACAAACTATTCCACGGTAATTCAGGTGCCAACTACAGTGGCATGCGTCGTGTAGACATGAAACGTGAGGATAGTGGAGATGCCGGTAACCTGTACCGTATATCATTCAATTGCACAGTAGATGATATCAGTGCCATGCCACAGTATAACGATGCAGATGTCAATGAAATAACTATCAGTACTGGCGAGATTGTTCACCCCACAGGTGAATCACTCAATTTTGAGGTTGAAGTTTAGCCTTTTGTTTTGCATCAAGTAGGCTATTATAGTACTCATAATTCTCTTTACAGTAGAATATACGAGCATAAATGTAGGTAGTATCAAGGTAGAAATGTTGCTCAGACATTATTCGTAAAACGTCATCCATGCGCATGCGTTTCACGTCATAAAGTTCGTGAAACTTAGTAACAATTGCTTGGTCGCGTTTTATGAGTAATTCTTTTCTTCGCATAGTTGTAAATTACAATACAAAGTAACAAAGAAATATTCACCTAAAAAACACATTTCACTAACTAAAACTGTCACCTATTTTGTCACCTTTTTTGTAACCTATTATAATATTTACACCACATTTCAAGCAAAAGAGCGGATATACATTTAAGTATACCCGCTCTTTTCGCGTTTAAGCCATCCATTATTAAATCAAATACTTATCTTTGCACACGTCCATTTAAACACCACCACAATAAATTAAATGCGTATTAAGTCATTATTCAATGCCTTGCACGATTAGAAGTGAATAAAAGTTTTTTGTCGTGCGCTCATATCATTAACAATCAACTACTTACAAAATGTTTTCGCGTTTGCGTTTTGGGATGATTCTTTCTGCCCCTCTCACGGAATAGATCAATGGACGTTGGTAGGCGGAGGAAATGCATACTATTCAAGCCCGGTAGCAGTAAGCATTGCCCCGGATTTTAAATCGATGACTTACAGTTTACCCAAAAATACGAATGACTGGCTA
>Ga0302215_10001275_pt1 | contig 18198 bp, 13 predicted proteins | sample II_Fen_N3_1_FD_194580 | JGI IMG/M metagenome (GOLD analysis project Ga0302215, IMG submission 194580) | Peat permafrost microbial communities from Stordalen Mire near Abisko, Sweden - II_Fen_N3_1 | ecosystem: Environmental > Terrestrial > Soil > Wetlands > Permafrost | place: Sweden: Abisko...
GTAAAATTTCTCACTTCGTGTTTTATTAAAAACAACTGCTAAATAAATTGAAAGGACTTCCTGATGACAGGAAGTCCTCTTTGTTTAATTGCAAATAATCATGGCATAATAAATCTTGAAAAATCAGCTGCGTCTGCAAAAAGCCTGGCAGTATTGATTAATGCTAAATGCGAATAAGCCTGTGGAAAATTACCAAGTTGGCTTTTAGTCTCAAAATCAAGGTCTTCACTAAACAATCCAAGGTTATTGGAATAACTGATCATTTCATCAAACATGACTCGTGCTTCCTCCTTGCGGTCAATCACAAACAAGGCACGAATCATCCAAAAAGTACAAATTGTGAAAGCAGAAGTCGGTACTCCGAAATCGTCCGAATTATTATAGCGAAACATCAACCCCTTGAATCTTAACGAGCTATAGACTGCTTCCACAGTTTTTCGATAACGTTCATCTTCGGGAGTAATAAAGCCATATGCCTCCATAAGCAATAACGAAGAATCTAATTCGGTATTTTCATACGTTTGTGAAAAGCTCTGGATCTCTTCTTTCCAGCCTTTCATGAGGACATCTTCTTTTATTGCTTTCGACACTTCAAGCCACAGGATTGCCGAGTCTTCCTTATGAAGCAACCTGGCAATGCTGACTGCCCGATCCATCGCCACCCAGCACATTATTTTAGAGAATACAAAATGTTTTTCATCTCCACGTATTTCCCATATACTTTTATCCGGTTTCTGCCAATCGTCCATAACCGTTTTTACCATGTTCTTTACCACTTCAAACATGTCCTCTATTTCATCCAGGGTACCGGGGAAATAACGGTAATATTGATAAATAACATCCATCAAGTAGCCAAACGAATCATTTTGTTTCTGGTGGTATGCATCGTTTCCAACACGCACAGGACTTGAATTTTTATATCCGCTTAAATGCGGCAATTCTTCTTCCGTAAGAATTCTTTCCCCTCGGATCCCATACATAATCTGAAAAGTATCGGATTTTGTCTTTAGAATGTTTTTTATGAACGACATAAACCTTTTTGCAGTTCCCTGGTGGCCTACCCTCAACAAGGTCTCAATAGACATAGAGGCATCCCTGAGCCAGCAAAAACGATAATCCCAATTCCGGGTATCACCTACCGATTCCGGAATACTGGTAGTTAAAGCTGCCAATACTGCCCCTGAGCGTTGATAAGACATCAGTTTTAAAACCAAAATGCTTCTTTCTATGATGTCATTATATAAAGTATACTTCTTTGAACGGTTCGACCAGTTCATCCAGTATACCCTGGTTCGTTGAAATTCAAGTTCAACACGATTCAGATCAATGGGTACCAGTTTTTCATTATTCGATAATAATAAAAACGAATCACGTATCAGTACAAATTCATCACCTTTGAGCACTCTCTCTAAATCCATTCCCGAATACAAATAAATTGTATCTGTTTCGTTTTGCACAGAAATGGTTTTTACATAATCCGGCTTTGTATGATGAGTTACCTGGTCGCGTGCATAATTTAGTGCCGGATTATAGTCAATCCTAAAACGCGGATTTCCATATTTTAACCGGATAAGCCTGTAAATTTCAGGTGGCTGAAAATAATCATTCTGCTGGTCAATCCGATAAAGTGGCATGAAATCAATGACTTCGAAGCCACCCTCAATAGAATTAAATGTGGTTGACAATATATTGGTATGCTCAATATATTTCTGTGAAACGGAATAATGATCATCTACTACAAACGCAAAAGATCCACCTTTGTTCTCATCCAGTATCTTGGCAAAGATGGAAGGTGAATCAAAATCCGGAAAGCAAAACCAGTCTATACTCCCCCTTTCGGAAATAAGAGCAGCCGACCGGCAATTTCCTACTACACCGTATTTGAAATGATCCATATCGTTGGCTTCTTAAAATTAGATAGATATTCTTTTGTATAAAACACAAAATTAATCATTTACAACTAACAATGTGTTTTCTGTAACCAACTTATAACAATCTTACTTCTTCATTCGCGAACTCAACTCGTTGTAAACTTTTTCATAGACAGGTGTTGAAATGCCGTGTTTCTTACCTAATTTCACAACAATTCCTGTAAGAGTATCCACTTCTGCATTTTTACCGGCTATAAAATCACTGTGCATAGAAGCTGTTGTCTCAAAAGGAAGTTTTTCAAGTTGGTTAATAACTTTGGTAATTACACTTCTATCTATCTCAGCTCCTTCGGCATTGGCTACCAACAACAACTCTTCTAACAAATTAATCAAGGTTGTTTTTCGGTCATCATCAGTCAATAATGCTCCAAAACTCACGTTAAAATAGGAAGTTAGCGATGCAGTAGCTGATATAAAGAAGAATTTCTTCCAGATCACCGGTAAGATCTTTTCATAAAATGTGGCATCAATGCCGGCATCCTTTAAGATCTTTTCAAATTCAACCAATCTCTCGGACGTTTTGTTTTGATAACCAAAATTAAACCTGTGCAGATTTCCGGAACTTTCCACCACGCCCGGTTCGTTTAGCCTGGCTACAATGTAGGTACATCCATCCCAGACTTCTATACCTGGGAGCAATGCACGAATTCGGGTAGAGTTGTCAATGCCGTTAAGTAATGGCAATATGACAGTCTTTGCACCAATACAGGGCTTGATTTGAAGAATCGTTGCATCCAGGTCGTAACTTTTAGTAGTCAGGATCACATAATCCGCTTCTCCGATTTCCAACACATTATCAGTCGCCAGCGTTGGCTTTGCAACAAATGTACCCGTTTCTGTTATTACTGTTAGGCCATTTTGCTGTACCTTTTTCAAGTGCTCGCCCCGGGCCACAAAATATATTTCCACTGTTGGATCATTTACATAATGCTTTGCCAATAATCCGCCATAATACCCTCCTACTCCACCGAGTCCGACAATTGCAATCTTTGTTATCATATTCTATTATCCTTAAAAAACTGAGCAAAGTTACCGTTTTTTAAGCAAAAACTCCCAAATGCTCTTTAAACATTTGAGAGTTTTTATATTGAAATTTAAAAAAGAGAAATTACGTGTCTTATTCAAAAAGCCATTGTTCAACATTTGCAATCTAACTAAGATTCATATCAGGGCATCAGTTTTTATAGATATGTCCACTACCCGATAAATGCGAATTTACTGATGGAGTTCCTGAATAAACAATATCTCCTGAACCTGACAGGTAAGCATCAAGCTTGTTTTCAATAAATACATACACATTTCCACTTCCTGAAATAGTACAATTTCCGGTTTTTGCGATTAATTTCGCGAAGCTTATATTTCCACTTCCTGATATTTTGGCATATAGGTCCTCAACAGTCCCTGTCGCGTTTATGTTTCCACTCCCTGAAATTTGCGCTTCAAGTTTCTTTAACCGGCAGTCATTTTTTAATTCAATATTTCCGCTTCCCGACAATGAAAGAACTCCTAAATCATTAAATGCCGAGACCACTCTTATGTTTCCACTTCCTGTTAGTTTCATTGAATAAAGAGGATCAGGCAATGTAACCATTACTTTGGCTTTCGAATTCCATAAATTCGGAGAATTTGGTTTCTTTTTGATGATTAACCGATTATCAATTACTTCCACCACTAAATACTGGATTAGATTTTCATAATCGGTTGCACTAACAACGAAAGAATTCCCTTTTACAATTTCTACATTAGCTGCTGTTTGCAGTTCAACAGATGTAAAATCCTTTGCATTGCGGTTTTCAGTAACAATTTTGCCCTTTCCTGTAATCGCGCTCAAATCAAATATGCACGATGTACTTAACATTAATACAAATACCATGACTGGTAAAAATAAATTAGTCTTTTTCATTTTTTGTCTTTAATTTAAATTATTTTTAATTTATAGTGGTTGACAGCAATCTTAAGCCTGATTCATTCAGTTTCCCATTCCGTGACTTTAATTCTAACTTAATAAACTTAGAATCGCATTTTAAAGGCATTTTCATTTTTCGGAACATGCTACCGGTAGCAATTTTATACGTAGTAAACAACACAATCTTCTTATTGTTGATGACTGGTAACAGATTAGCAAATTCCATCCATTTCTTATCCGGATGCTGGTTAAATATCATATAACCATGAGTCCAACAGCCCAGGAAAAGATACTCTACGCCACTAAGATCCTTTTTGTTGAATTCGTCAATTGAAACAACATTGGTTTCTAAGCCTTTTTGTTTGCAAAAATCAGCAATTTCAGCTCCAAACTTTCTGGTAGTTCCTGTTTTGCTGTGATGGATTATAAGTGCCTTGCTCATAACTAATTTTCTGTTGATTTACGACAATATTTTTTTAAACACATGAATCACAATTGACATTTCATGACTTTTATTTAATAATGATGGAAAATTTCTTTCAATAAACGGATATGGAGTAACTATTACTTTGAACTTCTGCTTTCTTCTTCACTTGAAGCAGTTGAACGATTTGCACGTGTTTTAAAATCATCTTTTCCAAAACGATAACTAAGCGATACATTCAACCGACGTGAGTCATACGTATTTTTAAAGTCAATATCCACGTTATTGTATTTTGAATACCCCCCCGATCTGTTTGTATTGAAGATATCATTCACCGAAACCTTGAGCATGATTTTATCTTTCATAAATTTACGTTGAACTCCAAAATCGATGTTGTAGCGGGGGTTCAGGGTAACATTTCCCATCAGCTGGTACGAAGTATAATATCCGCTTAATTCCATATTTATGCTATAAGGCAAGGAAAAATTATTGGTTATATTGCCATTGAAACTCCATCGTTTAAATGAAGCCGCTTCACCTATATTTGAATTCACTTCGTTGTACAAACCGGTCACAGTACCGTTCATATTCCACCACTTGGCAACGGGTAACTGGAATGTTTCGGAAGCATTAAAATCAAAACTATTGCTCAGGTTAGTCATGGTTTGTGTCACCACTTTCGTGACATCATTCTGATAAAGCACCATGGTATAAGGATCGTTGGTATAATTGTAACCAATGCTGGTAATAAACAGGCCTTTAAAGGTGTGTGAAATTTTAGCTGCGTGTGTAAACTGAGGGTTTAGCAACGGATTCCCTGTATTCTGTGTATATGGATCGAGTGTCCACACAAACGGATTGAGCATGTTGTAATTCGGACGACCAATGCGATAGCTGTAACTGATATTGATGCTGTTATTTTCATTCAGTTTTTGCTGGATAAAGAATGAGGGAAAAAGTTTCAGATAGGATGCTTTATTAATCTGGTTCGTTGATACCGAATTGCCGGTAGAATTTGTATTCTCGAGCCTTAATCCCAGTTGCAAGGATGTTTTATTAAATTGTGCCCGGCCGTTTACATACCCGGCCTGGATATTTTCAGTATAAATAAATTTATCATGCTGATTGGTATATCCGGCCATGTCGTTCCGACTATCGTTGGTGACAAAACTTGTTTTCATACCTGCTTCGAAATTATAGATTTTGTTGATTGGATGGACATAATCAATTTTTGCCGTAATGACGTCAATGTCACTCCCCTGCTCAGAATGAATGGTAGCTGTTTTATTAATCCGGTTCCCATTCTTATCAAAGAAATCACTATTCTGATCGGAAAAAGAACGAAAATAAAAGTGTGCATAATCGGCATCAACCGACAACGACCGCCCTGTTGAATCAATGTCCCACTTATAATTCACGTTGTAGGTTTTATTGTCCCACTTGTTCGGGTTTGACGAAATAGTCGTTAATGAGGTGTCGATGGTTTTATTCACATCGGCAAAGGATGTTTTGCTGTTTCCTTGATCCATATTTGAACCGCTGTTTCCGCGAATCATAAAACTGATAACCTGATTTTTTTGAATAAAATAATCGGCGCCAATTTTATAATTATGTGCGTGCCCATGATAATTGTCCAGCGAGTTGATCAACTGGTACGATCCGGCGAGTTCGGTAGATGTAAAACGCCTTGTGGCATCCAATGCATTCCAGCCTGCCCAGCTGTAATACGAATAATTCCCGTAGACATTCAGTTTCCCCAGATTCAAATTCAGGTCAAGGCCACCATTTTCACGCGCCTTACTGGCAACATTCGTTCCGGCATTTATACTCCCGTTAAACCCCGGAGCTTTGTTGTGTTTGGTCTTGATATTGATAATACCTGCGTTTCCTTCGGCATCAAAACGTGCAGGTGGATTTTCCATAATCTCAATGCGATCCACATTCTTTCCCTGCATGCTCTTCAATAGGGTGGCCAGCTGATCAGCTGATACATAGGTTGGTTTCTCATCTATGAGTATCATGACCCCCTGCTTCCCTTTCAGGCTAATATTCTCGTTGTTATCAATGGTGACACCCGGCACTTTTTTCAGGATTTCATAGACATTATCTCCTGCCGAAGTAACTGAAGCTTCGGGATTGACCACCATTTTATCGACCGTTTGTTCAATAAATTTCTTTTTCGCAGCCACTACCACCGTTCCCAATTTAACAACACTTTCTTTTAATATGATATTTCGCTCAACAACGGTATTTTTCGAATCAATGACTACTTTCTCCGATTCATTTTTCAAATAACCAACCATGGTGACTGATAATATATAATTACCAGGCGATACTTTATCGATCACAAATTCGCCTTTTTCATTACTTGTTTCGCCTTTTACGTATTTGTTTGTCTTTGAATTAAGCAACGTAACCGTTGCAAATCCAATCGGTTGTTTCTTATTATCGATAATCCGGCCTGTGATACTATTGGTTGCATCTAACTGAATAAATAGGAGTGCCATGCAGGCAAGTAAAAATAATCTGATCAATATTCTGTTTCTGAAAAGTTTCATAGTGATGGGTTGTCTGTTTATTATATTATTATACCTTAAAGCCTTAGCTATTCAGAGATTTTTCTCTTGATTTATTATTTCTTAGCTTAAAATTAAAAGCCTTCAGATGAGAAGCATTCATTCGAAGGCTTTAAAACTTAACATAAAATATATGCTATTCAACATTTTCTTTTGACAGGATCATTGGAAATAACTGCTGTGATCGTTTTAAGTTTAATGTCCCATTAAAAACATTATCTTTATCAATTGTCCCCTGATATTCCATTCCAGCATCTGTTATTTCAAGTTTTAATATAGAATCATTAAAATTCGTATACGTTACGGGTATTCCATACGCTTTTTTATCCGGACTATCCATTGTCGCTTTTAATCCGGATTTAGTTTTTGAGATGTTAAATACGATATGTAATTGTTTCCCATGAAGGTAGAAAAAACCATTCCATTTTCCTGTAATGTTTTGACCGTACATAGTAACTGATGTCAAAACGACTGCTAAAATCATAATTGCTTTTTTCATTTTTGTAAATTTTTAGATGGTTGCTTTTTGTTTTTTATAAAAGTTGTTTTAGATATATATCTTTTGTTTTTTGAATTCTCTATTGCATGCGTTTATTGATATTAATGACATTGAAAGACTTTTAATCTTACATTTTTTTTCATTTTTTACTTTTAATATTTATTTTTTCACGTTGATCCTTTTTGATCAATTGTATTTAAAAACCTTTCCATAAATTATATTTCGAAACAAAAGTAATTCTGCCGGAATACATGCACAACTTATAGATAGTGAGCAAACTAAACGGATTTTTCGAATCGATGACAACTCTCTCAGATTCATTTTTCATATAACCAACCATTGTCATCAACAATATATAATTGCCCGGCGAAACTTTCTCGATCACAAATTCGCCTTTTCCATTGCTGGTTTCACCTTTTACGTATTTGTTTATTTTGAATTTAGCAACGAAATCGTTGCAAAGCCGATCGGTTGTTTCTTGTTATCTATAATCCGGCCTGTGATACTATTGGTTGCATCTAACTGAATAAATATGAGTGCCATGCATGCAAGCATTAATGATCTGACAAATATCCCGTTTTTGAAAAGTTTCATAGTGTTGTATTTTCTTTTTTTTATACCTTAAAGTCTTGGTTATTCAGAAATTTATCGCTGACTTATTATTTTTATCTGGCAAATAAAAAGCCTTCAAATGAGAAGCATTCATTCGAAGGCTTTTAATGTTATCCTGAAAATCGGGTTATTCAACATCTCCTTTTGACAAAATCATTGGAAATATTTGTTGCGATTGTTTTATATTTAATGTCCCCTTAAAAATATTGTCTTTATCAAATGTTCCCAGATATTCAATTCCTGCATTTGATATTTCAAGTTTTAAAATAGAATCATTAAAATTCGTATACGTTACGGGTATTCCATACGATTTTTGATCCGGACTATCCATAGTCGCTTTTAACCCTGTTTTAGTTTTTGAGATGTTAAATACTACATGTAAATCTTTTCCATGCAGATTGAACGTTCCATTCCATTTCCCTGTAATGTTTTGACCGTACATAGTAATTGATGTCAAAACGACTGCTAAAATCATAATTGCTTTTTTCATTTTTGTAAATTTTTAGATGGTTGATTTTTGTTTTTTATAATAGTTTTTTTAGATCTCTGTCTTTTGTTTTTGAATTCGCTATTGCAAACGTTTATTGATATGAATGACATCGAAAAACATTTAACCTTACATTTGTTTATATTTTTCACTTCTAATATCCATCTTTTTACATTGTTCCTTTTGATCAATTGAATTTAAAAAACATTTCCATGAATTATATTACCAAACAAAAATAATTCTGCCGGAATACATGCACAACTAATAGATAATGAGCAACCTAAAAGGAATGATGAATGCCAAATAATGAAGATTGAATTGTTTTTATAATTAGACGAAACGGGAAGGTCGTTTGGATTTAAGTGTTGTGAAAAAAGTAAATATTTTTTTATATTTCCCTTACTACACACAAATAAAAAGCGTAACACCTTTGATGTTACGCTTTTGATCATAAAATAACCTAAAATATTAATTGGGTTTAAGTTCTGACAAAAAATACAGAAAGTATATTATATCGAGTTCATGTTAAATTCTGCAGATTCTCAAAAATACAACCAGTATGGCTTAAAGTTACCCTTCGAATTATATTCAAGAGTTGGAAATGGTAACTTGATAAAAGTCATCCCCTGTAAAATCACTTTCAAAAACTTCGACCTGGTTTTAATTTTAGTCCAGTCAATATCCAATGATAAAAGGTATTGACGATAACGTGTTGTTACAGGAATTTCAGCTCCATTATAACCTGATATATTCCCGTATTCGCCGTACATTCCATTGGCTCCGTAGCCCACTGCGATATTTAACCACGAAGGGATATGTTTATTAAAAATCAACCTGTTTACCGGCATTGAAAACCAGTAAGTATGCCCGTTATAATCCTTGAGCAAACGATCCATAGTAGTTTTTCCCAGATAGCCATTTGCTTTATGTGAATAATTCGATTCCCAATAGCTAAACTTATACTTTACAACCTGCTCATTAAATAATAATTCCTGACCCACAAAAAGACCTGAACCTATTGCATTTGCGGCCATATCTCCCCAGGAGAAGCCCCATCCATCATGAATGCCATCCATTATTTCAATTGGAGTTTGTAAAATCAACCCAAGCGAGCCCCCGTAGATAAGTGCATTGGTTTTGGATACGCCTGCATTTAACAAACAATGGTAACCGACATAACTCTCGACATATGCCACAAAAGCATGGCCAAACTTATCTACTTGTAAATACCCTTTATTGTCATTATAAAAATGGAAAGGAACAACTCTACGATCTTTGTACCAGCTGTTTTGAAGGACAAGCATTGCACCGGCATAATATACGCTTTCAAAAGCAATAGCTTTGTATAAGGTCTTCCTGTTCTGTTGGTTTGAATCAGATTTTGAGATACTGTCCTGAGCATTTGCTATTAAAGGTATAAAGCCTAATAAAAATACGAGTATAAGCCGGATCAGTTTTTTCATTTTTGTAAATATTCTGAATGAAATTATTTACATTCAGATTGCAAAACAAAAGTAATTTATTTGACAAACTATATGCAATTAAAAGTTGGTAAGTAACCTGACAGGGTTGTTCAATGCCGTGTTTTTGCAGTTGAACGTTTTGATAATTACTCAAAATAAACATTGAGTCCTTATTAAATCAATAAAAACAAAATAGCTATATGTCTTTTTTAAATACTATTTATTGAAAATTATCAATGAAAAAATTAATATAAATCATTACAACCTACTAAAGGACAATGGATAATCCATATTTTACGCTATATAAATATACGAGTGAATGTGCTCCCGATCTGTTTCTCGTTTCAAGCTATTCAAACTGATTTCTCTTACTCTTGTCCGTCACCTCTCCGTTACCTCTCCGTCATCTCTTTGGCTGAATCACACATCAAAGCCTTATCAAAGTCGTATTTAGCCCAAGCCTTTAATGATATGGGTTATGTAAGGCTTTGATATGGTTCAGATGTGGGTTAAATGTGGAATTCGATCAAAGAGATGACGGAGAGGTAACGGAGAGGTGATGGAGAAATAAGAATTTGTCTCCAAAAATATGAAATTTGTTTTTTATTGAATGAATGGTTTAATCACATACTTAATTGCAATCAACAAGACAACTTCAAAAAACCAGACGAATTAATCCAATACCAGGGAAATCCGAAACATATCAAATTTCCTAGGAACTAAAAAAAGCCCATAAAAACAGAAACTTATCCTGCTTTTATGGGCTTTCGATTTCACCTGTTGAACTATGCTGGTAGTTAATCGAACAACATGCACTCTTTTAGATTATCCGGCAGTAAGCTATGATCTTCTTTCAAATAAACGCCGGATGCATCAGATAAACTCCAGGGAGTTAAAAAAGCTGCTTAAATGAGTGTATAATACAAGAGTTACTATTCATTCATTTTGAAAAATACTAAAGAATACGAAGGAATACAATTATTAATCCACATACAAATATCGTGGTGAAAATTTGTTTGTTATATCGTGCAATTAAAAGAGGTAAATATATATCAAAGTTATCTGTTGTTGAGTTGGAAAACTTTCTGGCCAAAAGAGTAAGGGGGCAGGTCATCTTGAATGCTGCCAGCACAATTCCTTCAAATGCTACGATTGATACAGCAATCCATGTCAAAATACTCACATGATTGCTGATATCACAATACAATACATAAAATATCACTGCTACCATGAAAATCCAAATCAGGGTATGAATGGATTTTACAATACATAATTTCAGGATATGACTCATTTGGTTGATTGGTTGATTGGTTAATTGGTTGTCCCGATAGGTATCGGGAGGTTGATTGGTTGATTGGTTATATCTAAATAGTAAATAGTAAATTAAAAAATAGTAAATTATTATATTGAATTGACTTTCTCCCCGTCCATCCAACGTTTAAACTCTGGTACCTTTTCAAGGCTTACAAATATGGTTTCGTCGGTCGGAGGATTTAATACTACTTTCAGGCGGCTCTTGGGATAAATAATCACATTGGCAATGGCACTCAAACGAATAAAATACTGACGGTTAATACGGAAAAAGTCTTCCGGATTAAGCTGTTCCCTGATGGTATCAAGACTAAGATCGACTGAATATTGATTCTTAGTATTCATGACTACAAATGTAATGCCGCTTGTTGAGAAAAAATAGGCAATATCCTCTACATGAATTGATTTCAGTTTTTCACCGACAGTTACCAGAAACCTGTCCCGGTACGAGGTTTGGTTCGGAAGCAGGAGTTTGCGAAGTTCAACCGGATCGACATACACATTCCGGTTATTATCCCATTGTTTGTATTTCGTTATTGCCTGGAAAAGCTCCTCTTTATTAATTGGTTTCAATAAATAGTCGATGCTTTTGAGTTTAAAAGCCTTGATGGCATACTCATCGAAGGCAGTCGTAAAGATGATCTTGGAGTGAACCTGTACTTGTTCGAAAATAGCAAAGCTCAGGTCGTCTTCCAATTGTATGTCCAGAAAGATGAGATCGGGATGAGTGTTCGTTTTAAACCATGCTACCGATTCTTTTACGGATTGCAATTTAGCAACCACTTCAATGGTTGGATCACATTCATGAATTAAATTCTCAAGCCTGCGGGCAGCGTATTCTTCGTCTTCAATAATGATTGTTCTCATAATATTATTTACTATTTAATCATTTACTATTTACTAATTCAAAAAGAGCCAGGGAATTTTCAGGCACTAATTACGCGGATTAATAATATCTTCGAAAATATCGGGATTAACAGGTTGTTGATGTTTTGGTTTATTCAGGTACTTCCTGATCAGGTCATTCAGGTCATGCTGGATGATCGGTTTCAGTAAAAAATCAATTCCTTTCAAGTGAAAAGCACGGGTTGCCAGTTCATCGGTAGCGGTTGTGAAAACTATATTACAACAAATAGATACTTCTTTAAAAATAGCAAAACTCAGGTTATCATCCAAGTGAATATCCAGGAATATCAGGTCCGGTTCAGAATGACTGTTGAACCAACTTATGGATTCTTTCACGGATTCCAGTTTGGCAGCCACTTCAATATCCGGATCGAACTCATGGATCATATTTTCAAGCCTGCGTGCTGCAAACATTTCATCTTCAATTATTACTATTCTCATTATACTGGTTTTATTTAGTTATTCAAAAGTTACTAACGGCACCTTGGCTATAAAACGCGTACCTGTTTTTTCAAAAGTGGGTTCGGTATTATTCAGCAATAGATACCTGTTTTGGATATTCTTTAGCCCTACCCCTGTTGAAACTAATTGTGACGGACGTTCCTGCAGGTTGTTCACAATGTTCAGAAAGTTATCCGCATCAATAAAGATGTCAATGGTCAGGGGTTCGCTTTTAGACATGATATTATGCTTTATGGCATTTTCAATAAGCAGTTGCATGGCCAATGGAATAATCAGGTCACTACGCCTTGATTCAGGGATGTCAATGTTTACATGGAGCTTATCTACAAAACGAATATTCAGCAGAAAAATATACGCATCCAGGAAGTTAAGTTCGGTGTTTAAATCAACCAGTTCATTGTCTTTATTTTCAAGCACATAGCGATACACTTTTGAAAGCTGTTCGGAAAACCGTTCAGCCAGGTCAGGCTCAAGTTTGATCAGGGAAGTGAGCACATTCAGGCTGTTAAAAAGGAAATGAGGATTTACCTGTTGTTTCAACACCTCAAACTGTGACTGGAGGTTTTCCTTTTGCAGGTTAATAAGCTGTGTTCGTGCTTCCGTGAGACTTTCAGAGCTCTCTTTAACCCTTTTTTCCAGCTGGCTGTTGAGCAATTCCAGCTTATTCTTAGCTGTTTGCAATTCATTCTCGATATTTAACCGGTCGGTTATGTCGCGAATGATAATAAATGCTGACGGTTCCCCGTTATAATCGGATGTCCGGGCATTTAATTCAACAGTAATAATTGATCCATCCTTTCGGATAAACCGGCTTCTGTAGAGGGAAGTAAAATCTTCGCCTGCCATACGCCTTTTATGGTAATCAATCATGAGCTGATGATCTTCCTTGACTACCATATCATAATAGGATGTTTCAAGAATTTCTTCCTTTTTGTATTGCATCATTTCACACATGGTATTGTTCACGAATTTCAACAGCCCTTTCTGTGTAATTACAATACCATCCGTTGCCTTGTCTATAACAGTGCGGTACTTTTCTTCGCTTTGTTGAAGCTGTTCCTGCATGCGGCGGGTTTCTGTCAGATCATGGACCGTGATATAACTTACCTTCTGGCCGTTTAATTCGAGTACGGATGAAAACACATCGGCATCCTTGATTGATCCGTCTTTAGCCATAAAGCGGAAGATATCATTTACAGTTGAACGGTCACCATGCCTGCGTCTTTCGCTGATAGCCAGCCCTCGTTCCCGGTCTTCCGGCAATAATAAACTTGCTGCTGAGGTAATGTACAATTCTTCGGAAGTATATCCCACCAATTGACAAAACGTATTGTTGGCAAAAAGGATCTTATCATCGATGATAGCAAAAATACCATCCTGCGAATTCTCAATCAGTGTTTTGTATTTGGATTCGCTTTCACGCAACGAGTTTTCCATGGCTTTCCGTTCCGAGATATCGACAATCATCCCCCTGGTGCCAATGGATATGCCATCCTGAACCATGGGTACACCATAAATCATAACCGGGAAAGTCGTTCCATCACGGTGAACAGCCGTATATTCATTCATTGGGGTAGTTCGTTTGCCAATGGCAGTGAGTCTCAGGTTCTCAACCAGACGTTCCCGATCTTCCGGAATAAATGAATAAAGGGCTGATCCACCGAAATCGTCATCGGTAAGGCCAAATGCTACCATGCCCGACTTATTCATATAAAGCAGGTTTCCCTTGTTGTCCAGTTCATACACGGTCTGTGGAAGGAAGTCGGCCAGTTCGCGGTATTTTTGTTCACTCCTGGCTAAGGCTTCCTGGGCTTTTTTCTTCTCCGTGATATCATGAATGGTAAAGAAGCTTGCCAGTTGTCCGTCAAATTCAATTAAAGTTGAGTTGGTTTCACATTCAATTATCTCACCATTTTTTGCCATCATCCGGAACATCTCACTAATGGTCGAGAAATCCTGGTCTCTGCGCCTTTGACCAATAGCCATCACTTTGTGTTGATCGTCGGGATGGATAATGTCTACCGATGAAAAAAGATTCATATCCTGCACGCAATACCCCAGCATCTTGCACATTGTATTATTGGCAAAGAGTATGTGATTATCCCGAACAATCAGGATACCATCCTGGGAATTTTCAACCAGAGTCTTATATTTTGCTTCACTTTCACGCAGGGCTGTTTCCATGGCAGTGCGTTCGGTAATATCACTCATGGTTATAAACGAAGCGTTCACGCCATGCAATTGAATGGTCGAAGCATTCAATTCAGTCAGAATCCTTTTCCCGGATTTATGAATAAAACAGGCTTTATAGTTTTGCTTTTCTATTTCACCCCTCATCCTTTTATAATGCGCATCCATCACCCGTTCCAGGTCTTCCGGGGCAATAAAGTTTTGAGGATCCATATTAAAAATCTCATCATTGGTATATCCGAACAGGTTTAAAAAAGCTGAATTTACCAGTATGAATTTTCCGTTCTGAGTCAGGGAGATAGCTTCCATTGAATTTTCAATGAGCGTCCTGTAAAACTGCTCACTCTCTTTCAAGGTCACTTCCATTTTTCTTCTTTCAGTAGTATCCTGTTGAATAATGATATATCCTTCGACATTTCCTGAATCATCCTTATACGGAGCAGCAATGGTATTTGCCCAGTACATGGTGCCATTTTTATTGTCTGTGAGTAATTCACCATGCCACTTTTCCCCTTTCAGCAGACTATTCACCATTTCATTCCGGGTATCCTGCAGATTCTCATTATAAAAAAGCTCAGCGACTGTCCGGTTCAGTAATTCTTCTTCTGAGAATCCTGAGAGTCTGGTAAAGCTTGGATTAACATATTCAAACCTGAAGTTTTTGTCTAGTATAAATATTGCTCCCGGAGTTTGTTCGAACACCAGACGTAGTTTGTGGAGTTCTTTATTTTCCACTATAGGGTTATTATTTTGACTTTGAATTCCTTCACGTGGAAAAGTTTGTCCTTTAACTTCTGTATCCATTTGGCTCCTAATATTAAGAATTACACAAAGATATATGATATCTTACCGCTACGCAAAAAACATGTAATGAAACCTGCTTTTGGAAGATTGGAACACTGATTTCCAAACATGAGCTGACTGCTAAACTTCCGGATATTTCATTCAACAATTGAATTTCCCGAATATAAAAACCGAATGTCAGGGCAATACAATTAAAACAGGGTATCCTTTTGGTCCGTAATGTATTCGAATTTCTTATTTTGGGCGTCTACAGGATAGAAACAAAGAGCCAGGGCAATTACTTCCTGCCAATCGCTTTAACGGACTCATTTTGCGGCTTATTTCGGTTCGGGAAACAGTTATTTTCTATAAGTACGGTTAGTTGCCCAGGAATAAGCGTATAATACCAACCGTATCATACATGCCATGAATTATCATCAGGTACCACACATTTTTGCCAAGGGCAAAATAAAGCAATCCCATTACTACAGCGAACAACCCGGTATCAACAATACCGCCAATGCCCTGATAGGTATGAGCAAAAGCAAATACAATACTGGTTATAACAATTGCGGTGCATTTGAAAATGATCGGATTATGAATAACTGACTGTATACGGTTATACATATATCCTCTAAAAAACCATTCTTCGAAAAAACCTCCTATTACCCAGCCAATGCCGAGCATAGCAATTAAATGGCCAACATTACCCTTTACACTTGCGTATGTTGACAAGTCAGGCTCTGCACCGGTAATTTTCGTTATCAGTTGCTCAATGAAAAAATTATCAACCAAGCCATAGATCACTCCGAAAGCAATTGCAAGGAAGAGCATTTTCCATTTTATAGCTTTAAAACCATACTCCGACCATTTCTCTTTTCGTACAAATTTGGACAAAAGCATAATAATTAAAGCAGTGATAACATAAAGGAGGTTGAGTTTTAGGAATGGTAATGGAAGAAGCAATAAGACAGCAAGTTCAATTAAAATCAAAACCTCTGCCTTCTTCTGTTTGACATTTTTAGTTAATTCGTTCATGGCTTCTTTTTTAAAATTACAGGTTAATATGATTAATTTGTAAGACTAACGTTAAAATCAACTATATTTCCGTTGATATTATTCTAATAGTCATGGAACTGAGAACTTATTATCACAGGCTTAACTACAACTAAAACCTTTTGTTGTTCTGCAATTACCAAACAAAAATAAATCGAAACAGATAATAACCCAACTAATATTGATTGAATCCCGCTTTTGGGAGCATGAAATACGGATATTGAGCATTAAAGTCAGTTGTTACCGGCCTTAAAACAATCATGTTTATTTTATACGAATATTCAGATTTTTAGAATCCGGACTAAAAAAGAAGGCGTGTATTGATATAAAAAAAAGAAAAATCAACCGGACATAATCAATCTCTGAATATAGGACAACCGGTTTTAGGGAGATGGCTCTAGACCACAAACAATTTATTTTATAGCCACTGGTTTTGCTAAAACAGGGATGAAACAATTGTGTTTCATCTCTATCAGCATGTGCTTGAAAACATAACCTGCAAATAGATACTGAATCTAATATTACTCAGAACACTTCTTTATTCATCAATTCAATTAATTTCACAAAGTCACTTTCAACCGAGACATTCAAATCATTTACCCGAATCATTTTGGTAAGAGCCTTTTTCTTTTCAGGGAATAATTTCAGGAAAGCCCTACGACGAATTTTATTCAGCTTCAAATAATGATTTGATGGTAACTTTATGTAATATACGGGAGTTGGCTCAATTGTTTCAAATTCACGAAAAGCGTCATTTCTATATAACGTTTCTGTTCCTACAACACTGATTTTCCGTTGAATAAATAGCGAAAACCTGGATTCTATAACCACCTCAACAAAAATATCAGGCTGTTGGCCATTGTCAGGCTCACTCACATTAATTCGCTTAAAATGAATGGAAGAACCTGGTTCGTATTTGAGCCAGAATTCCTTGACAAAAGACTTATCCACCTTGAATTTCCCAAAGTTGGATGTATTCATCCAGATTACCTCATCAAACAGGCCATTGTATTTGAGTGATACGTTAGAAACCATCTCACCTGATGACAATAATATATCACCTTGTGTCCAATTATCATTGAAATACTGTACCCCTAAATATTTATTGCCTTCATAGAAGAATTCACCTGTAAGTTTTGCCGTAAAAGTCGAATCCCGGGGAGGAACAACGGATCCTACATTGGTTTGTGCATGCATTGAAATACATATCACCAGGAATGAGAAGTATAAATAGTGTTTCATTTATTAGTTACATTAGGTTGGTTGATGACTTGTATGCCGGAACTGGAGCTGATGGGTGATCCATCTTCTGAGATACCTTCGATCTGAATCATGTAGTTAGCCGCATTGTCAGAGGTATAAAATTCAAAATTTGTGGTGTTTTTGCCTTTTAACTCCAGGTTGGGATTCCAATACAGAAGTTGTTTAAATATGGGCAGATCCTTGCTCAGTATCTGATCGGGATTAATTGTTACTAAACTGCCACCAGTGTTCACACGATCATTTTTAAGTCGTAGTGAATGAAGGGCAGGCTTTGTATTCAATATTTCATTCGATTTGGTAACTATGGAAATGACTCCTGAGAAAACCAA
>Ga0302215_10001276_pt1 | contig 18192 bp, 13 predicted proteins | sample II_Fen_N3_1_FD_194580 | JGI IMG/M metagenome (GOLD analysis project Ga0302215, IMG submission 194580) | Peat permafrost microbial communities from Stordalen Mire near Abisko, Sweden - II_Fen_N3_1 | ecosystem: Environmental > Terrestrial > Soil > Wetlands > Permafrost | place: Sweden: Abisko...
GGTAAGCATAAATACAACAAAGCTATTCAACTTGCTGCTTGCCTCTTGCTGCTTACCACTAATTTATACTCCCGTATAATTTCTTGGAGTGATGCGTTTTAGTTCTTCTTTCACCGATTGGCTTACATCCAACGTTTCGATAAAATCACGAATCGATTTTTCATTGATACCTTCGTTCGTTCGGGTCAGGGCTTTCAGTGCTTCGTATGGAGCAGGATAAGCCTCGCGGCGCAGGATAGTCTGAATACCTTCTGCCACCACTGCCCAGGTATTGTCGAGGTCGCGATAGATGGCGGTTTCGTTCAGCAACAGCTTGTTCAATCCTTTGATAATGCTTTGTGTGGCAATAATGGTATGGGCAAACGGCACACCTACGTTGCGCAGCACGGTGCTGTCGGTCAGGTCGCGTTGCAAGCGCGAAACAGGAAGTTTACCAGCCAAAAATTCAAACGAAGCATTAGCAATAGCCAAATTTCCTTCCGCATTCTCAAAATCAATCGGGTTTACTTTATGCGGCATGGCCGAAGAACCTACTTCGCCCGCTTTGATACGTTGTTTGAAGTATTCCATCGACACATAAGTCCATATATCACGACAGAAATCAATCAAAATCGTGTTGATACGTTTCATGGCATCAAACTGCGAAGCCAGATTATCGTAGTTAGAAATCTGAGTTGTCCATTGCTCACGATCCAACCCAAGTTTATCGTTCACAAAATGATTTCCGAAATTTCGCCAGTCAATCAGCGGATAAGCCACCGTATGTGCATTGAAATTTCCGGTAGCTCCCCCGAATTTTGCCGAATTGGGAGTTTCTTTCAATATGGCCAGTTGTTTATTCAGTCTATTCACAAAAACCATAATTTCCTTACCCAGGCGGGTCGGCGAGGCAGGCTGTCCGTGTGTTTTAGCCAGCATGGATACATCGCGCCACTCTTCTACCTGATGATTCAGCAACACCAGCAAAGCATCCATTTCAGTATAATACACATTGTTCAGAGCATCTTTTATCGAGTATGGAACAGCCGTGTTATTAATATCCTGCGAGGTAAGTCCGAAGTGAATAAATTCTTTAAAAGCTTCCAGTCCCAGCAAATCGAATTTTTCTTTGATAAAGTATTCTATCGCTTTGACATCATGGTTGGTTACGCTTTCAATTTCTTTTACTTTGAGCGCATCGGCTTCAGAAAATTCGGTATAAATGGCACGCAGCTTCGGGAAAACCGATACCGGAACCTGTTCAAGTTGCTTTAGCGGAATTTCGCATAGGGCAATAAAATATTCAATTTCTACCAAAACGCGGTAACGCATCAGGGCATACTCCGAAAAGTAAGCTGCATAAGCTTCGGTTTTAGTACGATAACGACCATCAACGGGTGAAATAGCAGTGAGAAGAGATAAATTCATAAGAACGTGTTTTTGTAGTTTTCCGGATTATGTACATGCCGATATGTACTTTATTTTAAGCCGCAAAGTTAATCAATTCTATCGGATTATAAAAGTTTGTCTACTCCCTTGCAGCACTGATTCTTTTTCTTTACTTTTGTTTCACAAAATAAAACTAATAACATACATAAAGCCGATTTGCAATTTTTACATACAGGCAAGTCTGCAAACAACCCAACACATTCATGAGATACGTTAGAATTCATAAAGAAGGAAGATTGATTTTAATAACACTGACGCTGGTTATCTTTTTCCTGAATTTATACATCTGCACGCATTTTACCTTTGGCATTGTGCCTATTATCAACATCATTGTTTCGGCTTTGTTGCTGTCTTTCTTTGCATACTTTTTCCGCAATCCGCCCCGCAAGGTGTATATCGACGATGCAAGTCTGGTAGTTGCACCTGCCGATGGAACCGTAGTGGTGGTTGAACCTACAGACGAGCTGGAGTATTTTGGCGACAAACGTATTCAGGTTTCTATCTTTATGTCGGTTTTCAACGTGCATGCCAACTGGTATCCGGTGAAGGGCACCGTGCTGAAATCAACTCACCACAGTGGACGCCACATGGCGGCTTTTTTGCCAAAATCAAGCACAGAGAATGAACGTTCGACGGTAATTATCGAATCCGAAGGGAAAACGCAAATTCTGATTCGCCAGATTGCTGGAGCTTTGGCGCGCCGCATCGTAACCTATGCACATGCCGGAAAAAAATGTCATCTCAACGAACATCTCGGATTTATCAAGTTCGGTTCGCGTGTTGACTTATATTTCCCATTGGACACTGAAATTTTTGTAACCGTAGGCGAATCGACTACTGGAAACGAAACGATTATAGCTCGTTTAAACGAAGATTAAATGACCATCGAAGAAGCTCAGAAACAAGTCGACGACTGGATAAAAACCTACGGCGTTCGGTACTTTAGCGAACTGACCAACATGGTAATTCTGACCGAAGAAGTTGGCGAGCTGGCGCGCATTATAGCCCGAAAATATGGCGAACAATCTTTCAAAAAATCAGATGAAAATAAGAATCTGGGCGACGAAATGGCCGACATCCTGTGGGTGCTGATTTGCCTGGCCAACCAGACGGGCGTAAACCTCACCGAAGCATTCGAAAAAAACATGCAGAAAAAAACAGAGCGCGATAGCACGCGACATCTGGAAAACGATAAACTGTTGTAAGTCTCCTGTCTCAAGTCACCAGACAACACTACTATTACAACCCATTGACTAACCAAGTCTGAAGACCGGAGACTGGTGTCAGACAAAAAGAAAACAATATGAGCAAATTTGACGACCTTTTTAAACAATACAACTGCAACATCAGCGACGAAAGCGTAAAACAAGATATAGACAAAATTCTGGCTGCGCATTATGCCGAAAATGATAATGTGGCTGTGTACAAACAATGTCTGAATCAGATTGACCTGACTTCACTCAATGGCTCCGATACCGATACCGAAATTATAGCCATGGTAGAAAAAGTAAATAATTTCAACAATGTCTATCCGATATTGCCTAACGTGGCTGCCATTTGCGTCTATCCGGCATTGGTTCCGATTGTAAAAGAATATCTGACCGAGAATGTCGGCATTGCTTCGGTAGCTGCAGGATTTCCGGCTTCGCAAACCTTTATTGAAGTAAAAGTGGCCGAAACAGCCATGGCCGTGATGGAAGGTGCCACCGAAATAGATGTGGTTATTTCTATCGGAAAATTTCTGGAAGGCAACTATGAAGAAGTTTTTGAAGAGTTGACAGAAATCAAATCGGCTTGTCGCGAAGCGCATCTGAAAGTGATTCTGGAAACAGGTGCTTTAAAATCAGCTTCGAATATTATGAAAGCTTCCATTCTGGCAATGTCAGCCGGAGCCGATTTTATTAAGACGTCTACCGGCAAAATTCCTATTGCGGCTACACTTGAAGCTACTTACGTAATGTGTCAGGCAATAAAAGCGTGGAACAAGAAAAACAACGTGAAAGTAAGCTACAAACCGGCCGGAGGAATTGTTACCACCGAAGATGCCGTGAAGCATTACACACTGGTAAAAGAAATTTTGGGTGAAGAATGGTTGAATAATACCATGTTCAGATTCGGTGCAAGCCGCTTAGCCAACAACTTACTGAGCTCAATAGAAGGGCAAGAAGTCAAGTATTTTTAATGAATTTCTGATACTCTTTTTCCTGATTTTAGGGAATGTAGATATTAAAAATCCCTGTTAGCAGCGTATTCTGCACATCGTATAAGTGATGTTTTCACATCGCTGTCAGCAAAGCCATTGAGTTCATCGATGGCTTTGTTTTTATACGCTTCCATTTGTTTTGCCGCGTAAGCCACCCCACCATTATCGTGTGTAAAGTGGATAATAGTATGAATATTTTCAGGTGTAAAATCTTTCTCCTCAATAATCCTCACAACCTTGTTTTTCACATCGCCTTCCGAATTTTGAAGAGCAAAAATCAGGGGTAAAGTAATCTTACCATCCCGCACGTCATTAGCAGTAGGTTTCCCTATGGATATATTTTCAGAGTAGTCAAAAATATCGTCTTTTATCTGAAAACAGATGCCCAGGTATTCCCCGAAATCACGCAGTCTAACTAATGTATCTTCAACTGCGTTTACGGATAGACCGCCCACCTCGGTACAGGTAGAGAATAATAACGCCGTTTTTTTGCGTATAATGGTGAGGTAATTTTCTTCGGAAGCATTCAATACCTGCACGTTGTTCAGCTGGAGCAACTCACCATCCGAAAGCTGCATACCGATATTGGCAATAGATTTCAACACAGGCAGGCTATTGGTTTTAGTGGCACACACCAATGCTTTTGATAAAATATAATCGCCAGAGAGAATGGCTATTTTATTTGTCCAACGAGCGTTTATCGATGGTTTACCTCTGCGTTCCAGCGTGTCATCCACCACATCGTCGTGGATCAGGCTGGCCGTATGAAGCAGTTCCAGCGCAAGTGCTCCATCTACAGTATTCTGATTTACATGTCCGCACAACTTAGCCGATAACAACACCAACATGGGCCGCAGCTGCTTTCCACTTTTCTGAAGTACATATTCATGCACTGTTTCAAGCATGGGGTTGTCCGTTTTGAGAGCTTCTGCAAATGTCTCTCTGAACAATTGCATTTCCTGAAGAATCGGCTGTTTGATGGTTTCTATTAAATTCATATGAATGCTCATATTGGTATGAACTACAAAAGTAAACAATTTTGTCGTTTGTTTAACTGTCTTGGATTATTTCTGTTCATATTTTAATTACTTTTACAGTCAGAAAAGTTTATTGTCAGAACAGTTTCACCATTCTGATTGTTTTTCCAACACTTTTAGTACCATTTTAAAATATACATTGAATGAAAAAGCTATTCCTTGTCGATGCTTACGCTATCATATACAGAGCTTATTACGCTTTTATCCGCAACCCCAGAGTAAATTCAAAAGGGCTGAACACTTCTGCCATTTTTGGATTTGTGAATACGCTTGAAGAGGTACTTAAACGTGAAAAACCCACCCATATTGCCGTAGCTTTCGACCCCAAAGGTAAAACTTTTCGTCACGAAGCTTACGAGCAATACAAAGCGCAGCGTGAAGCTACACCAGAGGACATTCGGCTGGCGGTTCCAATAATAAAAAACCTCATTAAAGCCTACAATATTCCGGCGTTGGAAGTGCCCGGTTACGAAGCCGACGACGTAATCGGTACTATGGCTAAAAAAGCCGAACAGGCAGGATTTGAAGTCTTCATGCTTACGCCCGACAAAGATTACGGACAGTTGGTGTCCGACCACATTTTTATGTACCGCCCCAAACATACCGGTGGTTTCGAAACTATGGGTCCGGCCGAAGTAAAAGCAAAATACGATCTGGACAGCCATGAACAGGTTATCGACTTACTCGGACTTATGGGTGATGCTTCGGACAATATCCCCGGTTGCCCCGGTGTGGGCGAAAAAACGGCCGTGAAACTGCTGAAAGAATACGGGAGTATCGACACCCTGCTTTCACGAACCGATGAACTGAAAGGGGCACTGAAAACAAAAATAGAAGAGAACAAAGAACAAATCATTTTCTCCCGTTTTCTGGCTACCATCAAAGTGGATGTACCCGTTGATTTTGATGAAAAGAGTCTGGAAATAGAGCCCCGGAACGAAACCGAGCTGCGTGCTTTGTTTGACGAACTTGAATTCCGAACCATGTCGGCTAAACTGGCTACTCCTTTTAGCTCATTTCCTCCCGATCAACCATTGCCAAGTATCAGACAGGTAAAGACAAAATCTGCCGGACAAATGTCTTTGTTTGATGAGGTTGAAAATAATGAAACAAAACCAACTGAAAAACAACCTGACGCTGCACCGGCAAACGAACATCAAGTGGTTGTTTCAACCTCCGGTATGAAGGCGCTCGAAAATATCCCTCATAAGTACGTGCTGATCGACACTAAAGTAAAACGCTCGAATCTTATCTCGCAGCTTTTTATCCAAAAATCAGTTTGTTTCGATACCGAAACTACCGGACTGGACATGTTCACGTCCGATTTGGTAGGGATGTCATTCTGCTTTGTTGAAGGTGAAGCATATTATGTTTCACTTCCCGAAGATAAAACTGAATCGAAGGAAGTGTTGCGTGAATTCAGAGCATTTTTCGAGAACGACAGAATAGAGAAAATCGGTCAGAATATGAAGTTCGATTTATTGATGCTTCGGCAATATGGTATTGAACTTCAGGGAAAACTCTTCGACACCATGATTGCCCACTACCTGGTTCAACCGGAGTTGCGTCACGGTATGGATTATCTGGCAGAAATTTACCTGAATTACCGCACTATCCATTTCGAGGATTTAGTCGGATCGAAAGGAAAAAACCAAGCTGATATCCGCACGGTGGACATCAATAAATTATGCGATTATGCAGCCGAAGATGCCGATGTGACTTTCAGGCTGAAGCAGATATTAGAAAAGGAATTGAAGGAGAATGCTCTTGAGAATCTTTTCTACGAAATAGAAATGCCACTGATGCAGGTGCTGGCCACTATGGAGCATACCGGAGTTCGTATCGACAGTGAAGCCCTGCGCCAGAGTTCGGTGATTCTGACTGATGAAATGCTGAATCTGGAAAAAGAAATTCACGATATGACCGGATACGAATTTAATGTCAGCTCGCCCATGCAGGTTGGCGATATACTTTTCGACCGACTGAAACTGGATGATAAAGCCAAGAAAACCAAAACCGGACAATATTCTACTTCGGAAGACATTCTGGAGAAACTACAATCGAAACATCCGATTATCGGCAAAATTCTTGACTATCGCGGTTTAAAAAAACTGCTGAGCACGTATATCGATGCCCTGCCTCAGTTAATCAGTCCGGTTACAGGCAAGGTCCATACTTCGTACAATCAAACCGTTGCAGCTACCGGTCGACTAAGCTCTACCAATCCGAACCTGCAGAACATCCCGATACGCGACGCTCAGGGTAAGGAAATCCGTAAAGCTTTTATCCCCGATGCAGACTGTTTGTTTTTCAGTGCCGATTATTCGCAAATTGAACTTCGCATTATGGCTCACCTGAGTGGCGATAAAAATATGCTGGAGGCTTTCAATAGTGGACACGATATTCATACCGCCACAGCAGCTAAAATCTACAAAATTCCATTGGAAGAAGTGACTTCGGATATGCGCCGGAAAGCCAAAACGGCTAACTTCGGAATTATATACGGCATTTCTGTTTTTGGCCTGTCGGACAGGTTGAGTATTCCGCGTGCCGAAGCCAAGGAACTTATTGAGGGCTATTTTGCGACCTATCCCGACGTGAAAAAATACATGGATAACGCCATTCAGAAAGCTAAAGAAATGGGCTACGTGGAAACGTTGCTTGGGCGCAAACGCTTTTTGCCCGATATCAACTCGCAAAACAGCATTGTGCGTGGTTTCGCTGAGCGTAATGCCATCAATGCACCTATTCAAGGTACCGCAGCCGATATTATCAAAATAGCCATGGTGAGCATTCAAAAGCGACTGGAACAAGAAAACCTGCAAGCCAAAATGACCATGCAGGTGCACGATGAGTTGAACTTCACCGTTCCAAAGAATGAACTTGAAGCACTGCAAAAAGCGGTAATTGAAGAAATGGAGAACGCCATCAAACTTCAGGTGCCTCTTATTGCCGATTGTGGCGTAGGAGCCAACTGGCTGGAAGCGCATTAAGTGAGATTATGATAAAAGAATCCCCTAAAACCGAGAAAATTATTCTTTGGTTTTAGGGGATCTTCTTTACACTAAATCAGCATTAAAAACGGAATGCACTTAATATTGAATAATTTAGAATAAAAATTATTGGTCTTTATACTTTTTTCTATTTGGAATTTGCAGAAGTCATCTTGACATTCTTATAGTATTCAGAGGGAGAAAAATTAATTTGATTACGTCCAATGCCTCTAATACGAGACACTTCCATCATAATCTTCATTTGTACTTTTTGATTCCAAAGTGAATTACTTATTTCTGAAAGACCTTTGACTTTTGAATCTGATTTTCTGATCTTTTCAATATTACCCTTTGATATTTTAAATGCTGCCAGACATTCTTCAAGCTCTTCTTTTGAAATAGTAGCATAGAATTCATCACAAAAACTATTTGGCTCTATGTCTCTTAAAATCGTTTTACGTTCATTTTCCATCTTTACTGCTGATAGTAAACCCTCTTTTAAAGCTTGAGGGCTATATTCGGAAATAAGTTTTTCCAACGTAATTATCATTTTGTCTAATTCGTCTGAATCAATGCCCAATATTCTATCTGCTTGTTCATCAGTTATTTGTATAAAAGGCGATCTGCTTTTTTCGACAGTGTTTTCTTTTGGAGGAATTATTGGATTTAATTTAGCAAGAGTTATTGTATTAGATATTATTGATAAATTATTAGTTTGATCACCACTTATAGTTCTAATAATTATTTTTATAACCGAGTTCTCCTGAATCTTTCCTAATTCTTTTCTTAATAATTCAATCTTTTGATTTGATGCTTCTATAAATTTTAAATCATCAATTGCTTTTCTTGACTCAGTCAATTGATTAATGACACCAACTAATCGCTCACTTGAAACACCACTACTTCCGCCCATTGATGGTTTAAGTTTATCATCTTTTGTGTCATATTGTATATCTAAATTATTCATAATAAATTTCATGTCAATAAAATACATCATAAGATTATCATATTTTTGAATATTCTGAAATTTGTTAATCACAATATCCAATTTGCCAGGATACTCGTTAATTATTTTGTTTACCAATTCAAGCGTATCATTTTTTGAATTTACAGGTGATTCGGCAGCAACGGGCAATTCGTTAGTTAACTCTTGTTTGTTGCTCAACTCCGATTTTTCAGATTTTTTCTCAACATACCTCACTTCACTTTTTCCGATAGTAAAAGAAAATAACGAAAAAACGAGAACCAGGAATGGAACATACAACGCCCGGCGAAGCATTGTAAAGCGGATGTGACATTTGTTTTTCATCATAATAAATCTTTTTCTGGTAAATGAATTATTGAAACCGTTGGCCAGGTAAGGATTGTTTTCCATCACCTCTTCCAGTATAACTGTTTGGTATTTATACAAATCCTGACCTTCGTCCAACACGCTGCGGTCAGCATGAAACTCGCTCACGTTGCGCAGTTCGCGGCGCACCCACCACAGCACGGGGTTAAACCACAGTAGACGGACTAGGATTTCTATGATAAATACATCCACATAATGGCGGTGTTTAATGTGCCATTGCTCGTGTTTGAGGATCATCTCCAGTTTGGCACCCGTAAGGTTAGGACTCAGAAATATGGTTTTGTAAAACGAAAATGGCGTTGGTATTTCATCGCTTTCAATCACTTCAAATCCATCCTTCGTTGTCAACCGCCCTCTTCGCTTAAGCCCCAGTATTTTGAAGAACTGAACAAACAACAGCACAAACAACACGATAGTAACTGCAATATACACGGTCAGTACAATGTTCTTCACTGTCAATAATGCAATATACCTGTTGGGTTTAGCAAGCTTTTCCACAGGCGTTGAAGCCACCATAGAAACTGTAGTGGGAGTAGTAATTGTCTGAGGCGGAGTTGCGCTGCTAAGCTGATTCGACATTACCGATAGGGCAGGTACCGCCTCTATTTCTACTACCTGAGCAGGTGGCGTGTAAACCACTATATTAAACTGAGAAATCAAGATTGCCACCAGCGCAATGGACAGCAAGTACAAGCGGCAGTTATTGAACGACGCTTTTTCGCGAAACAAAAACCAATAGAAAGCAACCATTAAAGCGGCAGCTAAAATATATTTTCCGATTGGAAAACCTAAGGCTAACAATTCTTGTGTCATGGTATTTTTGTGTTATTTAGTTCTTTCCATTTTTAGTGAAATCAACATTGTATAAAAATTGAACAAAAGGCAGAACGGTTCATCTTCATTATCAAAACTCATTAACTTCTAGTGAATTTTTCCAACCGTCTGCCACTTTATAAATCGAACCAGAACCTTTTGGAACTTTCAATGTCACATTGGCACTCATTACATGATCGAAGAAATTATCCGATATATTTACCGGTGAAGCTGATTCAAGAGTAATTTGTTTTAAGCTTCTACATATATCAAAGGTACCTTCTCCGATACTTATAACGCTACTTGGAATGACTATATCCTGTAAATTTATACAATTATTAAAAGCATATTTCGCAATAATCTCAACACCGTTTGGAATAACAACATGAGTAAGTTTACTATTGGCCGCAAAAGCATATTCACCAATCTCTTTCACACTATTAGGGATGTTGATTGAAGTAATACCACATCCATTAAAAGCAAAATTTTCAATGCGTTTGAGACTCTTTGGAATTACCACCGATGTCAAACTTGTGCACGTCTGAAATGAACATAAACCAATGCTTTCCACATTCTCAGGAATAATAATTGATTTAAGTAAAACGCAATTATTAAACGCCATTAATTCTATGCTTATCAGGCTATTGGGCAAAACAACAGAAGTTATATTTTTGCAATTATCAAAAGCATATCGTCCAATGGAAGTTACCGGATACATTTTTCCTTTATACTGAACTCTATCAGGTACAACTATATTTCCGCTGTATTTACCGTCATCCTTGTTAATTACCATTACGTTTTGTGTACCTTCAATAATCTTGTAAAACAAGTATTTACCCTTTATTCTCTCTGAATTATCAACAGATACAGCAACATCAGTCACCATTTTCAAATTCATCGTTTCGGATTTCACAGCTTGTGAAGTATCAGTTGGAGATTGACTATTTAAAGAGATTGAGCTAACTTCATTTTTAGCTGCATCCTTTACCTCATAACTTACTTTGCCTTTTGCAGAAGTAAAACACAATAGCGAAAAAACTCCCAAAAGGAAAGGTAGAATCAATGTTCGGCCTAGCTTGGAATTACGGTTGTTTGATTTGTTTTTCATCATAATAAAACGTTTTTTGGTAAATGAATTATTGAAACCATTCACTAATTGGAAATTTGTGCCAATAACTTCTTCTAATATAGTGGCTTGATAGTTATAAAGATTGAGTCCATCGTCCAACACGCTGCGGTCGGTATGAAACTCGCTCACATTGCGTATTTCGCGGCGTACCCACCAAAGTACAGGGTTAAACCAAAACAGGCGGACTAGGATTTCTATGATAAAAACATCGAGGTAATGGCGGTGCTTGATGTGCCATTGTTCGTGTTTGAGTATCATCTCCAGTTTGGTGCCTGTAAGGTTCGGACTCAGGAATATGGTTTTATAAAACGAAAAAGGAGTAGGTATTTCAGCACTTTCCACCATTTCAAATCCATCTTTTACCGTCAGCTTTCCTCTGCGTTTCAAAGCCAAGATTCTAAACAACTGAACAAACAACAATACAAACAATACAGAAGTAACTATGATATATACAGCAAGAGCAACGTTCTTCACCGTCAACAGAGCAAGATACTTGTTGGGCTCAGCAGGTTTCTCCATGGGTTTTGAAACTGCTGTAGAAACCGGTGCTTGAGAAGTAGCCGACTGATTGTTGCTGAAAATTGGCATAGCTTGCACTGCTTCAATTTCTACAATCTCGGCGGGCGGAGTATAAACCACAATACTAAACTGCGAAATAAGGATGGCCACCAACGCAATGGATAGCAAATACACTCGGCAGTTATTGAAGGTCGCTTTTTCGCGAAACAGAAACCAATAAAAAATAACCATTAAAGCGGCAGCTAAAATGTACTTCCCGATGGGTAAACCTAAGGCTAACAATTCTGGATTCATAGTATTTTCTATTACTTTTTTACAGTATTTGTTTTAGCATTCCAATATAAGAAAAATGCTTTATTGAAACGATGAGCATCACTTCGGCAAATGATAAGCATCTATTGAGTAAACGATAAGCATCTTTTAGGCAAACGATGCTCATCGTTTTTAAACTCAATTAGTAGCAGAGATAATTTGATAATAATTACTTGAATACTTTTCCAGAATATTGCGCAATTGGGATATTCATAAACTTCCAATTATTATTGCTGTTACCTATTTTAATTGCATCATCCGAATGGTATTCAATAATATCAATTAAGTCAACGGACTTTTGCAAAGGAGGAAAAACTAAGGTAACTTCAATCATCTTCTGATTATAATTGCTAATAATTATTGTTTTATCTAACGGTAAATCGTTTTCCAATTTTCTAACCACATAACGATCCTGATTTTTCTTGTCAACAATGGCGAATGCTCTATCAAAATATACCCACATATCATTTTTGTGAATTGGTATTGCCAAAGTTACTTTCGTGTCATTTTTATTCTTTTCAATGCGCACAACTTTTGTTTCACGCGAATCATAAGGTATATCACTTACCTTAATTTGTTCCGATTTAGCTCTATAGGCCTCCTTCAATATCTTTGCATCCGATGCTTGCCGTTCTTTTTCTGCCTGGCTCAATTCAGGAGAAGGTATTATCCTGGTAGTAGTGCTAGTAGAACCGTCGTCATAAACATTAGTCGTAATACCATTGCTAAATCTGGTTTCAATGACTTTATGACTCTGTGGTTTAGAATCAAACTTAGGCATGCTCATTTGCATTGCTTCAGAAAAGATTTTTGAGAAAAGTTGATTCTCAAATAACGACATTACTTGTTGCGAAAATCCTTCTATTTTAGTTTGGCTTGAACTCTCTTTTTTTAGTTTATCAACATTTACTTTTAGATTGTATAAATTTGCCTGAAAACTTTTCAAATCATCCTTCGTTATTGAGGACAGAAATTTGTCAGAAAATGGAAGTTGGCCAAGATTTTTTCCACCTCCATTCACATCTAGATTTTTAAAAATAAGGTTAAGATCTTCATTTTTTATTGACTTTGAATTATTATGAATGATTTTATCCAACTCCTTCAATGCTAAAGCAGTTTGTGTTGAACAATCATTTAATGCTTTATCTATTTGTTGTTTGTCCAAATTACCAGCACCAAGACTAAGCGTATTGTTATTTGGCAAAATCATTCTAATAGAATCGGGAGTAAAAATTGCATTCAAGTTCAATGAATTTACTGTATCCACGGTTACAGCCAATGAATCTTTTAAATAAGATTCCGCTTGCTGATTAGTTTTAGTTGAAGTTTTGGTTTTATACTTCACCTGGCTTTGGCCTGTTGTAAAACACAGCAACGAGAAAACACCGATAAAGAAAGGGAGAATCAACGCCCGGCGAAGCATTGCAAAACGGATGTGGCATTTGTTTTTCATCATAATAAATCTTTTTCTGGTAAATGAATTATTGAAACCGTTGGCCAGGTAAGGGTTGTTTTCCATTACCTCTTCCAGTATAACTGTTTGATATTTGTACAAATCCTGCCCTTCGTCCAGCACGCTGCGGTCGGCATGAAACTCGCTCACGTTGCGCAGTTCTCGGCGCACCCACCACAGCACGGGGTTAAACCACAGCAAGCGGACCAGGATTTCTATGATAAACACATCCACATAATGGCGGTGTTTAATGTGCCATTGCTCGTGTTTGAGGATCATCTCCAGTTTAGCACCCGTAAGGTTAGGACTCAGAAATATGGTTTTGTAAAACGAAAACGGGGTCGGTATTTCATCGCTTTCAATCACTTCAAATCCATCCTTCGTTGTCAACCGCCCTCTGCGCTTAAGCCCCAGTATTTTAAAGAACTGAACAAACAACAGCACAAACAACACGATAGTAACTGCAATATACACTGTCAGTACAATGTTCTTCACTGTCAATAAAGCAAGATACTTGTTGGGTTTAGCAAGCTTTTCCACAGGGGTTGATGCCGCCATAAAAACCGTAGTGGGAGTAGTTGTCTGATGCGGCGTTACACTGCTAAGCTGATTCGACATTACCGATAGGGCAGGTACCGCCTCTATTTCTACTACCTGAGCAGGTGGCGTGTAAGCCACTATGCTAAACTGAGAAATCAAGATTGCTACCAGCGCAATGGACAACAAATACATGCGGCAGTTATTGAACGACGCTTTCTCGCGAAACAAAAACCAATAGAAAACAACCATTAAAGCGGCAGCTAAAATATACTTCCCCACAGGAAGAGCTAAGACTAACAATTCTGGATTCATGGCTATTCGTTTTTATTTTCGTTTAAAATCTTGATAATACTCTCTATTTCTTTGTTCGACAATTTTTCTTTTTGAGCAAAAAAGGAGATCATAGAACGCAATGAACCGCTGAAAAATGTATTTTTCACTCCGGTCATAAAATTCTCCATATATGCCTCTCGCGAAATCAGAGGATAATACTGATGGCTTTTCCCAAAACTTTTATATCCTACAAATCCTTTGGTAACAAGTATTCGCATAAAGGTAGATACTGTGTTATATGCAGGCTTTGGTTCGGGTAACTCAGCCAGAATGTCGTTTACAAATCCTTGCTGCTTGTCCCACAGCACGTTCATAAGTTGCAGTTCTACTTTTGTAAGTTCTTTTATTTCTTCCATGATTGTATTGGGTTCTTTTATTTCTTTTTTATTTTCAGATTTTCCAGACGTATAAACAAGTCATCGCCTCTGAGGTTCGTCGTAATAATTTTACCATCGGGGCCGATTAAATAGGATGTTGGAAAGGATGATATATTATAGCCCTTGGTTTTAGTCGTAGATGCACTTTTTATAATGGTCTGCCAGATTACTTCATGCTCTTTCAGGAATGCTTTGATCTTTCCATTTCGGTCATCTTCGCATACTCCCAGGATAACGAACTGATCGCTGCTGAACGCATCATAGACTTTCCGTATGTTGGGAAATTCTGCCACACAGGGGCCGCACCAGGTGGCCCAAAAATCGAGAAATACGTATTTACCCCGCAAAGCACTTAGCGATAGGATTTTTCCGTCTTGTACATTAATTCCTTTGATGTCGGGAGCTATCATTCCTACCCGTTCAGAAACTATTGGGCGCGGAGGTGTCAGTACATCAAGTTTGGCATTGGATGTTTTTTTATCCGCCTCGCTAAATCCGCTGGTCAGTTTTATCCTGTACAGGTTTTGGGATGCCGGTTCGTATTTAAAATACGTGTCTCCGATGGCAACAATCTGATTGGGCTTAATTTCAAAATCTCTGGATAAAGACTTGAAATAGGGCTGTGCTTTGCAGATATAAATAGATTTTTCATTAGAGTTATACTGAGAATAAACATAATATTGTTCGCCTTCATAGGATATTCTTGCATATCTGAATTGAGGGATCGAGACCATTGCGTCTATTTGGGTAAGCGGTTTATTTGCTGTTAACCTTATCAGGCATTTAGTGGTTTCACTAATTATATTTTTGCCGTCAAACGATTCGATGGCGACATTGGTTGCGGAGGCATCGAAGTCAGATGAAAACCGGTCTTCCGATTCCATAAGCTTCTCATCTGCAAAATCATTGTTTCCATTAGTGTCGATTACATAGGTAGTTTTCTTATTCCGGTCGAATCCCGTGGCATATGAGAAGTAGCATTTCATCATTTGAGGGATAAGTACAAGGGTATCTCGAAGGTCATATTTCTGCTTTTTAAAATAATTGGTAAAAAAAGCTTTGGAATAAATGCCGTTCCGGTAGTTTTGATAGTAAAACTGTTTGTGGTCAAAAATATAAGTATAAACCTTCAGATGGCTCAGTGAGTCAGGCAGGTTTTTCAAAGTCGGGTAGCCGGTTAATGTAATACTATCATACATATCGTATGATCCATAACCAATAGATACATGACCGCCGGGTCCAAAAGTATCCAGCTTCTTGTCTAAAATAATCTCCGTACTGCCTGTTCTATTCAGTTTTTGAACAGACTGGGAATATGCACCCGTGAAAATAAACAGGGCGGATATAATTGCTAACAGAATTTGTTTCATTCGTTTATTTATTGATGTTTTCTATACGTGATAATCAGTTTCATTCAAATTCGTAATCAACTAGTATTTCTTAGTTAGAAATAGCTGGGCGTGGAACAATAGTCGGAAGCGTTGGAGCTGTGATCGAAGCTTTCATATCTGACTCGCTAAACCCAGCGATAAGTCTTATTTTATCTTGATTTTGAGAGATGGTTTCATACCTGAAATATGCATTTCCTATTTTCACAATCTCATTGGGTCTAATCATTAATTTATCCGATAAATCTCCAAAATTAGGTTGCTCAGGGAAAACATAAATGGATTTATTATATACGTTCAAATCTGCACAAACATAGAAGTTCTCTCCTTCGTATGATATTAAGGCATATTTAAACTGAGGGAATGAAATACCAACTGTTATTTTTTTATCTGTTGAATTTTGAAAGCCAGAAAGATTTAATATACATGGAATTTTCTCGATGCATATATTTTTACCATCGTAATACTCAATAGCAATTTGTATAGAATTTAGAGTTCTTAAATCAGAGTTTAGAGAGAGCGTTTTTTTTGTCAGAGTACGAAGTTGATCATCTGCGAAGTCATGATTTCCATTTTCATCTATCACATATTTTGGATTGCCTTTGCTATCATATCCAACTGCATACGAAAAATAACACTTCATTGTTTGATTCGTCAATTTCAAGGTGTCCTGATTCAAAAATTTATTATTCTTGAATCTATCCAAAAAATATTGTTTAGTATAAATCCCATTCCTATAGTTTTGGTAATAAAACTGCATTTGATCACGAATCAGCGTATAAACCTTTAATTCGGTCAACGAATCGGGAAGATTTTTCAACTTGGGATATCCGGCTAACAGTATGCTGTCAACCTTGTCATTTGATGGAAAACTATACGAAGAACTTCCTCTTGGTCCTATGTCATCTACTTTTACATCCAAAGTGATTTCAGTACTACCTGTATTATTTAGAGGTTGAATACGTTGGCAATATGCTGCTGAGGCAGTAAACATAATCAGTAAAAACGATACAAATGTTTTCTTCATGGCTTAAAGTATCTTTTAATTTTTTGTAGCAAATATTGTCCCAATTAATCAAAATCTAACTCGATTTTGATTATTCACCTAGTTTGTAATAATTATCTCTTCATTAAAATAGGTGCAAAATCATTGTTAGTCGGTAGGTTAAGCAAATGCACTCTGCTTAGCGAAAAATTATTGTTGTACTTTTCGCTCATCCATACCTTATATACAGTTGTCTTTTGAGTGTATTGAGATTCAGTTTTTTTCATGTCGTTATCTAAATTTCTCATTCCCATGGAAGAATTTTGTTGCATAAAAATAATTTCACTACCGGTTTTAGTCAGTGAATCATCTATTGTTACAAAAACAGTATCTTTTTCCAATAGCCTTGGTCTCGAAGAAGAAAAAAGGCTTTGATTATTTCCTTCAATTCTTTGCTCAATAATCAGGTAATAGTCATTGTCTGATTTGATATAGCTTATCCATACACCATTTCTCACTTTAGGCAATTCGGGATACACTGAAATAGTAAGATTGTCTGATTTGTAGGATTTTCCGTCAATGACAAAAGAAAATGGACCAAAATTATAATTCCCTTCTTTCTCAAATTTTTTAGTCAGAGAAATTGTTCCTTTGGCTATAGTCAAGTCAGGATCTGTACAGGATTTAAAAGGAGAAGAAGTATTCTTTGCCTGTGTGGAGGTCGAACCGGAGGAGGTTGTATTAATAATGTTCTTTGCTAACTCAAGCTTTTCGGGGTTGATTTCGTAATTCAAATAAAAATTATCACCAATGCGAGGCATCGGATTATTTGCTTTTAGCTCGACAGATTGGGAATAGACACTGGCTGATGCTATGCAAAACCAATAAATTAGGAGTCTTTTTTTCATGATGTATGCATTAAATTAGGATTATGATACTGCAAACATAAAACTAATATTTTAATTATACAACTAAAGTTTTAGTTATATAGGGTATTTAACGTTATTTTGTTTTATAGAAAAATAGAGTAGGAGAGTAATTTATTGATAAAGAAGAATGTAATCCAAATAACTTCTCTAGAAGAAAAGAAGAAAATTTAATTTGGAGGAAATATCGGGCAAAAGGGCAGGCGGGAGAGTAATATCGATGACAAAAAAGCCCTTTTCCATTTGGAAAAGGGCTTCTGTATATTTTACAAGAAGCAAATTATGCTAGTTTGTTCACGTAAACCGCTAACTTTGATTTCAAGTTGCTGGCTTTGTTTTTGTGAATGATATTACGTTTAGCCAACTTGTCTAACATTGCACTGATTTTTGGTAACATCTCAGTTG
>Ga0302215_10001279_pt1 | contig 18162 bp, 6 predicted proteins | sample II_Fen_N3_1_FD_194580 | JGI IMG/M metagenome (GOLD analysis project Ga0302215, IMG submission 194580) | Peat permafrost microbial communities from Stordalen Mire near Abisko, Sweden - II_Fen_N3_1 | ecosystem: Environmental > Terrestrial > Soil > Wetlands > Permafrost | place: Sweden: Abisko...
TTTATGCAATAATTCGTTGGTGATTTTATGTTCTGCAATTTGCTGTTTAAGTTGCAGGTTTTTAAACAGTTTATCTGAAAAATCATTTGCTATGACAAACATCATTTCAAATATCTTTTGAAACCTTTCTTTCGACATAACAGGTACCTGATTTAGAGCTTTAATGTATTCATCTTTATTAGCTCCAATTTCAACACCATAATCAATGATTGCCTGCAAATCAATTTCTTCATTTCTCACCTGGCCAATTAACCAGTTAGCAATGTGGATGCCGTTTACAGATATTATTGCCCCGGTATCCCATAATCCGGCACTCAGACATGGTTGTAATTGCATTCCGTAAGAAATGTCACTACAGTTCAACCTGTCAGATTTAATGCAGTTAGCAAGCCCTATCGTCGTTCCTCTGATTAAATTGCAAAACGAACAGAAGTTACTTGGTGTAGTTAATGGGATACCATTCGGATTTGTAATTATAGATGCAACACCGGTTGCATCAGACAATAAATCCTGCATCCGTTGAATTTCTTCAAGATTAAAAATGTCTTTAAACTGAAAATTATATTCATTGATATCAGACGAAAAATTTAATTCATTGTTAGCATGCATTAGATCCGTGTTTTAGCTTAAGGTTATATGGGCATGAACTTTTAGATTGTAATTGTATGTGATTATATTACACTATTTTTTTAATTGATGTGTTGGTTAGTTATAATTTTTCAAATATTATTTTATTGATATTTTCAAATTTAGATTTAAATATTAAATATTTCAGCCAACTGAAAAGGAAGCTCTAATTTAGAATCTTTGTTCTATTTATAATAGGGCATAACCACTTTAATACTTGTTCCATGATTCTTTTTTCCTTTAATTGTCAATTGACCATCCAGTAGAAATACCCTTTCTTTCATGCCAATCAGCCCATATGAATCGGAATTTTTCTTATGATTTTCATCAAATCCAATTCCATTATCTACAATTTCCAGGGATAATTTCTTTTCCTTTAATTCAAAAATCACTCTTAATTCAGTCGCTTTTGAATGCTTTGCCACATTATTAAGTGCTTCCTGAATAATTCTGAACAGAGCAACCGACTGTTGTGAATCAAGTTCTAAACTATCTATGGAGTTCTCAAAAAAGCAAGTAATTTTATATCTTTCCTGAAAAACACTCAGATGTTGTTTAATCGTTTCAATAAATCCAAGTAAATCAAGCATTTCAGGTCTTAAATCAGTCATAATTTTTCGGGCTGTTTTTATAGTATTATCCACCAATACAAAAAGGGTATCGAATTTAGGTACAACCTGTTCCGAATGTTCTTTATCAATGCTCTTTAGAACATTTTGTCTCAACATCCCCAAATCAATTTTTATGGCAATTAATATCTGACCGAGTTCATCATGAATTTCACGGGCTAACAATACTCTTTCTTCTTCACGAACATTTTGAAGATGCGCTGCAAACTTTTTTAATTGCTCCCGTGATATGCTCAATGCATCTTCAGCTAATTTACGATCAGTAATATCATCGTGCTGAATAATGACATGACTTATATCATCGTTTTGGTTAAAAATAGGATATGCCCAGTTATGAAACCAGACTTTCTTTTTTTCTAATATATTAATATCTTGCGAAACAGATGCTTCTCCAATGTCAAATAATACTTCCCACTCTGAGGTTTCCCCATTGTTAAAAACATTTTCAAGTTTTTGTAATATGCCGGTTTGTTTAATTTCATTATCTTTAAAGATATTGTAAACTTTTCCTTCCATATTAGGAGCCTCTACTCCAAATAACTGGCTTAATTTTGGATTTATCCTTTCACACCATCCATCTCTATCAAGTATTTGAGTACTGATTGAAGATTGCATAAACATCTGTTCAAAGAATTGTTTTTGATCATTTAATTCTTTTTCTATCCTCTTTCGATCAGTAATATCAATATTAAATCCTGCAAATCCAATAATTGTTTTATTAATTTCAATTGGAAATACAATCTGTTGAAATACATGATTTTCAGTACCTACTTTAAAAATATATTCTTCATCAATTATTTCGCCGCTTAAAACCCGATCATTTAATTTTATCCAGGTTTGAGCAGTCTCATCTTCAATCCTCGGATCTGAGTTTGGAGTATAGCCTATAATTGAACCGTAATGTTCTACAAACTTTTTATTTTCCAGTATTCCAATATTCTCCTTATCTCTGGCCCATATTTCAAAAGGTGAATTATCAATGAAAGTACGCAATAACATTTCACTCTTTTGCAATGCATCTTCAGTCAGCATTCGATCAGTAATGTCATGTAAACATAACAGCAGACTACTCGTATCATCGTTTTTAATGATTGCTGTTGATCCGAGTAATGACACATCCCGGTTTACTCCTGCTATTTTTAGTGTGGATTGATATACTATATTTTGAATTCCAACTCCTGTGTTAAATGTTTTATCCATAGCAATGCGCAGGCTGCAATTCCAACAATTTGGACCGAAGCCACACCCCCTTGGATCAGTGATTGAATTTATACAACCTACTACTCCACCTACAGCTCCTCCTATCATTTCCTCCTGTGAGATACCTGTTAAAGTAGAAAAAGCCTGGTTAGCAAACAAAATGTGCCTGCTTGTGTCAACAACACACATCATCACCGGTGCATGGTCATAAATTGTTTTGAGTTCATTTCTGCTGTGTTCTAATGCTTTTTCAGTTTGATTGCGCAAATTTTCAGTATCGATGGCATTAATAGCAAATGAAATGTCATCGCTTATTTCCTTGAGTAACCTTAATTCATCAGCACTAAAAAAGTCAGATTCAGTGGCATAAAGTGTTAACGTACCAAGAATATTTCCCTTTCTCAGAAAAGGAACTGCAATTAATGATTTATATCCTCGTTTTAGAGCTTCCTTTTTCCAGGGGAGCATCCTGGCATCATTTGCTATATCATTGCAATAAATAATCTTTCTTTCACGGAAGCAAGTTCCTGTTGGACCTTTGCCAAAGATCTCAAATCCTGTTGTGATGATTATCTGGTCCAGATAATCATCATTATGACCAGCCCATGTTATTGGTTTAATTCGATTATCTGACTCATCAATCAGTCCTACCCATGCCATATGAAATTGACCGGAAACTATGGCAACCTCGCATATTGTCTTAAAAAGTTCTTCTAAGCTTTGGGTACGAACCATTGCCTGATTAATCTGACTTAGAAAAGCATAGAGTCGTGCCACATGACTGATTTTTTCTTCAGCAAGTTTTTGTTCGGTAATGTCAATTACAATGCCCCTTAAACCAACTATTTTAGCTCCTTCATAAACAAGACTTGTATAAATTAAAGCTGGAAAAACAGTTCCATCTTTATGTATCATGTTGTAATCTTTTCTCTCAACTTCTTTTCCACTAATTTTCAATGAAATATTTTCTTTAATTAATGGTATTTCCTCTGAAACGTGAAAAATTAAAGAATTTAATCCAATTAATTCATCTACACCATATCCAAAAGTTAAATAAGCCTGTTTATTTACATATGTAATAATACCATCTATGTTTATCTCAAAAACAATTTGGGGTAAAAGATTTGCCATTTCCCGAAATTTCTCTTCACTTTTTCGTAACGCTTCTTCTGTCTTCTTTCTGGCTTCATTTTCGTTTTTTAAATCTTCCAGCAAATTTAAAGTGGCAGAATAGGTTTTTTTAAGTTCATTTGTTTGTTCTGCCACCAATGCAGCCAGTCGTATATTTTCATCAATTCGTTCCAAATGGGCAGTTTTAATTTTTACCATAGCCCGTATCTGTGCTACCAATTCACTTTCATCGATAGGTTTTGCCAGAAAAGCTTCAGCACCGCATTCCAACGCTTTAATTCTACTTCCTTTGTCTCCTTTGAGTGCAGTTACAAATATTACCGGAATATCACGTAAATTCTTATCTTCTTTTAATTTTATACAAACTTCATACCCATCCATTTCGGGCATTACTACATCTAAAAGAATAACATCAGGTTTTTCAATGGATGCCAGTTCAAGACCTTGCATTCCATTTAAAGCTTTTAAAATAAGAAATTCAGGAAACGATTCGTTTACAAGTGCCTGAATTGTTATAAGGTTATCCTGATTATCGTCAATAGCAAGGATTTTTATTATTCTACTTTCCATTAAGTACTTTGTTTATAGTATTAAAAAATACTTTTTCATCAATTGGTTTTGAAATATAACTATCAAATCCATGTGCCAATATAGTTTCGCGATCTAAGGTCATTGCGCTTGCTGTAAGAGCGATTATTGGAATATGTGCCAGTAGTCCGGTATTTCGAATCACATTAAAAGCTTCAATTCCATTAACGCCGGGTAAGGCAATATCCATTAAGATAAGATGGGGCAGGTGTTCATTTGCCATTTGAAAGCCCTGAGTGCCATCACGAGCTTCAAGGATAGTATACTTGTTATCAAGAATAGCTTTCACTGTTATCAAATTGTCCGGATTGTCCTCTACAATCAGGATGACAGGTTTCCCTACAATTTTCCGGATTTCTCTGTGTTGTTTTTCAATTTCTTCTTTTTCTATAAAAACTAAACCGGCAACTGAATTCAATAATTCTTCACGGTTTACATCTCCTTTTTGAATCAATTGATGAACATTGTTACGTTTTAAAAAACTGAGATCTTCTTTAGTAATATTTTTGGCAGTTAAAATAAGTACCGGAATATGGGAAGTAGATTCTGCGTTTCGTATTGTCTGCAACACTTGAAACCCATCCATTTCCGGCATCATTAGATCCAGAATCATGGCATCGGGAATGATATGTGATATTACTTCCAAAGCTTCAGGTCCATTATGTGCCACCAGAATTTTGTACCCGCTTTCTTCCATAAAATCTTTCAACTGAATAATTGCCGGTTCACTGTCATCAACCAATAATATCGTCTTTTGCGAGTCCGGGTTTAGATTATAAACAGGCGTAACCTGATTAAATCTACTTATATGAGTTGTGGCTTCTATAATTCTGTTTTCTAAATTATAATTCATTGGTAACGTGAGAATAAACGAAGATCCTTCGCCCAATTTGCTTTTAACAACAATAGTTCCACCAAGAAGTTTGGCATATTTTTTAGCAATAGCAAGTCCTAATCCTGTACCTCCAAACTTCCGGGATGTACCGGCGTCAGCCTGACGGAATTCATCAAATATATGATCAATATGATTCTCTGAAATGCCTATACCGGTGTCTGAAACAATTATTTCTAAAGAATTGTCATGTTGTGTAGTAGTTATTTCTACCTTTCCTTTTTCTGTAAATTTAACGGCGTTCCCTATCAGATTTTGTAAAACATGCCTTAGCTTATCAACATCCCCCTGCATGATAATATCTTTTGGGGGAATTATTTGGTTTAGTTCAATGTTTTTTTGTTTTGCTTGTGGTTGAATCATACTCACCAGATCAGATAACAGATTTTTGATACTGAATTTCGTTATTTCAATTTCTTCTTTCCCGGCTTCAATGCGGGAAATATCCAGTATGTCGTTTATGAGTGAAAGCAAGTGTTTCCCGTTCCTCTCAATTACTTCCAGGTAACTGTATTCATCTGCCGGAATTTTATCTGCCAGTCGGCGATTAAGTACTCCTGAGAGAGCAATCACAGAGTTTAATGGTGTCCTGAGTTCGTGACTCATATTTGACAAGAAATTGGTTTTAAGTTGACTTGACTCGCTTAACTGAATTTTCTGGATTTCTAATTCGCGGTTTTGCTCCATGAGTTCAGATGACTGTGCTGACATTTCATTTTTTTGAGCTCCCAGTTCATAGTTTTGTAGTTCCAGTTTAGAGGATAAAAACTGCATTTTCTGATAAGCCAGCACACCTTCAATACGCGCTGTTAAAGTATCAAGTAAATTTTGGATCAATATCCCGGTTTCATTGCTGTATGTCCGAACACTAGCCAATGAAATAATGGCTATGATTTCATTCGAGGAAATAATTGGAATGGTAATTATTTCACGAGGAACAATTTTTCCACTTACAGTATGAAACATGAAACGTGTATCTTTCGGAATCCGTTTAACTTTTTGCACTTTTTGTGTCGATAGTACTGACCCAAATTCTCCTTCAAAGTTATTTACCTTAAAAGTTAGTTTAGTATTGTCCGACATACCAAAGGATTCGAAATGTTCGAATTGTTTTTTATCTTCAGATAATAAATAAACTGCTGCCATTTGTGAATTCGTTTCTGATGCAATAACAGGTAAGACTGAAGTAAAGAATTTATGTGGATCTTCTTCAAGTAACATTTTATGTGAAATATCAGTTGTTTTTTTGGTAAGTTCAATGTTAAGCTGAATACTTTCAACCATTGAATTAAAAGACTCTGACAAAATTCCAAATTCATTTTTTGTTTCTATCATGCTTCGTGCATTCATATCACCCTGCCGGAATTTTATGGTTGCATCAGTCAGTTTTTTTATTGGATTTCGGATACTTCTTATAAGCATGTAGCTAATGACAATCATTAATAATAAAATTACAATGACTATTATTAACAATTGCAGGTTAAGAGATGCTATTATTCTATTTGAGTTTTCAAATAACAAATCACCTTTCGCACTGGCAAAGTCATCAATTCTCTTAATATCATTCATCATTAGAGTCCTGTATTTCCCAACAGTACTATTTGCAAGAACATTTTTCTTTACCAGTTCTGTTTTTCCCTCAAGTGCCAATTTTGTATTCACATCACGTGCAATTTTCCAATTAAAATATGCATTATAAGTTTCATCGACATCTGATTGAGGCCCCAGGTATTGTTCTCTTAAAACATTAAACTGTATAGGAACATTTGAAGTTGCTATTTCCATTAATTGAATGGCTGCTTGTTTTTCTTCATCATTACTTGCAATCAATAAGTCTCTGGTAGCTAGCCGCATAGTTAAAATGTCAATTTTAATGATGCTTATGGCTCTTCTGACTTTTAAAGAGTGATTATAAATCAATTCTGTTTGCAATTGAATTTTTTCAGATTGTCGATATGATATGAAACCTAAAATAATTACAAACATAAGCATGATTCCGAACCCAAGCATGAGTTGTGATCCTATTTTTAAATCTTTTAATTTCATAGTTTTTTTTAGAAAATGGATAGCCATGTTTTAAATTCCTGTTCGTTGATGGTTCTATTTGTTGGGTGATTGTATTTCTGTCCAACAAATTCAAGATTTTATATTAATAATGTTTTTGTTTCAATGCTTCTCAAACAGCCCACTTTAAAGTGTAAAAATGGGGAACAAGGCTCAAATTTATATCTTAAATATCGCTGTTAGTGGAAAAACTTCATGAAATCCTGATTGAATTAATATGTCTCTTTCTGTTTCACCTGTCATCAAATATCCATTTGATATCAGGCAGTTGCTTGATTTCTGTATTATTTTTTTTTGATATTCAGGTTTATAATAAAAAAGAAGATTTGCACATACAATCAAATCAAAATTACCAAAAATGCTGGTAGGCGGACAACTGTATTGTTCATTTAATAAATCGAAAACAGAGAAATCGATATTCTCTTTTAATTCCGGTATCACGGTGTACTTTTCTCCTGACTTACTAAACCATTGTTTCACTCTTTTTAAACTCAGATATTTTAATTCAGATTCAGTATATTGGCCCATTTGAGCATCCTGAATTTGTTTCTCTGATTGATCGGTTGCAAAAATACGAAAATTTATTTTCCCTTCGTGGCAATTTGAAAACTCATGGATCAACATAGCCAAACTATAAGTTTCCTGACCACCGGCACATGCTGCTGACCAGATTCGAATCTCTTTCCCTTTCCGGGTTGCTGTTTTCATTGCTATGGAAGGGATGATAATCTTTTCCAATACAGAGTAAGTCAGTGAATTCCGAAAAAACTCAGAATAACTAATTTGAATGGTATTTAAAAATATTTCACTTTCAATAGAACTCTTTTCCATAAAGTTAATATATTCCAATTCCGAATTACAGTAAGTATCTTTCATTCTATTCAGAACAGATTTATTCAAAAATACATCATTGTATTTTGAAAGGTCAACACCCTGAGCTTGTAAAATAAGTTGAGGAATAGTTTTCAATTTCGTGTTCATTGTACAATTTTATATTTCTCTTTTTGACCCGTTTCAGTTAATAATTTATTGATCTCTATTTTTAATTCAATCATAGTCATTTCTCTTCCAACTGTCAAATTATGAAAACGCATTAATTCATTCATTTTTTCTTCCAGAATTTCCTGGGATTTTTTCCTCTCTGAAATATCTCTGATAACAAGTAACCCACCATTAATGTCTCCATATTTGAAAATTGAAGTGTTTAATTCGCTGTAAAATGTTGATCCATCTTTTCTCTTCATTTTTATTTCAAAATTTAAAACATTTTCACCGGTAACTCTATTTTTATTCAATAAATTAATGGCTTTTAATTTTGATTCTTCTGGTAAAAAATCCATGAAATTATGTCCACACATCTCTTCGGGTTTATATTGAAAAATGGATTCGGATGCTTTTGAAGCATAACTTAATACGCCATCTGTATCAATAATTGAAATCAGATCATTGGTTTGCTCCGCAATTGATCTGAATTTTTCTTCACTTTCAGTCAATAATTTCAATGTTTTCTTTCGTTTGGAAATATCATGTAATAACACTAAGGATTCTTTTTTACTCCCATTCATAAATTCTGAACCATTCAATTCTCCGTAAAATACTGATCCATCCTTTCGTATTAATTTCAATTCCATATCAACTGTTTTTTTACTATCTTCAATACCTGCCCGAAATGCCTCAATTGCATCCTGTACTGATTCTTTATGGATAAACTCCATGAAATGATGACCAACCATTTCTTCGGGTTCATATTGAAACAGACTTTTTGACGCCGGTGAACCGTAAGTTATAATTCCATTTCCATCACAAATTGTTATAAAATCATCGATCTGTTCTGTTATTGAACGAAATTTTTCTTCACTTATGCGTAGAGCTTCTTCAGCCATTTTTGATAGTGAGATATCCCGGAATGACCAAACACGACCTACAATGGTTTCTCCAATTCTATGAGGTAGGGAGTACCGGTCAAAAACACGTCCATCAAGAAGTTCAATCTGATCGTTCCCTGATAGATTTGGATTTGAATATAAAAATCTGACTTTTTTTATAAATTCCTTTTGGTTTTTTACCTGTTTTACTATTGAATCGAGCATGGGTTCTTCATATTTGTTATCTTGAAGTTCTTTCCGGACTTTCCACATTCTGATAAAATTTTGATTGAATAAATTTATTTTCCCATTCGTATCAACAACCAGAATACCATCTGCGGTTGATTCAATAGTGGCATTTAAAAGCGAAACAGACTCTTTTAAATTATCCTCAGCACGTTTACGTTCAGTAATGTCCTGAATCATTACATGCCGTACCTTTTTACCATTCGAACTGATAGAAACAGTAGAAATATCAACAAAAATAATTTCTCCGTTTTTCTTTACATGCCTCCAATCTCCCTTCGGTTTATGGGTTTTTTTGTTATTTTTTACATCGATTATAAGTTTTGGAATATCTTCACTAGGTCGAATGTCTTTAATTGTCATTTGCAGAAATTCTTCTTTGGAATAGCCATAATGTTCAATTGCAGCCAGGTTTACTTCAAGGAAAGCCATTGTCTCAACATCGTAAATATACATGGGTTGAGGGTTATTTTCAAATAAATAACGATATTTTTCTTCATTGATTCGTAACGCTTTATCAGTTTTATCCCGATCAATATAAAGCCCCACCTGATTGGCAAATAATGAAATTAATTCAGTGTTTCGTAATATTTCTCCTTTTGAAAATATTAATGTGAAATCACCAATTGTTTTATTGTTTTTGGTGATTTTTACAATAAAACAGGCTCCGAAATTAAATGTTTTCTCAATTACATTTAATATACTTTTAGGAATAGAAAAAACAGATAATTCATTTAATGACTCAAACCGGGTTATTGTTTTATTCTTAGTTTTTTCATCCCGTACAGGATCGAATTTCCATGTTTTATTTAATACTTCAAATCCGAAATAACGACTGGCCTGTAAAATATTTGTTTTTATTCCCGAAACTGAGACTGTAGTCAAATCATGACCATTATCATTAAAAATATTGAAGCTGACATATTTTGCACCCGATAACTCAAGAATCGTATCGGAGATCCTTTCATAATTGATTTCGGATGAAGTTATATCTATCAAACCGGTACTTTCAACAAGTGTTCTTTTCAACATGGATTCACTTTTCTGAAGTGCATCCTGAGCTATCTTACGTTCAGTAATATCACGCAGCACACCTTCATGGGTTACTACTTTTCCTTCACTATCAGTATTATACCACCCATGATCTTCGATCCAGATACCCGTTCCATCTTTCTTTTTTAATTGAAAAACACCAATTTCCTCATTTTTTTCTATTAATACTAAACTTTCGCGGTCGTTAATATCAAAATATAATTGGGATTTTATATCAATAGCCATCAATTCTTCTTTACTTTTATAACCAAGCATCTTAACCATGGCCGGATTGACATCTATAAATCTACCTTTTGAAGTACTTTTATATACCCCATCAGGTATCCTTAATACTAAATTGCGGTATAATTCTTCGCTTTCCAAAAGAGCTTTTTCTGTTTGTTTACGTTCAGTTATATCATAAGTCTCAGTTATAAAGTAGATTGGGTTTCCCACATTGTCCCTTAGTAAAAATGTACTTATATCAACCCAAATAATGTTTCCGTTCTTATGGATGTATCTTTTTTCCCAATGTGAAGATGATTTAGCACCTTCTAAAATTAACGCTATTTCTTTTTTATTAAATTCAACATCATCATTATGAGTGAAATTGGTCCAGTTTAATCGGGATAATTCTTCAACTGAATAACCGACAATCTGACTAAATGCTTTATTGACGTTCATAATACCATCAATGGAAGTCATTGATTTACCTACTATTGAATTTTCGAATATGTCTCTGAATCTTAATTCACTAATTCGTAAATTTTCTTCAACTCTTTTTCGTTCAGTTATATCATGTACCGATGACCGGATTCCTTTTATTGTTCCATCTGCTGTTTTAAGAATCTTATCCTGTTCTAAAACAGTTATTTCCTGTTTGTTTTTTTTGATATATTTTCTTTCATAGGGCGTTTCGGAAATAGAATGACCATGAAGTTTATCTTTTGTTGACTTGTGCGTAATTTTCTCATCAGCACTAATTTCCCATATAAATTTTCCAATAAGTTCATTTGAAGTATACCCCAGGATGTCAAGTTCTGTTTGGTTTATCCGAGTAATTCGTCCTTCGGTATCAATTTCATGATATCCTACGGGAGCATTGTTAAAAAGATCAACAAACTCTTCCCTGCTCGTAATTAATTCATTTTCAGCTTTTTTTATTTCAGAAATATCCTGAATAGTTGAACGGATACCTGTAATATTCCCGTTAACGCCATAAAGTATTTTATCAAGTATTAAAATGGAAAATTTTATTCCGGTTTTGCTTATTAAAATTGTTTCAAATGGAAACAACGAAACAGATTGTCCCTTGAGCTTATCGATAACCTGCTGATGTGTTTGAGACTCATTATGAGCAATCTTCCAGATATATTGGCCATTTATTTCTTCAGGAGTGTAGCCCAGCATGTTCAATTCAGTTTGGTTCATTCGAACAATTTTTCCTTGAGTATCAATTTCATGATATCCTACCGGGGCATTGTCAAAAAGATCTTTAAAATCTTCACGACTCTTATTAATCTCATTTTCTGATTTTTTATGTTCGGTAATATCCTGAATGGTAGAGCGTATGCCTATGATTAATCCTCTATCATTTCGAAGAAATTTATCCTGAATCAAAACGGGGAATGTTGAACCATCTTTTCTGCGAAATACTCTTGTAAAAGATTGAATGGAGATCGTATTTCCTGCAAGTTTATCTTGAGTTGCTTTACAAGATTCTGGTTCATTATCACTTATTCCCCATACAAATTGTCCAATAAGTTCTTCCATCGAATAACCAAGCATCTTCAGTTCTGTTTGATTAATACGTATAATTCGACCTTCTGTATCTATTTCGTGATATCCAACAGGCGCATTATCAAATAAGTCTTTAAACTCTTCCCTACTTGCACTAAGTTCATTGTCAGCGTTTTTTTGTGTTGAATTATCCCTTACAATGAGCTGAACAGCCTGTTTATTATGAAAAAATATTGGCATTGATTTTACAACAACATCTACTGATGTTCCATCGAGTCGGATAAATTTTTCTTCTGTAAGTGGTTGTATACTTTTCTCATTGGCTACCTTCGACATTCGTTCATATACCATTGACCGAAAATCGGGATGAATAAATTCAATGACCGGTTTACCTAAAAGTTCTTTTTCTAGAGTGGACCCCATCAATCGAAGGCATTCTTTATTTACAAATACAATCTTTCCTTCAGAATAAATTGCAATTGCATCTGGAGAATTATCAACCAGTTCACGGTATTTATTTTCGCTTTCAATCAAATCATTTTCAGCTTGTTTCTGAATTGTAAAATCATAAAGCGTACCTGTCCATATTATTTCCCCATTCCCATTTTGCCGGGGAGTTGATTCTAAATGCACCCATAAAACTTTATTTCTGATTATCAGTCTACCGTCCCATTTAAAAGGAATAAGATGATTATTGGCTTCTTCGTTTTTAATTACAAATTCCGATTTATCATCCATATGAATCAAATCGATAATAATTCCAGGGTTAATTTCTAAATCCTGATGTGAAATTCCTAATATTTCACAAAAACGGTCACTTGCAAATTCCATTATATATGGAGGGTTTTTGGATTTATTCCAGGCTCTATCTAACCACCTTTCTTTCTGAAATACCCGGATACGATAAATACCGGCATTTTGATTATTGACTATGTCAAGATATAATTCACGTTGTTGTTGAAGGGTTGCTTCAATTTGTTTCCTTTCTGAAATATTAATCGAAGTGACAAGACATTGTTCTTCATTTTTTCCTAAAACACCTTTAAGAAAAACATATAGGGGAGCTTTTCCAATGTTTATTAGACTAATTTCACAGGTCTCTTTTGTTTTGTTTTTAAATACACTTTGAAGAAAATTATTGAAAATTTGTTTTGATTCTTCAATTACAAAACTTTCAAACAATTGTCCTTTTAAACCGTTTCTTTCTGAATGAAGCAAACTTGCACCGCTTAAATTTAAATTAGTTATCTTTCCATCTTTTGCCAGCGTATAATAAGCTGTGGGTGCAAAATCATATAAATCAGCAGCTTCCCTGGCTGCTGACAGTGCTTCCATAAGTTCCTCATTTTGCAGTTCCAGTTCAATCTTTTGAACTTCAATTTCGTGGAAAAGTTTCAATGTGTCTGTATCGACAAGCACCTGATTTGATGGTGGTGATTCCTTTTTAAGTATATCTTCTGCTTTTTGGCGAAGAAATTGAATAAAAGATGTTTTGTTCGTTGTGTTTTTCATAAGTGCCTTGATTCTGAATCTATGGAACTAAATATGTAATGGGTAAGTATTGGAATGAAAAGTTTATTCCAAAACATGAACAAATAAATTGAATATACTGAGTATCTTTTGCAAATATAGTCTAAATTGATGTGTAATAATAAGCAAAAAGTACTTTATTTAGCCTAACATGTTTAATAATATGAGATTCCTGTTTTTTTAACTCAAAACCATTAATATGTGTAAAGTAAAATTGGATATTACAATTTTGCTTTTTTTAATATAGGAAATGAATCATTTATATATTTCGTGTTCAATTTAATAAATGATATAATTCTCAAACAATTAAATACCCTTAAGCTGTAAATTTACAGTGGAGAATGAAATATTCTACTCGATTTCGCAAGACTCTTAATGAAGTTATAATATTTCAATACGATCTGTTATTTTAAAATGATAAACACGGTTCAGGAATAAAGGCTATAATTTATACCCATAAAATTAAAAAAAATAGATGCTAATTCCCTCATAACACTTAAAACTGGAGGGCAAAATCTAAAATCATGTTATAAAACATGATTTTCGTGTAATTATTCACTAAATTGCTTGGAGCATGATTGAAAATACGGTATCTTTGCACAGTGATTTTTTCATAGTATTAGATTTAAGGTTAACAAAGATTGGTAGAATGCCGTGAGGCAAGCTACCTTTCGTCTTTTATAGAGGTAGTCATTCGACAATCTTTTTTTGTTTCAGGTTACATGGAGCATCAATCAAATAAAATATTAAATCTATTTATTTTAATATCCTCATAATCTACAATAATTCAGGGGTGTTGTATTTCCATAAAATATTTAAATTTGAGAACATGATTATTGTTTTTCAGTTTGAAACTTTCTATCCGACATCAATTCTTAGACGATTTTAACTGAGATATAAGTTTTATAAATTCTTACCTTCCTTTTTTTTGTATCTAATATTTTATACTGACATCTGCCTGGAGCTAATTTTTCTGATGATTGATCAAAAGTGTTTTCTACTTTATATTTTTATAAATATTTATAAACCAGCCATTCACAATCAAATAATTCTGATGTAAAGTCGCATTTATTCCTGAAAGACTCTTTTTTAAAAATCAAAACAAGTCAGGAATATTTGATTTTGCTTCATCTATCTTGTGATGGAAGCAATATTTTCAACTCTATTTTAAATGATTATTGTAAAGCATCCTGATCAGATCAGTATATAATATTAAATAAAATGATTATCCGCAATATGACCTAATTTATATTTCGGTGCTCCACACCTCGAATTTCACCTAAATACTTCTTAGTAAAAATGTTATCAGAACTCTTTCCCTTTAATTGTAACTGACTTTATAATCTATTTATCAGGTACGGAGTACCGTTAATATCTTTAGCCAATGAATATAAATAAATCTAAGGTGCAGAGTACCGTAATATAAAAATTAGTGTAGTGATAAATATATTGGTGTTTTAGGAGCTTTTGCGGATAATCATATTAAATAATTATCCTCAAAGTGTCATGCCATTTTCTACGAAATGAGACCATGTGTAAAATAAAATTAAGTGAATCAATCATTTATTAGATATTTCTTCAGTAAAAAGAGGCTAATCTGAAAATTTTAAACCGGATTTTTTAAAATCCCTCTATTATTTGCTATTTATGCATATCCAAAACGTCCGACTTTTGGTATGTTTTTATTCTTCTTTTGTCCACTTTACAGAGGGGGTTCAGAGGGGGTTCAGAGGGGGTTCAGAGAGGGTTCAATGAGGGTCAACCCTTTGAACTCTCTCTGAACCCTCTCTGTGCCCCTAATAAACCCTAAATATAGAGTGGACGAATGCAAAATGAAATACGGACAAAGTAATATAAATTAAACTTTTCAGATATTTAATAAATATCCAAAATTTTCCAATCGCCTTAAAGAATTAATTCAGATAATATTTTCTTTTGATTAGTGCTGTTGACATTCTTATTGTATGCATTGCTGATAGTTATTTTTATTCAGCTTTCTTTCTAAGCACCATATAATAAATAAAATAATTCATATGAACTAATTTTCTTAAAAAATGTTTGAGATAAATACAATTATTTGAAAGTATATGCCACTGAATAAAAGATAATTCTTATAATAATCATTAAATAATCCTTGAATATGAAAAAGATAGCTCTAATTGGTGCAAGTGGATTAGTGGGCTCGGCAATTTTGAAAGAATCACTTGAACGTGGACATTCAGTGACAGCCATAGTGCGCCATCCTGAAAAAATTATGTTAAAAGATCCAAATTTAAAAATTATTTCAGGTGACGTTTTAACAGAAGATTCAGTACCTGATCTGGTACAAGGTGCAGATGTAGTAATCAGTGCCTATAATCCAGGGTGGACAAATCCAAACATATCCGTTGAAACAACGAAAGCATATAAATCAATTATCAGTGGGGTGAAAAAAGCAAAAATACCTCGTTTACTGATTGTGGGTGGAGCCGGAAGTTTATATGTTTCACCTGAAAAGCGGGTAATGGATACCGGGGTTATCCCTGAGTCATTTATGCCGGCTATAAAATCATTGGCAGAAGTGCTTTATAGTCTTCAAAAAGAAGAAAAAGAATTGAATTGGGCTTATTTCTCTCCTGCAGGAAATATTGCACCCGGGGAAAAAAAAGGGAAATATCGTATGGGCAAAGATGAATTGATTGTTAACGAAAATGGTGAAAGCAGCATATCTGTTGAAGACTTTGCTGATGCTATGTTGAATGAAGTTGAAAATCCGCAACATCATAATGAACGGTTTACAATTGGATATTAATACGATTCAATAATATTTAGATTGAAAAGGTCATTCGGAATTATACTGAATGACTTTTTCAGTTTCTCGTTAACTCCATTTGCCTGAGAGACAAAAAAAAGCTACTTTTGCAATCAAATCCATATAAACTACTTATGAATATTCTTCTTCTTGGATCGGGCGGACGCGAACATGCAATGGCCTGGAAAATAGCTCAAAGTCCAAAACTTACAACCCTTTTTATTGCTCCGGGGAATCCCGGAACTGCCACAGTGGGAATAAACCTGCCGGTTTCTGCCAGTGATTTTCAAGCTGTCAAAAAAGCGGTACTTGATAATAAGATTGACATGGTGGTTGTTGGTCCGGAGGATCCATTGGTGAAAGGGATAGTTGATTTCTTTGCCAGCGATAATGAAATACACGCTATACCGGTAGTTGGACCGGATCGGATTGGAGCACAGCTCGAAGGAAGTAAGGATTTTTCGAAACAATTCATGTTTCGCCACAATATTCCAACAGCAGGATACCTCAGTGTGACAAATGAAAATTTGAATGATGGAATTAATTTTCTCAAAACCCTGCAGGCACCCTATGTATTAAAGGCCGATGGATTAGCCGCCGGAAAGGGGGTACTGATTTTAAATGATCTAGAAGAAACTATTTTCGAATTAAAAGCAATGCTTGGTGGTAAATTCGGAGTGGCAAGCAAGACGGTTGTCATTGAAGAATTTCTTGCAGGAATTGAGTGTTCGGTATTTGTAATAACAGATGGCCGTAATTATAAAATCCTTCCGGTAGCGAAAGATTATAAACGGATTGGTGAAGGGGAAAAAGGATTGAATACAGGAGGTATGGGTGCTGTTTCGCCGGTTCCGTTTGCCAATGCTGAATTTATGCAAAAAGTGGAAGAACGCATTATCAAACCAACTGTTGATGGATTAATCAGCGAAGGAATAATATATAAAGGTTTTATTTTCTTAGGCCTTATAAAAGTTAATAACGAACCATATACCATCGAATACAATGCAAGGATGGGCGACCCCGAAACAGAAGTGGTCATGCTGAGAATAAAAAGCGATTTTGTGGACTTGCTCGAAGGGGTTGCAAAAGGAAATTTAAACGAGAAAACGATTGAAATTGATGATCGAACCGCAGTAACGGTCATGTTGGTCTCAGGAGGTTATCCTGAAGAATACGTAAAGGGAAAAGAAATTACAGGAATTGAAAATATGGGTGAAAGTATCGTTTTCCATGCAGGTACAGCATATGAAAACGGGAAATTACTCACAAACGGCGGACGTGTTCTGGCTGTCAGTTCGTATGGTTCCACAAAGGCTGAAGCACTGGCACTGTCGTTTGCAAATGCACAAAAGATTCAGTTTGAAGGAAAATACTTCCGGAGTGATATCGGGTTTGATTTATAATATTACGAATTAAGACTAATTTAAAACGAATTATACGAATTTAGATGATTTCCAGACAAGTTGAATTTAATTTTTAAATTAGTAACTTATATTTTACTGAAACATATGATGTGTTTTTAATAAAATATTTATTAGAATCTTATAATACGAACAGGACATTGCTTTTGAAGATTCAAATTGTAATACTTTTTTTAAATAAGAATAGAAAGAAGAATTTTAAAAATGACTTTAGTCACTTATAAAATCATAATTCGAGTAATTCGTCGAAATTCGTTTAATTTGTATTAAGATGGCAAAGATATTGGTAATTGATGATGAGCGCAGTATTCGCAATACGCTTAAAGATATTCTGGAATTTGAAAAACATCAGGTGTCGTTGGCTGAAAACGGAAAATTCGGATTGGAAACTGCTCAAAACAGTGTA
>Ga0302215_10001281_pt1 | contig 18152 bp, 7 predicted proteins | sample II_Fen_N3_1_FD_194580 | JGI IMG/M metagenome (GOLD analysis project Ga0302215, IMG submission 194580) | Peat permafrost microbial communities from Stordalen Mire near Abisko, Sweden - II_Fen_N3_1 | ecosystem: Environmental > Terrestrial > Soil > Wetlands > Permafrost | place: Sweden: Abisko...
AGTGGTATTAAGAGTTGTTCCTGTAAAACTTAAACCGGACCCCAACGTAATTTCACTTACACCTGTTCCGGAAGCTCCTGAACCTAATAACTTATTCGGTGTCATGATTGGTAACATGGAGTAAGCGATCTTATTTGCAGCAATTGTAGTTGTTATAGCACCTGTACCTGACCCGCTTACAACCCCTGAAAGTGATATTGTCTGATCACCGGTATTCACTCCTGTAGCGGTTCCATTAAAGTTAGGGGCTGATAATGTTCCTGTAGCAGTAATATTTCCACCGGATATATTACCTGCTGTTGTTGTTATATTTCCAGTGGTGTTTATAGATGTGATACCTAAAGTAATTAGTGGTGATGTATAAGCATTTGTAACAGTAGCAGTAATTCCATTATTTGCAGTTGCAGATACACTTGATACAGTACCACTACCGGTTGTAGCAGGTTGCCATGAAGTGGCCGTTCCTGCAGCATTTACAGTTAAAACATTCGAACTGTTTCCGGAAGTATAAGCCGGAACTTTAGTATCTACATAGGTTTTAACAGCATTTACTGTTGTGTATTTTGTTATTGAAGCACCGGATAATGTTCCATCATTGCTCTTATTGGCTATATCTTCTTTTAAACTTAATGCGTTTATTGTGGCAGTACTCAATGGTTTTAAAAGGTCTGTTGTGTTGTCTACATTTGGTAAACCTATATCCGTTTGAGTCAAGGTTATGTTTCCAATTTTTGAATTTACTGATTGCACCGGTGAGGGAGACGAATTTAATTCTTTCCAGTTACTTAAAACAGACGCAGGCGTTTGGGCCAAAACATAGTTTTTACCATTACCTGTTATAATAGCGATACTTCCTACAACTGCAGAAGACAACGAAGTCATATCTGATGAAAGTGCCAATACATCAACAGATGAAAATGAGATAGCAGGAATTTGGTCGGAAGGGATCTTTCCGGAAGCATCCAGCGTAGCGACACCATTTAAAGCAGCTTTTTCGGATTTGTCTATTTTAAGATCAAGTGCATTCTGAGTTAATGTACTGACAGGTTTTCCCAAATCAGAAGTATTACTTACCAGATCTAAACCTAAATTTGCTTTCACTTGCGTTGGCGTTAACTGTTGCAGCGTGGTGGAAGTAGCGGCAGTAATGAAATTACCTGCTGTATAAGAAACAATACCGGTTCCTCCTTTTGTTACTGGAAGATTCGTAATAAGAGGCTCTTTTAATAAAAGGCCCGGAACTGTAGGACTTGTACCGGTTCCGCCTAAATCACCAACCATTTGAATAGTACCAACTCTGGTTGTACTTGCAGTCGGAACTCCACCTGCAGCGAGCACTGCAGCGTCTACTCTTGCATCAACATAGGTTTTAATTGCATTTACCGAAGGATATTTAATATCTGATGTTGCATCAACAGTAACATTCGTACTTTTATTTACCAGATTCTCTTTCAGGAGAAGAGCTGTATTAGTTAAATCACTTATAACTTTCTCTGCATCAGTTGTATTTTCTACTTTATCCAACCCAAGATCAACTTTAACCTGAGCAGGTGTTCTTTGTTGCAAGGTTGTTGAATTACCTGCATTGATATAATTACCTGTTGTAAAAGATCCAATTCCAGTACCTCCGTTTACTACAGGAAGAATGCCGCTAATGGAACTTGCAGCTAATAATTCCCAGGTTCCGTTTCCACTTAGATAAGTAGCCAGAGAAGGAGTACCTGTTAAACTCATAGCTGAAACAGGGATGGTAGAAGTACCATAACGAGCCGCTGGAATAGTTCCGGAAGTCAGATTATTTGCATTTGTTTGATCAACATTTTTCACATTATCGAGTGACAATAGAGTTTTTACCTGTAAAGCATTTAATTCTGCAGGTACCGAACTTACCCCTGTATTGTTTCCCAACAGGGTATTATTCGCAATCGGTGCAAAACCAATGGTAGCATCTCCTGTCAAACTTCCCCCGGCTAAACCTGGTCCAGCTATAATTCCGGTAATATCTCCAACTGTACCTGGGATATTTAATACCCCACTCCCATCAATTGACAAGGTTGATCCTACTTTGACACCTCCTAATGATGTAGCCGAAGACAATGGAAGGATATAATTTGACAAACCATCAAGTTTATTTTTATCAGTGGATGAAAGAAGTCCGGGATCAGTACTGTTTGCCAGAGGTACAATAGTCGTCACAGGCTTATTAATCCACTTTAACCCATTCCAGATTAAAGCATCATTGTTTAGTTTTGAAGTTATTGTGACATCGGACAGATTATCAATTTTAGCATCAGTAATTCCATATCCGGCTATGGTAGTTGGGTTTGTTCCTGAAAGTACCCTACCCTGACTATCTGTTGTTACCGATCTGAATGTACCTGCGGTTCCAAGTAATGGTAAACCTAAAGGAGTTAAATTTCCATCTCCGGTCAATGTTCCATCACGTAAAACAGCTGTCATCCCCCCGGAAGCTGCTGTTGTAATTTTCCCCTGTAATTCTTCCAATGCCGATTGCACGGTTGTGGATGTCAATGCTCCTGTTGGTGTGACCTTTACATCTAAAGCTGTTGCATCTGTTCCTGAAAGCACCAACCCTTTTGAATCGTAGGTTATTTTTGTTTTAGTAGCACCGGGGATAACGCTATTCCCTGTCATTTTTAACGGTAAGGCTGAAGTATTTACATCAATCAAACTTTTTAATTCTTCTAAAGCCAATTGCACTGTTGTAGATATCAATGTTCCAGTCGGTGTCACTTTAACATCGCCAGCTGTAGCATCTGCTCCTGCAAGTACTAACCCTTTTGAATCGTAAGTTATTTTTGTTTTTGTAGCCGCGGTTATAGCAACATTTCCAGTTAACTTTGTTGGTAAGGCTGAAGCATTTACATCAATCGAACTTTTCATTTCTTCCAAAGCAGATTGTACATTTGTTCCGGAAACTCCTGGTATAGTTGACACTGAAGTTGATAACGCTGTTTGATCTCCTGTATTTTTACCGGAAGTATTGGCTAACACAGCAGACTGTGCATTCGTCACATATTTTTTATCGGTTGATTCTGAAATATCTGCTGTTGTCGCATCGGTTCCTGCTGTAACCAGACCTTTCGAATCGTAGGTTATTTTTGTATGGGTTGCTCCAGCTATTGCAGCATTTCCTGTCATTTTGGATGATAAAGCTGAATTATTATCATCTATCAAATTTTTTAAACTTTCAAGTGAAGTTTGAACATTTGTTCCTCCAACACCAGTGATAGTCGTTGTAGAAATTCCGGAAGCAACTGAACTTCCCAGAGCAGGAGTTCCCCATGTACCATCTCCTCTTAAATATGTATTAGGATTCCAGTTACCTATTAAGGCACTTATTGGTATGGTATTAGCCCCGTACATTCCTGTACGTAGAGTTCCTGTCAAATTAGATGCATTTAAAGCACCATTCAGGGTGGAACCGGTTATATCTCCACCGCTTATTGATCCATTGGTGCTTATATTTCCCGAAGTGGTAATAGAGCTTGGAGAAATATCTCCTAAACCAAGTGTAATCGTCGACGTTGGAAGCACATTGGATACAGAGGCTGTAATGCCATTATTGTGTAAGACATTAACCGAAGTTAAACCACCGCCACTTCCTGAAGTTGCATCGCTCCAGTTAAAACTACCGTTTCCATTGGAGGTTAATACCTGACCAATATTTCCATTTGAGAATAATCCGCTCATTTTGGTAGGCGTAATGGCCTGGGAGGCTATTCCTAATACATTGGACGAAGTTCCACTACCTGTTAAACTTGCGTCATGTACTACATTGCCTCCGGTAGTACTTCCACCTGTAGAACTTAATAAGGCTGCAAGATCTACATGACTATCTCTTGGACCTGATATAGAAAGTATTGTTCCTGACAGACTAAGTGATTGATACAAATCAGCCAAACAGATTAGATTACCTCCTTTTAACGAAAGATTCATGTTATTGTCCAGACTCATAATAGGCACAAAGGCAGATGAACCTGATCCTGAAGATATTAAATCATCAACGTAGCTTTTTGTAACCGCATCTTTCGAGCCTGTAGGATCTGCCAGGTTGGTAATTTTATAACCACCCATTGGTATATTGGCAGTAGGTACACCAAAACCACTTAATGGAATATTGGATTTGTCTAAATCGACATCCTGAATAGTACCATCCATTATTTTACCGGATGTTATCGCATTTTTTGAAATGGTAATAACCCCTGCCGGAGTAATAGTTGCATCACCGCTCATGGTTGCAGAAGTACCTGTACCTGAACTTGCATCTGTAATTCCATATCCTGCTAGCGTGGTAGGTTTTCCTTTTAAATCACTAAAGTTTCCGGTAGTCGCAACTGTTGCGAGGTCTTTTATATTTGCTTTTTTACCAAGCTCTGAATTGATTTTAAAAGAGGACCATGTACTTGTAGTAGATATAATTGAATCATTAAATGAAACATCTGATCCGCTAGATGTTGAATACAAAGCATAAGGTACACTTAATAACTCACTAGTTCCTATAATACTGTAAAATGTTCCACCATCAGGATCTGTTTCTGTCTTAATAAAAAAGGCTCCAGATCCCCATTTTATGGCTGAGAAAACACCTGAAACAACAATCCCATTTCCAATTTCAACAGTTAAAAGACCGTTGTCATTCGTCGTAGCCATCTGCATTTCAACATAAACCGGAGTTTGATCCTGTAAAATGCTGATTTTCATGCTTACTTTTTGGTTTGTAACCAATACATTATAGTTGTTCCGAATGATTGCCTGGTAGCTCATTTTTTGAGGAACCACAGCAAACGTACTTAAGACTATTATGATTGAAGCGAAAAGAGTAAATATTTTTTTCACCATATTTATTTTTTAATTATTTTGAAAGTTTTAAGAACATGAGGAGAAGATTTTTGTTTCTTCTGATCAACTATAAGGTAATATGTTGTAGAAGGCAGATTTGTTAATACGATTAGAGTTTCTTTTCTTTCTACTTTTTGAGTCAGTACTAATTTCGAATTAGAGTCATATAAACGGCAGGTAATTTCTTCATCAATATAATAATGTACCAGTAATGTAAGAACATTTTCTACTGGTATTGGATATACGGAGCATTGTAATGAAATTCCAATTGCCAGTTCAGATCCTGATTCTGTTGAAATTTCATACGGTTGTTGAATTCCCCCACTCACCGATCCGGTAGTTTCAGTGTTGGTAGTATAAATAATCTGACCGACTGTATAGGATACTGAACCACCATATCCATATCCCATACCACCGGAAGTAGGGATAGCAATCTGTGCCTGCAATCCTGTAAGGCTAATGCCTAAAATGAATGTAAAAGTTAACTTGAGTAATGTTTGTTGCATGCTGCTTCTTTAGTAATATCTCCAAATATTTTCAACTCAGACTATGTTGAATCACCTGTTTAATTTTTGGTCTAAATAATTAATGTTCGAATTAATTCTTCAATTAACATAATAGATAATTTAAAATTTTTTTTATTTATTTTTGAGATTCCCTACGAACCTCATTTGTATTTTTACTTCAACCAACAGTTGAATTTTCCTCACCAATAAATTTCTTATAAATTTCAGACAGAACAATATTTTTAAAAATTAACCCTGTTTGTTTTGCAAGAAATTTATCCACCAGATTTTTAATGTAAATCTTCTTAAAACTAAAATTTTTATCACATCAAATTATAATAATCCTTTTTATATTTGAGTAAAGTAGTCGCGAAATTAAGGATTAATTCTCAATTCTAAACTTTAGAATAGTCAGTACTTAATGCTACATTATCCAGCTTATGTACTACAATTAGAGTATTTGATTGTACAAATTAAAAAGTCGTTGATTTGAGTTATAGTACTGTATATCTGCAACATAAAAAGGCTTAACAATTGTATGTAGATGGTTATCAGAACATTTAAGTAAATTCAATCAATTACTAAAACGTATTTTACAAATTACTATATATTTTTTTCATAATTTATTATCTATAAAATTGCTTCTTCAAAGAGTAAAGAATTCAAAACATAATGGGTAGGAATTTATTTAAGATTTTTAAAATGGCTCTTAACATAATAGATTTTGTAAACTTAAAAAAGTTGAAAGGTAAATGGAAATGAATTAATAAAAAATATCCGGAATTAATAGAATAAGAATATTGAAATTTTAAAACAAATCAGAAGAAAACAAAAACATAATTTTGTCGAACATGTTTTATTAAATATAATGCTGCAAATTTATAAATAGAAAGTACAGAATTTGAAAATTTATCGAATCTTAAAAGTTAAAATCAAAAATTTATGATAATATATTGTTTTTAAATTTTCTATACGAACATTTACTTTTTTTATCGATAGGATTCAGTCGTATCAGTTTAATTAAAAGCATTATTTTCTGCATCTGTGATCTTAAACTTTAGTTGTGTTTCTAACATTATTAAAAATACTTTTATCATATTTTTTAACTTCTTCTCCACTTATTAATTTTTATAAAATAACTTAATGTTTTGAATTCCATAACATAATGAATCTTAATTAAAAAATAACTGTTGAAATTATAATCAGTATAAATAGATAAATCAAAAAATAATATTAAATATAACAGAAAAATAATTCATTGTCAGAAATTATTTAAGAAAGTAAATTCAATCATATAAGCATAATTTTATTATGCTATTGAATCAAAATAATTACAGAAATTCATATAAAAAAACAAGCAAAATAGCATAAAGCATTCGAAAAATAAAAAATAATCTTATTTTTTCGAATGTCATTTGGACTATCAGATTTTCATCTTATAAAAGACTTTTACTTTATAGGATTACTAATTCCATGATTAAAAAACCTGGAATTTAATAATTAGAGAACAGAAAATAAAAAAAGATTATCTTCAAAATACAACTTTAAAAAGAATAAAAACATTCTGAAAATAAGTATAAGTCGTAACTTTTTTTTGATAAACTTTCAATCAATAGAGGTATAATAAGCATATTTCACAATGAAACAAATGTAATTTTGTTTTAAAGAAAAAAATAATACTAGAAATGGTATGAAACTTTCCGTGGGATCGGTACATTATAAATTTTTAATCAGTTATTTAGAATACAAATATTTTTAGGTTTAATTTTCAGTTATACTCTTATATTATGTTTTACATGTAATAGTTACGACTACATATAAACAATAGTTATTTTTATTTTTACACCTTTTAAATGAATAGTTTTAAGTAATCCACCAATAAATAGAAGCAAAATAATTTTATTGAGACTTTTATTTAGCTATTATTAACTATAAAAGAATGATTTTAAAGACATCGTTTAACTTCAAAAATGGTTATTTGGCTTTAAATCCGACAAAAAAGATTAATTTCGAATGATTCATGTTAAAGTAGAGATTGCTTTTTTTATATAGTTTTAGAGTATGATCCATTTAAAACTGTGAGTTTTTCAAATAAAATTAAATTAAGAATTAAGAAATCTTTCTTAAATGAGGTTATGAATTAAGGGAAAAAAATATTTTATTTTAAATTAAATCGTAGTCAATTTATGGGACTTTCATGTAATTCTTTCGATTTAATCTGAATTATATCCATTACTTTTCTGTTCCATTTATCATAAAAAGAAGAGCAACTTTGAATTTAAATTAAAAAATCAGTTTAATTATTCATCAATACATAATCAGATATTCATTCTCTAAAATCAAAAGATAGCAGTTACTTTATGTTCAATTTGACAATTCCATTCCAGTTAATAGTATACATGAATTAGTGTTTTAATAGTATTTACTAAACTTTTTATAAATAAATAATTCTTCATGAAACAAACATAAAAAAAAAGACCGGATTACCGGTCTTTTTTTTTATGTTTGAAACTTCTAGATCCATCTAACGTAACAGAAATCCTGACGGTGAGGCAAGTCTTCATTCTTGGGGAACATACGGAAACCATATTTAAAGGTTCCGGCCATATTCATCTGAAATGCCAGATTGAAGAATATCTTTGTGCCTTCGGTTTTAATCAGTTTAAGTTCCTGAACATCATAAAGCGTATCTACATTGTTTTTTCCTAATTTTGTTGATACCAATTCAATTCCAATGCCTTTGTCGTTTATTTCGTGAACATCAATAACGATATTTATATCGTAAACTTCACCAACTTCAGGATTATGCATTAATTTTTCAGGCACATCCATTAAAACGATTTCAATATTATCCCAACCCGTTGCAATTTTCTCTTTCCAGGCAGCAATTTCTTTGGCTTTGGCAAACTTATTCGCCTTGAGTAATCCTGAACGTGTGGCTAATTTAGTATAAAAACGGGCTATATAATCATCAATCATTCGTTTGGTTGTAAAGCGCGGAGTTATCTGAGCAATGGAGTTTTTTATCACCTGTACCCATTCAGGAGAATAACCTTTTGTATTTTTAGCATAATACAGCGGAATAATCTCGTTTTCGAGCATGCTGTAAATTGTTGCTGCATCCAATTGATCTTGATGAACATCATTTTCGAAAGTGCGTTTTTCAGTTAATGCCCATCCTGCACCTTTAACATAACCTTCAAGCCACCAGCCATCTAGAACTGAGAAGTTTAGGACACCATTCATTTGTGCTTTTTCACCGGAGGTACCCGAAGCTTCTAAAGGACGTGTGGGAGTGTTCAACCAGATATCAACACCACAAACCAGCCGTTTGGCCAGACGCATATCATAATTTTCAAGGAAAACAACTTTTCCAAGGAATTGGGGCATACGTGAAATCTCAACAATCCGTTTAATCAACCCTTGTCCACCACCATCAGCCGGGTGAGCTTTTCCGGTAAAAATAAATTGAACGGGTTTTAATGGGTTATTGACAATCCGTTCCAGACGTTCCAAATCAGTAAACAACAAATGTGCCCGCTTGTACGTTGCAAAACGACGACCAAAGCCTATAATCAATGCATTCGGGTTAATGGCTTCAAGTACCGATACGATTCTGGATGGATCGCCTTGATTCTTCAACCAGCTTTCACGAAATTGAACTTTTATATAATCGACCAATTTATTTTTAAGGCCCATACGGGTATTCCATATTTCCTGATCTGGAATTTTATAAACTCCTTCCCAGATCTTCATATTCGATTGGTCGGCATAAAAATCTTTCGTGAAGTATTTTTCATAAACCGATTTCCAATCCGACGATGTCCATGTTGGAAGGTGAACGCCATTTGTCACATAACTAACGTGTAATTCTTCAGGGAAATAACCTTTCCAAATCGGTTGAAACATTTCCTGTGATACTTTTCCGTGTAACCAGCTTACACCGTTTACTTCCTGGCAGGTATTACAGGCAAAGGTACTCATACTGAATTTTTCATTATGGTCACCCGGATGTTCACGTCCCATGTCGATAAATTCATCCCAACTAAGGTTTAATTTATCGGGATATTCACTCATGTATTTTTTGAACAGATTTTCATCAAAGCTGTCATGTCCTGCCGGAACCGGAGTATGGACAGTATAAAGTGAACTTGATCGTACTATTTCTAATGCTTCATTAAATGAAAGACCTTTATCGGCAATTAAATCGACCAACCGTTGAGCATTTATCAGGGCAGCATGTCCTTCGTTGCAATGGTACACCTGTTTTTCGATTCCTAATTTTTTGAGTGCCAGTATACCGCCAATTCCAAGCATTATTTCCTGCTTCATACGATTTTCCCAATCACCGCCGTAAAGCTGGTGTGTGATAGAACGATCATATTCACTGTTCATGTCATTATCGGTATCCAACAGATAGAGGGCAATCCGCCCCACCGAAACTTTCCACAAATAAGAATACACAATTCGACCCGGATAAGGAACTTCAATAATTACAGGCTGATCATTCTCATCTTTCATTTGTTCCAACGGGAGATTATTGAAATTCTGAGCTTCATAAACCGCCACCTGTTGGCCATCTACTGAGAGTGACTGAGTAAAGTAACCATAACGATATAAGAATCCGATAGCTGTCAAATCGACATTACTGTCGCTTGCTTCTTTCAGATAATCACCTGCCAGTACCCCTAAACCACCTGAATAGATTTTCAACACTTCGGTCAAGCCATATTCCATACTGAAATAGGCGATGGATGGAACTTTTGTATTTTTTGGGACGTTTAAATATTTTTTGAAATCAGTGTATACCGTTTCTACTTTATTAATAAATTCGGTATTTTTGCCCATTGCCACCAACTTTTCATAGTTCAGTATATTCAGTAGCAATACAGGATTAGAAGATGAATCTATCCAGGCTTGCCTGTCAATCTGACGAAACAGATTTTTGGCTTCACTATCCCAAGTCCACCAGATATTTTGGGCAATTTCTTCTAATTTATTCAAACTCTTAGGTAAATGTGATTTCACATTTATTTCCTTTAAGTTCGTCTCATTTACATTGTTAACTTTAAGTTTCATACGCTTTATATCTTTTACATAACTAATACTGAAATTCAATTCTAAGTGATTGCCTTACTATTCTTTTGCAGACTTAAAAATCCAGCTACAAAAATAATTAAAAACGACTAATAAACGAAAGAATGCATTCTAAAACATTTCATATTCATTTCAATCGTTTGCATAAGCTTTTATTCTATCTCTTTCATCCTTTTGTTCTTTTTTAAAAGAGCAATGTTATAAGCTTTATCATAAAAGTGTATAAAATGTTTCCATTGAGCTCTTTCGGCTATTACCGCAGCTTTTTTACGTACATTTTTAATTTCACTTTCATTCAATGAGGAAAATTGTTGAATCATACCGGCAATGTTTTTTGCCACGATATACCCATTGTAATCAGAACGGTGAATCACTCCTACTCCCTGATCGATTTCATGAAGATTGTGGGATACCCATTGACCAAAACCTGACAAATCGGTAGTGATAGTTGGCACCGAAAAGGCAATGCTCTCTAAAGGTGTATATCCCCATGGTTCATAATAAGATGGGAATACGGTTAAGTCCATACCTATTAACAAATCATAGTACGATTTGTTGAAAATTCCATCTTCACCATTTAAATAAGAAGGAACAAAAATTATTTTAACTGCCTGCGATTGTGCATTCGTAAAATGGAACCAATGGATAGCCGACATGATCGGGTCACTGTAATAATCGTGCAATTCGTGAGTTGTAAAATGGTTCCATGACTGGAGTTTGTTTTCCGGATGATTCAGGCACGAAGCCAGGTCAATTCTTGAACCTATGATATAAGAAGGTACCATTATAAAAACAACAATCTCTTTTGATAAGTTTTTATATTCAGTCAGCAGTTTTAAAGATTCCAGGAAAGTATCAATTCCTTTATTCTTATATTCGTACCGGCCTGCAGTACTTACAAATAATGCATTTTCCGTCAATTCATAACCAAGTAACACCTCGGCAACTTTTCGAAGTGATGTTCGCGCTTCTTTCCGTTTAACCGCAAAGTCCTTGCCTTTGGGTAAGAACCCGTCTTCCCATCCATTTGGTGTGATCACATCAGGTCTTTTATCCAACAGTTGTTCGCATTCAATACCGGTTATTTCACTTACCGTTGTGAAACAGTCGGCCAAATGAGCCGCAATTTTCTCGGTTGAATGTTTCGAAACCATATTCAGTTCATACGACATTTGATCGCCGTTGTACTCATTGATATAATCGTAGAGTGGTTTGTGGTTTCCTGCTATCGAACGCCCAATGGATGTGGCATGAGTGGTAAAAATTGTGGCTATTTCAGGAAGATTACTTTTAATATAAAATTCACCAAAAGTAGTCATCCATTCATTAAAATGAGCGACTACCTGATTTTCTGAATTTAACTTATAAAAATGGTAATAACTTTCGATAATCATCCCCGTTGAGTAACCAAATATCGAGGATTCGTCATAATCACCATTGGCAGCAATTGAATTAACTCCTGTCTGCTCCCAAACACGGGTATAAATTTCATTTTTCTGAATCATCAATGGAATAAAATCTACCAATACAGCTATTGGATTTCCCGGAATACTCCAACGACCAACACGAATTTTCAAATGATATTTTTCATCAGTATATTTCTTCCAATCATCAAACAAATCGGGAGTTTCTTCGAAATATGGACAATGTTTGTCTATCCATATATCCGGACCTATAAAAATCAGTTTGTCGGGGTGGCTTTGCTGAAGTGTGGCTGCACGCGATGACAGGACAGTATAGATACCTCCAACCATATTACAGACTTCCCAACTTGTTTCAAATATGTATTCAGGTTTTAATGTTTGTGGCATGAATTATTTATATTAGAATATAAAGCAAAGATAATATTATTATGTGCAAAATTTTGTTATTGTTCCATAAGTCTGCAGGTTTAACAATGTTTGAAAGCGTTTACCTCAATAATTTTTAAATATTTTCATTTAAATTTCATTCAAAATAATATTATAAAGTTTATCAGGCAGTCAATCAATCGATTGCAAATTCATTAAATATCTATTAAATAAGTATGCATTTGTATATAAATGTATTGTTTGTCTATTCGATTTTATTTAACTTTGTAATTGATTTAAACATTATATATAATTTTAATCCTGTAATGTATGAAAAAGTCAATGATGCTATTTTTTTTACTTCAATTTTTTCTAATAACTTTCGGACAGGAAATGGTATTTAATGAAACCTGTGGTAATTCAGATGTTACTTCTGCAAAAAAGGTAGACGTGTATACCGGCTGGGACAACCCTTCTCCGGTCACCTACTCCAGAACAACAACTCTGGATGGAACTGCTGATGTACGGATAACTTCAACAACCACTAATCATGTTTGGTTTCCATCCGGAAAAAATACCGATTTAATTATTTCAGATATTCCTGCTGCAGGATACACACATCTTAAATTATCTTTTGATATGGCAGCTTATAAATTAGCGGATGCCAATGCCAATAAATTAATCCTCTATTGCAACAACAGTGTATTAACGGTTCCCTCCGTGACTTTTTCCTCCTCAAAATTTGAAACGATAACCGATATTGGACTTCCTAATTCTGAACGAATCACCCTTAAATTCGAATATACTGCCGATAACAATACCAATGGATACAGGTTGGATAATTTCAGAATTACCGGTTTAAAAACGACTTCCAATGTTTTAAATCCTGCATCAAATACCATCAGGCTGTTTATTTCCGGTGATAAATTGGTACTTCCTGACTTTCCTAACGGAGCACCTGTAGAAATAGTTGATCTGTATGGCTCCATTGTTCAAACGTCTGTATTATGTAATGGTTCAACTGAACTCAATTCCGGATTAAAAAAAGGGTTGTATCTGGTTCGTGTTGCAAATTTCACTGGGAAAATAATGCTCTGACGACTTGCATCTTTTATAAGACAAAAACTAAAATAAATTTTTATTTGAGAATAAATAAAACTCCAGATACTTCGGCTCATTTACGTTTAAAAAGAACAAAGTTCATCCTGATTGTTTTATTAAGTACTATTAACAAACACATTCAGAATAGCCCGATCACATATTCAATTGAAATAGTTGCAAATAAAATCATTCTGCTCATATATTATTAATTTCTACAGCATTTATACTATGTATGATTTTATTTAACTTCAAAATGATAATACAAGTTACTCTTAGTAGTCAATAAATTACCTGTACACACTCTGTATTTTAACATATAAAGACCGAATAAACCTGAAAAAAGTAATGTTTATGTAATATATATTCATTATCTTTGACCATAATTAATAAATCAACTCATTATTCATCATTAAAAAAACAAACGGAATGAAGAAAATTACTCTTTTAATGTCTTTTATTGCCTGTGTAATTTTTGCACAAGCACAAAATTTACTCGTCAATCCTAGTTTTGAAACTTGGACAGCAGGTTTACCTGATGGTTGGACGGTACCTGCGAATATAGCTCATGCCGGATCTTTCACAGCAAGTCAAGAAACAACTATTTTTTCTGATGGAACTAGCGCCCTTAAATTGGAAATTGGTACTACTCAGAATCCTGGATTCCAACAAATTGTACCAATTACTGCAGGAAAAACTTATACTGTAAAAGTTGATTATTATGTTGTATCTGGAGATTTAACTGATGCTCGAATCTGGTCATCATTTAAAATTGGAGACACTTTTTTTGCTACAGCAAATTGGACAGCAGCAGTCGCTGCAGATCCAACTATCCAATTAAAATTACAAGGTTCAGGTAGTGACATGGCCGCTTATTTTTCAATTGCAAACGGAACCTGGGGTACTTATACTACTGATTTTGTTGCTCCAGCAAATACTACAAGTTTTATTTTTGAGTGTAGATCTTACAAGGGTGCAGTAGTAATATGGGATAATGCATCTGTATCTGAAAAAACAGTAATAAATGGCCTTTCAACTACAAATTCAAATTTACTAGATGTAAAACTAGTAGGTAAAAGACTAACCATTACAAATGCTTCAACTCCAACAGTTGAAATTTTCAATACAGTTGGTGCAAAAATTCAATCAATCGAATTAGTAGACGGTTCTGCAAATTTAAATTTAACTAAAGGTTTATATATTGTTCGTTCAGGAAATCAATCTTCAAAAATAATGTTGTAGAACTTATTTTTTTAGTTTAGATAGAAACAAATATCTATGCCTCCGGACTTATCAAGTCTCGGAGGCATTTTTTTTGATTGAATTATTGATTGAACTCTGTTTCGTCTTATCAAAATAACAATAATAAATTATCTTAATATCACAATTTACATCATTTTATGTATCTATTTGTATTGTTATTGTAATATAGTTCATTTATCTTTGACGACAGTTTTTAAAACTATTATTCATTTAAAAAATTAAATTTATGAAAAAAGCTTTACTTACTTTCGCTCTGATTTTCATGTGTTTTGTAATGTTTGCTCAAACAGTTTATCAAATTCAGTATTCTACAGATGCTGTGGGCAAATATCCATCTGCTTATAATGGACAGGTGGTTTCAACGAATGGTACTGTTGTTGCAATCTATACAACTACTGCCGGTGTAAGGTCTGGTTTTTACATCCAGGGTGGTAAAGGTGCCTGGAATGGAATCTATGTTTACGCAGGAACTACAGGTGCAGGTGCATCGCTTACATGTATTGTCGGCGATTCTGTTAGCCTGACCGGTACAGTATCTGAATACAATGGATTAACAGAAATTACTACAATTACAGCTTGTAGTGTCATCGCTTCCGGAAAATCATTTTTTATTAATAATGTCACTACCAATGATGCGAATACAGAACCCTGGGAAGGTTGTCTTATTAGTGTAAAATCAGCAAATTGTGTAGCTTTACCATCTGCCGGTACTTTTACGGTTAATGATGGATCGGGCGATTTTGCCATTTACAAACAATTATATCAAGCATTAGCTTTAACTACCGGCGTTAAATATGATATAACCGGGGTAACAACCTGGTATAATGGAGGATCAATATACGAACTTTATCCACGCAACGCAGCTGACGTCTCAGTATCAGTTACTGCCGGTTTCTCAACCCCAAAGTCCGACATTTTAAGTGTATCGCTGGCGGGTAAAACATTATCGGTAAATAATGCAGCGAATGGTTCAACCATTGAAATTTATTCAGCCTTGGGTTCAAAAGTACAATCTGCACAACTTTCAAACGGTGCTATTCAATTGAATAATTTATCGAGAGGATTGTATATCGTACGTGTTGGCAATTTGTCATCAAAAATCATGTTGTAAGTCAAATAGATACCAATCAACTAAAAGCCATTGATACAAATCAGTATCAATGGCTTTTTTATTTATCCGCCTACATATCAGGCATATGTTCTTATGATTAAAAAAAAGTCCGTAACTTCAGTAAAAAAAATTATAGACTATCAATTATCCCGAATCCGTATCTTGTTTTATTTTGTTTAATAATCCCTGTGCTTCTGTTATGGTCCACTATATAGTAAGGTTACAATAAAAGTTCATTGGGGATTGATTGAGGGTTAAGAGGGTTAGGGCCCAATGAAGGCCCAACCAACCCCCAACCAACCCCCAATCAACCCTCAATGAAAAATAGTCCATAACAGAATAAAAAGTGGATGAAACTGATACAATAAAGTCATAAATTCGGGTAGTTTTGCATTTCCTGAGTAAGAAAAAATACCACATGTGAACTTTAAAGCATTTGATCATACTGATGGAGGTGAGGTTCAGGTACAAAGAGTAAATATTTTGGCTTCAAGAGTGAAAACGAGAGTTAATCATCAATTTAAAAGATTTCAACTAAATACCTGCAAAACTATTCTAATTGGTTGGCTATATAAGATAAATTAAAATCAGAGGAAAATAGAAGTGTGTAGTTGGAAGAAGAATGAAATTATGAGACTCTCCTCCCCGATTGCCCACCAATAAAGCGTTGCAAGAAATTAATTGTTATTTTTTTCAAAACTATTTAACCATAAGACACGTTTTATTCAATAGAAAGTCCTATTTTTAGTGCTGAAATAAATAATATTAGTTTTCTTCATAATTAAACAGTTAATAGTATGGGAACCAAGAAAAATTTTGTCCTTGACACGAATGTTATTCTGCATGATTACAATTGTGTTCATAATTTTGAAGAAAATGATATTTACATTCCGATAGTAGTGCTCGAGGAGCTCGATCATTTTAAAAAGGGGAATGAACAAATCAATTTTAACGCACGGGAGTTTGCCCGTGAACTCGACTTAATTGCCGACGACAAACTGTTCAAAAAAGGAGCCGATCTGGGAGCCGGAAAAGGAAGGTTATTTATTCTCACCGGAGGAGAGTATCCGGATATTATTGCGAAATCGTTTATCGAAAAGACTCCCGACCACCGGATCCTGGCAACCACGTATACATTGCGTGAAAACAAGAAAAACAGCCGTACCATACTGGTCACGAAAGACATCAATCTGCGGATGAAAGCTCTCTCGCTGGGTCTTGAGGCCGAAGATTATATCAATGATAAAGTGACCGATTTCAAGGTATTTGAAAAAACTCATGAAACGTATGAAAACATTCCACCCGAACTGATTGACAGACTTTACAAAGGTGATGGGACTATACCGGTGGATGAACTTGAATTTGCATCGGACATTGAGCCTCAGGAATGCTTTATATTGAAGAGTGTCCGTTCGAGCGTGCTGGCCCGGTATATCCCGCAGACCGGCATGATAAAACGAATCGAAAAAGAACGGTCGTTTGGTATAGAACCCCGCAATGCAGAACAGGCATTTGCCATGAATGTATTGCTGGATGATGACGTAAAACTGGTAGCTTTGACCGGAAAATCGGGCACAGGAAAAACACTGCTCGCCTTTGCTGCGGCCCTTCAGAGAAATGATTCATATAAACAGATTCTGCTCGCCCGCCCCATAGTGGCATTGAGCAACAAAGATCTGGGCTTTTTACCGGGTGATGAAAAACAAAAGATAGCTCCCTATATGCAACCTTTGTTTGATAACCTGAATGTGATTAAACATAACTTTTCGTATCAGGGGAAAGAGATCAGGCAGATTGATGAAATGCAAAAAAACAATCAACTGGTGATCGAAGCACTGGCTTATATCAGGGGTCGTAGTCTTAGCGATACGTTCTTTATCGTGGATGAAGCTCAAAATCTGACTCCCCATGAAATCAAAACGATTATTACAAGGGCGGGTGAAGGAACTAAAATTGTATTCACAGGAGACATTCAGCAAATCGATTCACCCTACCTGGATATGTTTTCGAATGGATTGGTCTATATGATCGACCGTATGCGCGGACAAAGCATTTTTGCACATATCAACCTGGTAAAAGGAGAACGGAGCTCGCTGTCGGAATTGGCAAGCGACCTCTTATAGTGGGTTGTTAGTAGTTGGTAGTAGGAAGTGGGTAGTGGGTAGTTGGTAGTTTTGGTAATTTTGATTGATCTTGGTTCTTTGATCTTTGATCTTGGTTCTTTGATCTTGGTTCTTTGATCTTTACACTTAAAATCTGAAACTTTCTAATAAAAAAGAAAATGAGGTTTTGGCATTTCTCAATTGTCATTTTCAATTAGATTGAATTACAAAAATAGCATATTAATATTTATATACCTTATTTCCAAAAATCGAACCAGAGTAAAAAACCATTTAATTTCCAAATACAAACTTAATCTTGAAT
>Ga0302215_10001282_pt1 | contig 18147 bp, 21 predicted proteins | sample II_Fen_N3_1_FD_194580 | JGI IMG/M metagenome (GOLD analysis project Ga0302215, IMG submission 194580) | Peat permafrost microbial communities from Stordalen Mire near Abisko, Sweden - II_Fen_N3_1 | ecosystem: Environmental > Terrestrial > Soil > Wetlands > Permafrost | place: Sweden: Abisko...
CTTACAATCGGCAAAGTACCATAACGCATTGAAATCATCTGACTGAGTCCGCATGGTTCAAACTTACTAGGCATTAAGAACATGTCGCTTCCTGCATAAATATGGTTTGCCAATTCATGAGAAAATTTCATATGAGCCCTGATATTCGTTGTTGTTCTTGAAAGTTTGTTGAAATGGTCTTCTAACCACATATCGCCTGTACCTAAAATTACCAAATCAGCATCAAGCGCCTTCAATTGTTCATCAATTCCCCAAAAGAGCTCAAACCCTTTTTGAGGTGACAATCTGGAGACCATACCAATTATTGGTCTATCTGGATTATATTTGAGACCGAACTCTTTTGCCAAAGCTTTTTTACACTCTACCTTACCTGCTGGGTCTTTTTTGTCGAAATTTTTGACAATTGTTTTATCTGTTTTCGGGTCAAATTCTTTGTAATCAATCCCGTTTAGAATACCCGAAAGCTTGTAAGAATTGTCTCTCAAAGTGCAATCAATGTGTTCGCCGCCTGCTTCTGTCTGAATTTCTTTTGCATAAGTAGGAGAAACAGCAACAACTTTATCGGCGTAGTTGATTCCGCCTCTCATCCAGTTCACATGGCCAAAAAGTTCAACTCCGCCTGAGTGCATAACTTCGTGTTTAGGAATTTGTGCAAAATCAAGCACGTCGTCATAGAACATTCCTTGATGCGCCAAATTGTGAATTGAGAAGACGGTTTTTGTATTTTTGAAGAATTCATTGTCTCTGTAAGTTGTCTTTAAATAAACAGGCAACATTCCGGTATGCCAATCGTTTGCGTGAATTATATCAGGTTTGAAGTTCAATTGCTGAGTGTACTCAAGCACGGCTCTTGAAAACGCGATAAATCTTTCGTGACTGTATCTCTCATCAATATTGAAAGGATAAACGCAATCGAAACAAGCAAAATATTTAGGGTTATCTATAAAAAATACGTTGATTTTTGTTCCAGGCAATTGAGTCATATAAAGGTGAAAAATGCTCTGATTCCATCCAAAATCGATTACCAAACGTGAATTTTCAATCTCTGTAATTTTGTGTTTTTCTTTATCAATACAACCATAAAGCGGTGTGAATATGGCAATTTCAGTTCCTTTATCCAAATATTTAGGCAAACTCCCAACAACGTCAGCTAATCCTCCGACTTTTGAAAATGGCGCTACTTCCGCTGATGCAAATAAAATCTTCACAATTTCTCTCCTGAATTATCTCTATTCTTGATGCAATATGTATTTCCTGAGTTTACAACAATTTTGCTTTAAAATCAATGATTTTTGATTTGCACTTTTTTATGTCTTTTTAAGAGCTGAATTTTTATGCTATAATACTGAAAAATAGAGCCAGATGGCGCTATAGAAACAACAATAAAAGAGATTGGTGCAACGACAAATGTTTAATGAAAATTTGATTTTAGAAACAATAAATATGATAAAACTTCACAACCTTGATATTAGAACGGTAACTCTTGCTCTTAGCCTGAGAGACTGTATGTCTGAAGATGTCGATGTGGTTTGTGAAAAAATATATAACAAGATTATCAAGTATGCAAAAAATTTGGATGCTTATGCAACGGAGATAGAAAACGATTACTCTATTCCGATAATCAACAAAAGAATTGCCGTGACGCCGATTTCAATCGTCGGAGAATCTTGCAAAGAAATGGATTATGTAAAAATAGCAAAAACTCTTGATAGAGCGGCTAAAGAAGTAAACGTTGATTTCATCGGCGGATTTTCGGCGTTGGTCGAAAAAGGTTGCACAAGAGGCGATACCGAGCTTATCAAAAGTATCCCTGAAGCCTTGGCTTCAACAGAAAGACTTTGCTCTTCTGTAAATCTTGCGACGTCAAAAGCAGGCATAAATATGGATGCAGTTTTACAAATGGCAGAAACAATGAAAAAAGCAGCGGAATTGACTGCAGACAAAGACGGAATCGGAGCAGCAAAATTGGTTTGTTTCTGTAACTCAGCAAGCGACAACCCTTTTATGGCTGGCGCATATTGCGGATACGGAGAGCCAGAATGTGCTCTAAACATTGGAGTCTCTGGACCCGGCGTAGTTAGAGCGGCTATAGCAAATATGCCAAAAGACGCCGACTTTAGTGAATTGGCAAACAAAATTAAACAAGTTGCATACAAAATAACAACAACTGGAGAATTGGTTGGCAGAAAACTGGCAAAAAAATTAGATATCCCTTTTGGCGTAATCGATTTGTCATTAGCTCCAACACCTGCTGAAGGTGACAGTGTTGCTGGAATTTTTCAGGCAATGGGACTTGAACATGCAGGAGCTCATGGAACCACTGCTGCGTTGGCTATGTTGAACGATGCGGTCAAAAAAGGTGGGATTATGGCAAGCTCACATGTAGGGGGCCTCTCTGGCGCATTCATTCCCGTCTCAGAAGATGCAGGAATGATTGAAGCGGCATCGATTGGTTGTCTCACTTTTGACAAACTTGAAGCGATGACTTCTGTTTGCTCAGTTGGGCTTGATATGATTGCAATTCCCGGTGATACTCCGGTTGAAACAATTGCTGGCATAATTGCAGATGAAATGGCAATCGGAATGATTAACAAAAAAACGACGGCTGTTAGAATAATTCCAGTACCGAACAAAACGATTGGCGATATTGCTGTATACGGCGGATTACTTGGCGAAGCACCTATTATGCCAGTTAGCAAACTCTCTTCTGAAATCTTTGTAAAAAGAGGGGGAAGAATCCCTGCGCCGATCCATAGCTTGAACAATTAACCAAAGGAGACAAAATGTCTAGCGAATTACATTTTTTAGAAGAATCACTAAAAGAATTCTTAATTCTATCTCAAGATGATAGCTATAATACGGGCGGAGCTGGCACTCACAAATACAACAACTTAAAAATATTTATGAATCCTAGTCAAAATAAAACTCCGCATTTTATTGTAAGAATTGGAATTTCAGAAGCTATGTACAAAATTTCCAACTGCGAAAAGCTCTCAGGGGGAATCGGTGGCGAGGAAAAATATGTTCGCAGATGGCTGGATAAATCTTTTATAAAATCAGATATTGAAGAGGCTTGGAATCAAAATTCTAAAACTAAACAAATAACCCTGACTGAAGAAATAGATTAAATGAATACCTCTGACTCCTTTTATTATCAGAAATAGCCAATTATTAGCCCAAATTGGTGTTCTATAACAAAGGAACTCTATTTATTTGGCTAAAAAATTAACTTGTTTTGTCTTCCTACTTATAAATAATTTACATTTTGTTTGCATTTTATTATTTTTATTTTATGATATTAGAGGATGAAAGCCGATTTTTTGTAATGTCGATAGAATGTGAGGTTAGCCAAAGCATTCTATAATTTTATCCGTAAAATACACTAACGTAAAAAGGATTAATAACAATGGGAATCAAAGGCAGAGTAGACAAAATGGTAGTTTTAGCTTGTGAAACTTGCAAGGAAAGAAACTACACAACAGTAAAAAATAAAAAAATCAGCAAAGAAAGAATGGAATTGAATAAATACTGTCCTTCTTGCAAACAGCACACCGCTCACAAAGAAACGAAATAATTTAGGTAAAAAGGGTGATAGAATTGCTAAGCAGTTCAACATTCACCCTTTAACCAATCACCTTCTGCGTCCTTAGTTCAGTTGGTAGAACGTCGGTCTCCAAAACCGGATGTCGAGGGTTCAAGTCCTTCAGGGCGCGATTTAATTAAAAAAGATTGCGAGCAGAGCATAAATTTGTTTGACGCGAGCAACCAAATAAAAGGATAAAAATGAATAACGTAGTAAACAGCATTAAAACATATCTAAAAGGTGTTAGATCTGAATGGGGCAAAATCAATTGGCCAGAAAGACGTCAAGTCTTTGTTGAAACACTATTTGTTGTTGTAATTGTAGTTGTGTTTACAGTATCAGTTTATTTCATGGATGTAATTTTTAAGTGGGTACTAGGGTTTATTCCACACAGATAGAAGAAAGACGAACGATGATGGCTAAAAAGAAATTAGATGAAAATTTAGAAGAAGATTTTATTAGTGAAGAAATTACTAATGAGTCTCCTGTAGTTGCTGTTGAACAGGAAAAACCTGCGAAAGTAGCACAAAAACGCTGGTATATTGTTCATACATATTCTGGACACGAAAACAAAGTTAAAGTTAACCTTGAAAAACGTATCGAGTATATGAATATGGGAGAAAAAATCTTCAGAGTAGAAGTTCCTCAAAAAACCGTTACGCAAGTAAAAGGTGGTAAGAAGAGCGAAAAAGAAGAAAAAATCTTCCCTGGCTACGTTCTAGTAGAAATGATTATGGATGACGACAGCTGGTACGTTGTAAGACATACAGCAGGCGTTACGAAATTCGTTGGATCTGCTAAAAAACCGATTGCAGCAAAAGACAGCGAAATCAAAAAAATCATTCACCGCTCACAAACTCAAACTCAAAAAGTTCAACTTGATGTTAAAGCTGGCGACAAGGTTAGAATTATTTCTGGACCATTTGCTGACTTCGTTGGGGATATTACAGAAGTTTATCCTGACAAATCAAAATTGAGAGCTAACGTTTCAATCTTCGGACGTGAAACGCCAGTAGAACTTGAATACAAACAAATCCAAAAATTATAGCGCGACCGAGCAGAGGCTGGAAGACAAAATCACGTTTTTGTCTGTAACGCCGTTTATCGCGAGGGAGCAAGACTAAACAAACAGTAGGGTGCGTCACACGCATCAAAGAAATAAACAATAACAATGTGGAAGGGAATTTCCCGTTATTACCACAGAAGGAGAAAAAAATGGCAAAAAAAGTAGTAGGTAAAATCAAATTACAAATCGAGGCGGCGAAAGCTACCCCGTCACCACCAGTAGGTCCTGCGTTAGGTCAACACGGTGTTAACATCATGGATTTCTGTAAGCAGTTCAACGCTAAAACAGAATCACAAGTTGGATACAAAATTCCGGTTGTAATCGATGTTTATGATGATAGAAGTTTTTCATTCATCACAAAATCACCTCCAGCTGCTGGATTGATTAAAAAAACAATTAACATTCCAAAGGGTTCTTCTGTTCCTAACAAAGATAAAGTGGGACAAATTACTCAAGCGCAAATGGAAGAAATCGCTAAAATCAAAATGGACGATTTAAACGCAACTTCAATGGAAAGCGCTGTTAAGATGATTAAAGGTACAGCTCGTGCAATGGGTGTTACAATAGCTGAGTAAAAGATTACAATAGAATTGGGAGTTTCTCACGAAACGTTATTACCACGAAAGGAATAAAAAAATGGCAAAATTAACTAAAAAACAACAAAAAGTTCAAGAATTATTAGAAGGTTTTCAACAACCATCTAATGCAGTTGAAGCAATTAAAAAATTACAAGAAATTTCAAAAGAAACTTCAAAATTTAACGAAACAGTTGAATGTCACTTCCGTTTAGGGATTGATGTAAAACACGCGGATCAACAAATCCGTTCTACAACCGTTCTTCCTGCCGGTTTAGGTAAAGAAATCAGAGTTTGCGTTATTGCGAAAGGTGCGAAAGCAACTGAAGCAAAAGAAGCTGGCGCTGATGAAGCTGGTGCTGAAGAAGTTATCGAAAAAATCGAAAAAGGTTGGTTCGAATTTGATACATTAATCGCAACTCCAGATTGTATGGGTATGTTGGGTAAATTGGGACGTGTTTTAGGACCTAAAGGTTTGATGCCTAACCCTAAAACTGGAACAGTTACTCTTGACGTAGCTTCTGCAGTTAAAGATGCTAAAGCTGGTAAAGTTGAATTCAGAGCTGATAAGCAAGGGATGATTCACTGCCCAATCGGTAAAGTTCAATTTACAGAAGCTGATTTGCTTAAAAACTATGCAACTCTTGCAGATGCAATTTTGAGAGCGAAACCGGCAGTAGCTAAAGGTACTTACATTAAGTCTGCTTACTTGGCAACAACTATGGGACCTGGAATCAAATTAGATTCAAGAAACGTAGCAACTGAAGTTAAAGAACTTATATAAGCTATAATTTTAAAAAGCGCTGTGGAATTAAATTTCACAGCGCTTTTTTTATACTATAATTAAAATAGACAAATCGGAGAATTAAAGACTATGCAAAAGGGTTTATTTATAACATTTGAAGGCGCAGATGGCTGCGGAAAAACAACGCAGCTAAATCTATTGGCACAATATTTGAGAGAAAACGGCAAAGAAGTTGTAATCACAAGAGAACCAGGTGCCAAAGGCTTAGGCGAAAAGGTTCGCGAAATTTTATTAAATTACGACGGCGATGTTTCTCCGAACTGCGAAGCTTTTTTGTTTTTGGCAGATAGAGCACAAAATATTGATATGATTGTTAAACCTGCCATTGCTGAAGGCAAAATAGTTTTGTGCGACAGGCACACAGACTCTACTCTTGCGTATCAAGGATATGGCAGAGGGGTTGATTTAGAGCGTGCTAAAATGCTCAATAAAATAGCAACAAGCGGACTTGTTCCAGATTTGACATATGTATTTGATATTGATGTTGAAACTTCTATGTCCAGAGTTGGCAAAGACAAAGACAGAATGGAATCTGCAGGTATTGAGTTCCACGAAAAAGTAAGAAAAGGCTACCTTGAAATAGCTAAGCAAGAACCTGACAGAATGAGAGTTATCAACTCTAAAGACAGCATCGAAAATATTTTTGTTCAAGTGAAAAAAATATTCGACAAAAAGGTAAGTGTATAATGACAAATTTTGAAGAAAAAACATTATCAGAAACAGAAGTGTTCCCTGGAAAATTCATCCAAGTTTCCAGATACGACGTTGAACTTTCAACAGGTAGAAAAGCCATACGTGAAGTGGTAAAACACCCCGGCGGAGTTGTGGTGGTTGCCCAAAAAGACGAAAACACAATTCTTATGGTCAAACAGTACCGCTATCCGATTAAAGAGGTTTCGCTGGAACTCCCTGCAGGAAGATTAGAAATCGGCGAAAATCCTGACTTGGCGATAAAAAGAGAATTAGAAGAAGAAACAGGACACGTTGCAAAAACTTGGAAATCATTGGGACATATTTTCACCACACCGGGCATTTGCGACGAAAAATTGTATTTGTATTACGCAACCGATTTGGAATTCACAAAACAAAACCCTGATGAGGGCGAAATTATAGAATTTTTTGAATACAAAATAGACGAAGTTTTTGAGCTTATAAAGACAGGCGAAATCAACGATGCAAAAACAATTTGCGCATTAATGCGAGCTTTCAAATTATAAACGTAGGGTGCAAAAAATTGCACCCTACGTTACTGCGAATTATAAATACGAGTTATTTTTAACAAGTTTTTGAAAGATATGCATAGACGTCTTTACCATTTTTCATTATTGAATTCAAATAACCTTCCACTTGATTATTTATCGTATCAATTTCTTCTTTTGACGTACATTCTAGATTTTTAAGATTTATTGGATCTGTTATTGGAACTCCATTTTCATCAAGTTCATATTTTTTTAATTGCATTTTTCCATCCGTGAACAACGAGACAACCATTTCTTCTTTTTTGGGTGTAGTTACTACCAAGGAAAAATCGTTCGGTCGTTCAGAAGCATATCTGTTTAATCTTATTTTTTCACTACCTTTATCTGCATATAAAAAAATAGTATCTTGTAATCTATTATTTTTTTTGTCTATAATATGAATTTTTGTGATTTTGTTATTGGCTTTATCAAATAATTTTATTAATTGAGTAGACATCGGGATAAAAGAGGATTTAGTAATTTGATTCCCAAAATAGACACTGTCTGGTTTATTGGCTAAATTCACTTTTGTCATATTACTTTTTGAGTTTGTAGTTATATTTTCTGAACGATTTTTCAAATTTCTATAATTATTAATTATTTGTACTTTCATAGGATTTCCATTCTTTTTTATAAACTTACTACGTGGCTTGACTATTTAAAACACGCTCAATAAAAACTTTTGCTAGTAAAATTCATATCTTATCCTGCTCTATTGCTTACGGTGACTGGGTTTCAGTGATGCAAAAACCCACGTTTACTTTTCCTTACACAAGCAAGAATCACCACAAGTATTAAAAAAAGTTGCCCTAAGTATAGAAAGAAATGTCGAATTACTATCTATTTATTATCCATTTCATCAAGCCCTTTATCGGCGTGCCGATTCTTAGGAATTTAACATCTTGCTCTTGGCATGTTTGCTTGAATACTGCAAGTATTTCCTTTATTTCACCTTTATTGAAGATTTCGGTATCAGCTACAGACAAAACAAATAAATCTTTTTTAATCGGTCCCGGTCCGTGTAAAGACGCCAAATCTTTTACTTGGGTCAGATTTTCGGGTTTACCTTTGACCACATAGGTATATCTTGTTCCAAAGCTTACAGAATCCATTGTTTTTTCTCCTAAAGATATCTAAAAAGGTAACCGGTTTGCTTTCTTTTGCCAACTTCACCTTCAAAAGTTTTATACTCAGCTGAAAATTGTTTTGATTTTTCAACATTTTTACCGAACTTGACACTCCAATTGTCAAAAAGAACTTTCAAACCGTCGTTGAACCTTGTGACAGTGTATTCTTTTATCAATGAGTTGTCTTTATTCTCTATTCTGAATCTGTTTTCGGTCGAATTAGATCGAATCGATACATCATGTCGAACCGATTTTTTAAACTTACCAAAGTAACGGTAGGTCCTGAACTCTTTTTCGCCACTTAATTTAGTTTTGGTAACGACAAGCCCTTTACTGTAAGTAGAAATTTTATTTCCTTCTTTTTGTGCTTCTTTAACAATCTCTCTTGTTTTGGGAATTAACATGTAAACTTTCATAATTCACCCCTCTATTTTAGTGACCTTAAAATATTGAAACCCCGTAAATATTTTTTTTGCTAGTAAAACGTATTAATAATTTATAATGATTGATTTTAGCCGTTGAATTGATACAATAACCTTAATCAATACAATGTATTTATATTACATCAAAAAGGATTATTATGCACAAGATTAAATTAATCGCCACCGACATTGACGGAACCATTTTAAAGTATAACTTTGAATTCAATCAAGAAGTCAAAGACTGTATTTCAAAGTTAAACAATGACGGCGTGAAAGTTGTGCTAGTCACTGGCAGAATGCACTCTGCAACTGATTATGTGGCAGAAGAACTTGGACTTGAAACTCCAATTGTTTCGTATCAGGGCGGATTGATTAAGCATGCTGATGAAATTTTATATGAAAAAAATCTCGACCCTCAAAAGGCAAGAGAAATTATAAACTGGGCAAAGAAAAATGACGTTCATTTGAATCTATATATGAATGATGAGCTTTTTGTCGAAAAAGATGACGCTGTTATTCGTCGCTACACAGGCGAAAGAAACGCAGGATTTATCGTAAAATCATTTGATGACGTTAAACTTCACAGAATAAACAAAATGTTAGCCATTGACTTTGAAGACGAAAACAAAGTCACAGAGTGGAAAGAGTACCTTGAATCAACTTTTGACAATATCAGCGTAGTAAAATCCACCCCATATTTTTGCGAAATCTGCCACCCTGAGGCAACAAAAGGGCATGCCGTAAATTTCTTAAAAGAATATTTCGGACTAAAAACAGAAGAAGTGATGACAATCGGCGACCAAAACAACGATATAGAACTTTTACTCGCAGGTGGCATAAAAGTGGCAATGGGTAACGCAACCGAAGAACTGAAAGCCGTAGCCGATTACGTGACTGACACGGTAAAGAACAATGGATTTGTGGGCGCAGTAGAAAAGTTTGTTTGTAATAGAATAGAAATTAAGTAATATTTAACACAGTGATGAGCGAACGACGTTGCGATCCTGAATCAAGTTCAGGACGACGTACGAGAGGATACAATGAAGCTAGATTATAGAATTGGAACAGGATACGATATCCACAGACTTGAAGAAAACCGCGACTTGATAATCGGGGGCGTAAAAATACCCCACAAAACAGGGCTTTATGGGCACTCCGATGCGGATGTTTTAATTCATGCGATAATCGATGCCATGCTCGGAGCACTTGCGCTTTCTGACATTGGAACGCATTTTCCCGACAACAAAGAAGAATTCAAAAACATTTCCAGCTTGATTTTGCTTAAAAAAGCACATGAATTAATTTTAGAAAAAGGGTACAAAATTAACAATATCGATTCAAACATAATCGCGCAGGAACCCAAAATGATGCCTCACATCCCTGAAATGAGGAAAGTTTTGGCTCAAGCGCTTGGAATCAAAGAAGACTCGATTTCAATCAAGGCGAAAACAAACGAAAAAATGGACGCCGTTGGCGAACTAAAAGCCATCGAAGCAAACGCAATTGTACTACTGGCAACAATATAAGATTGGGAGAAAAATATGGAATTTTTACACGCAATGATTAGAGTGAAGGATATAGAAAAATCAATAAAATTTTACTCTGAATTATTAGAGATGAAAATGGTAAGAGAAAAACAGCTTGACGATTGCACTCTTTATTTTTTGACAGACAAAAACGGAATTGTCCAAATTGAATTGACCTATAACGATGAAACGCCTAAAGACGGATACGAAGTCGGTACAGGATTCGGACACTTCGCTTTCAGCGTCGAATCGATGGATGAATTCACTAAAAAACTACAAAAAACAGAATATAAATATTTGTACGAGCCCTACAAACTTTCAAGCACAGGCTCGACAATTGCGTTTATAAAAGACCCAGACGGATACGAAATAGAACTGATAGAAAAGAGAGGATAAAACATGAAATTTTTACATGCAATGATTAGAGTTAAAGATATAAAAAAATCTTTGGATTTTTATACCAAATTATTCGATTTGAATTTGGTTAATGAAATGAAACTGGAAGACTGTACGCTCTACTTCTTGGCCGATAAAGACGGTCAAACCCAAATAGAATTAACTGCAAACGACGAAACACCAGACGAAGGCTACAATGCAGGAAACGGTTTCGGACACTTCGCTTTTGGAGTGGATTCAATAGATAATTTCACAGAAAAAATGCATGCGCTGGGTTATGCTTATCTATATGAACCTTACAAACTAGATGGATATGACTTGAAAATAGCATTCTTAAAAGATCCTGACGGGTACGAAATAGAAGTTATCCAAGGATAATTAAAGTAAAAAATAGAGCCGAAACATTAGTTTGTTTCGGCTCTATTTTATTTGGATTTTAACTAAATTGCAGCTAGATTTTTCTTAACTTCAATTTTGTATATTTCAACGTTCGGTTGAATAACTTCTGGCATTGGTTGACTCAAAGGAGTAATATCACCAGATTGTTGTCTTAGCATATGTCCTGTGTAAAGAGTTTCAAAGTGTTTAAGTTCAATAAATCTTGCGATTGATTCAACTGATAAATCCTTCAAAATAATCTCGTTAACCGGGTGCTGAGCTTTGTAAGCACTCATTGCGCCGCTCATCAAAGCGATTGTAGGTTTGTCTTGAGTTTGAACATAAACAAACGTATAGAATGATTCTTTATTGTTTGGATCCAAATCAGATTCCGCGTTGTAGTGCAAATAACCAGGTCCGACGTTTGTATCGGTTGCGATAGCTGACTTCAAAGATTCGTTCTTCATTTGTTTTTCCCACAAAGTAGCGCCGGCAAAAGCGTCGCCGAAGTATTCTACGAAATGAGTTTTCTTACCGTTTAATTTTGCATCCACGTTGAACGCTGCAAGTTGCAAAGCTTGGTTTTCGTCTATATTTGGATTTAAGAATTCTTTTTGAGCTGCAAGTGAAGCTTCTAACATTTTTTTAGTGTCCGCTTCGCTCACGCCAGCAAACGCCATTGTGAAAATAGTAGCGTCATCAAGGATGGAGAATCTTCCACCAACATCGTCATGAACAAATCCTGACAATTTGATATCGCCTTTTTCAACAACTTGTCGAAGTTTGCTTTTTTCGCTTGATTGGTCTGTCATCGCAACGAATCTATCAGAAACGTCTTGAGTTCCAAGTTTTTCCTGCATTAATTTTTTAGCGCTTTCGTAAGCAACTGTTGTTTCAAGCGTTCCACCTGATTTTGATACTACTAGGAATTTTGTTTTGTCTAAATCAAGGCTGCTCGCGAATCTTCTAAAGCTTTCAGGGTCAATTCCTGAGTAAAAATGTACCTTAGAATCGCATCCCAACATTTTCATCATTGCTTCTGTTGTGTGACGAGAACCGCCTATTCCAAGAATAGCAACATCTGAGAATCCGCCGGCTTTAGCTTCGTTTGCCAACGCATAGATAGCGCTTAAGTTTTTAATTTGGTTTTCAGGTAAAACGCCTATCCAATTTAAGAATTGACCGCTTTGACCTGCGCGTGAACTAATTTCTTTTACTGCCGCCGTAGCCGCTTGTGAATAATTTTGCAAATTGTACCTCCTAATTGAACAATATACTCTCTTTTTTTATTAAATAGTGCCTTATTAGTCTAATACGTAGTACTGCAAAGTTCAAGTGAAAATTCAAACTTTTATCCAAACTTAATATACGATTAGTGTTATAATTTGATATCATATCGTGAATATAATCACAAATACAATATGATGGAAATTTTAGAAAAACAACCACAACGCCCACAATATTAAGAAATTATTAAAATTGTATAAAATACACTTGATTTTTAATTTGGTTAGCATTATACTGTGAATAGTGATATAAATCACGAATTGAATTACTCCATTTATAGTTGGAAAGAAATACATTTTTAGCCTAAAATATTAAAATACATGAAAAGGAGATTTAAATGGCGACTAAAACAACAAAAACAGTTGAGAAACTGGAAAAATCTTTGAAATTGGGTACCACAGTTTCAACAGTGGAAGACTTAGAAGTTCTTATTTCAAAAGTCACAAAAGCACAAAAAATATTCGCAACTTTCTCACAAGAAAAAGTTGATAAAATATTTAAAGCGGCTTCTATTGCTGCAAACAGAGCAAGAATACCTCTTGCTAAAATGGCAGTTGCAGAAACAGGCATGGGAATTGTTGAAGACAAGGTTGTGAAGAACCACTTCGCATCTGAATATATCTACAACAAACATAAAAATGCAAAAACTTGCGGAATTATATCAGAAGACAAACTAAACGGAACAAAAGTTGTTGCAGAACCTTTGGGAGTAATCGCAGGCGTAGTTCCTACAACAAACCCAACATCAACTGCAATCTTCAAATCTTTAATTTCATTAAAGACAAGAAACGCAATCATCTTCTCGCCACACCCTAGAGCGAAAAATGCTACAATTGAAGCTGCAAAAACAGTTCTTGAAGCCGCTATTAAAGCTGGCGCTCCAGAAAACATTATCGGATGGATTGACGTTCCTTCAATCGAATTGTCAAACGCATTAATGAAGCACCCTTCAATCGCTTGCATCTTAGCTACAGGCGGACCTGGAATGGTTAAAGCAGCTTACTCAAGCGGAAAACCTGCTTTGGGCGTTGGTGCTGGAAACACTCCTGCAGTAATCGACGAAACTGCTGATATTAAAATGGCTGTTTCTTCAATCCTTCAATCAAAAACTTTTGATAACGGTGTAATCTGTGCGTCAGAACAAGCAGTTATCGCGGTTAAAGAAGTTTACGAAGCGGTTAAAACTGAATTGCTTTACCGTGGAGCATATATCTTGAACGAAAAAGAAAAACAAAAAGTTGCAAAAACAATAATCATAAACGGAGCATTGAACGCGGCTATCGTTGGTCAATCTGCTTTCAAAATCGCTGAACTTGCTGGAGTGAAAGTTCCAGAAAGCGCGAAAGTTCTTATCGGAGAAGTTACTGAAATTTCTCTAGCAGAAGAATTTGCTCACGAAAAATTATCACCGGTATTGGCTTTATACTCAGCTAAAAACTTCGAAGAAGCTGCTGAAAAAGCTTTACACCTAATCGAATTGGGTGGACTTGGTCACACATCTGTACTTTATACAGATGCTAGAAAACAAGACAGAATTGACTTGTTCGCTAAAAAATTACCAACTGGCAGAATCTTAATCAACTCGCCTGCATCACAAGGTGCAATCGGGGATTTATACAACTTCAGATTAGAACCATCATTAACATTGGGTTGCGGTTCTTGGGGCGGAAACTCCGTCAGTGAAAACGTTGGAGTTAAACACTTATTAAACTACAAAACTGTCGCTGAAAGGAGAGAAAATATGCTTTGGTTTAGAGTACCACCTAAGGTTTACTTCAAAAGAGGGGCTACTGATTTAGCACTTCGTGAACTTAAAGGCAAAAAGCGTGCATTTATCGTTACCGATAGATACTTATTCAACTCAGGTACAGTTAATGTTGTAACGAACGTATTGGAAGAAATCGGCGTTGATTTCCAAATCTTCTTCGACGTAAAACCAGATCCTACAATTTCAACTATTAACGAAGCACTTGGAATGATTAGAACTTACGAACCGGATGTAATTATTGCATTAGGTGGTGGTTCTCCAATCGATGCTGCTAAAATTATTTGGTTGATGTACGAACAACCTGAAACAAACTTTGATGATATCGCAATGAGATTCATGGATATCAAAAAGAGAATTTGTGACATCCCTGAACTTGGAGCGAAAGCGCAATTAGTTGCGATTCCTACAACATCAGGTACAGGTTCTGAAGTTACACCGTTTGCAGTTATCACTGACGACGAAACACACATCAAATACCCAATCGCAGATTATGCATTGACACCAAACATGGCAATTATCGACCCTAACTTCGTTGATACAATGCCTGCTGGATTATGTGCAGCATCAGGGATTGACGCGTTGACTCACGCAGTTGAAGCTTACGTTTCAGCTCTAGCAACAAACTTCACAAACTCACCATCATTGGAAGCGACAAAGTTGATCTTCAGATACTTACCGCGTTCTTTCAAAGAAGGTAAAAATGACCCTATAGCAAGAGAAAAAATGCACTATGCATCAACACTTGCAGGTATGGCGTTTGCTAACTCATTCTTGGGAATTTGCCACTCAATGGCTCACAAGTTAGGTTCAGCTTTCAACATTCCTCACGGTATTGCAAATGCTTTGTTATTCAATCAAGTTATCAAATTCAATGCGACTGATTGCCCAACAAAACAATGTGCGTTCTCACAATACAAGTATCCGAATGCGAAAGCTAAATACGGCCAAATCGCTGACGAACTTGGACTTGGCGGCAAAAACGATGACGAAAAAGTGGACTTATTGATTGAGGCAATTACTCAACTTAAGAAAGATATTAACCTTCCGCTTTCAATCAAAGACGCTGGTGTAAACGAAAAGGACTTTATGGACCAATTAGATACACTAGTTGAACAAGCGTTTGACGACCAATGTACAGGTGCAAACCCTGCATATCCGTTGATGTCAGAAATCAAACAAATCTACATCAATGCATACAAAGGGGTTATAAAATAGGTTATTAACCGTCTTTTCTGTTGGGGGCTGAATAAATTCGGCCCCCATTTTTATAAGAAATGCCCCTGAAACATAAAAAAACACACCATCGTGATTTTTTTCCTACTTTTATGTATAATAGGGAAAAATATCACAATTAAATAAAATTTGTAAAAGGTAAGTATGGAAAAAATCAATAAAAACAAAAAAAAGTTTTCTGACAAGGTCATCAATAGACTAACCTTATATCACTGTATTTTAACTGATTATATGTTGCAAAACATTGAATTTATTTCAAGCCCTCAGATTGCAAGCTTGCTTAAAATCGATGATTCTCAAGTGAGAAAAGATATCAGCTTGCTCAACAACGTCGGGAAATGCCGCGTTGGATATATCGCGAAAGACTTAAAAGAAAACATCGAAAAAACTCTCGGGTTTGAAAAGCCAAAAGATGCATTTATCGTTGGGGCCGGAAACTTAGGCTCGGCACTTGCAAAATACAGTAACTTCACAAACTACGGATTGAACGTTTTGGCGTTGTTTGACAATGATGCGCTAAAAATGGGCATGAAAGTCAATGGCAAAGAAGTTTTTCACATTACAAAACTGCCTGATTTGGCACAAAGACTGTCCGTCGAAATCGCTATCTTAACTGTTCCAAGAGAACACGCTCAAAAAACAGCGGATTTCTTGGTTCAATCAAACATAAAATATATCTGGAATTTCACTCCGACCGTTCTACTTGTACCTAGTGACGTTCAAGTCTGGAACGAAAACCTTATGGGGAATTTCTTACAGTTTACTTATCAAAAATAAAAAGACATCAAAGTTGAAACTTGATGCCTTTTAAAGATATATTTTTTAATGGTTATTAACCAAGAACGCCGAACATTGAGGACAATATTCCGGAAGAATCAGCGCCTGAGTTGCCTTTACCACTTAGCAAGTTCTGTAATAATATTGAAGTTGAGTCAAGCTTACCTTGAGGTTGTTGCGTGTTAGTTTGTGCAGTAGTACCTGCACCAGCTGTTTTATCACCGCCGTCAACAGCGTTTCCAACTGCTCCACCGACTGCAGATCCGATTGCTGCGCCTACGCCGGGGATTGGAATTAATGTTTGTCCGACTACGCCGCCAACAGTTTTTAAAATATTTCCAAGTATGCCCATGATATCTCTCCTTTTAATTTTGTTTGTGTCTTATATATATAATAAGTATTTTGTATATACTAAATTTCAAAACACGCTTTCTTTTGTTACAATTCTTAATGCGCAACAAAGTGGGCAATGTAGTATAATTGATATGCAAGGGGAGGGAATTTGAACAACTTTTTCTCAAACAAAAAATTTGGAATTGTGTACAATCCGATAGTGAAAAACTCATCGGAGGTTTTGTTTGCGCTTGAAACTTTACTCAACTCTAAAAATTTGAGCTATGAAAAATTCACAATCGACTCAATGAGAGCTGGCGTGGATTTTGTTTTTGTAATAGGCGGCGACGGAACACTACTGAAGACAGCGCGTTTTTACTCAAAAGAATTTACGCCCGTTTTTGGAATAAACTTAGGTCGTTTAGGATTTTTATCCCAATCAAATGAATGCGACCTTGCAAAATCGATTGACAAAATACTAAACAATAAATATAAAATAGAAGACAGAATGATGCTGGTTTCAAACGACGGCGTCTTAGCCTTGAATGATTTTGTCATAAAGGGTGCATCCGCATCAAGAACTTCAAGATTCTACCTGAGCATCGATGGGAAATTCGTTTGTGACTACCTTGCAGACGGACTAATTGTATCAACACCGACCGGCTCAACGGCTTACGGGCTATCAGCTGGCGGTCCAGTTCTATCTCCAAGCCTGAACGCAATTTCAATAATCCCGATTTGCCCACACACACTAACTGCAAGACCTTTGGTAATACCATCGAGTGAAAAGATTACGATCTCAACCTGCGATACTTGCACGAGTTTTATTGTGGTAGCTGACGGGCAGGATTCATTCAACGTGAATTCAAAAATAGAAATTGAAAAATCAAAATTCAGCGCAAAATTGGCGCTTTTAGACGACAACGAATTCTATTCAGTAATCAGAAACAAACTGCACTGGGGCGTTGCGCCAATAGGAGTGCAATAAGGCAAAACGTGATAAAACAAATCCTTATAAAAGATTACATATTAATAGAAGAACTTTTGGTCAAATTCGACGAGAAGCTCAACGTAATCACGGGTGAAACCGGCGCTGGAAAAAGTATTATAATAAACGCAATCGACTTGGTTTTTGCATCGAGAGTGAGCAAAGAAGTAATCAAATCGGGCTGCGAAAAAGCATCAATAGAGCTTGTTTTAAGCTATGACAAAAAAGACTTACACCAACTTTTTGAAGAAAACGGTATAGATGTTTTCGGCGATGAAATCATAATTTCCAAAGAGATTTCTCAAAATGCAGTGCGCTCAAGGGTAAACGGTACATTGGTTAATCAAGAATTTGTAAGAATATTAAAAGATAAATTTTTAGATATTCATTCACAAAATCAAACATACGCATTTTTACAGCCCAAGTTTCACATAAACCTGCTTGACAGTTACGCAAAAGACGCTTACGGTTCGCTTTTAGATGAATACAAGTCGATTTTTACCTTTTACCAAAATCTTTGTGCTGAGCTTGAAAAAGCTAAATCTCTCTCCAGTGCGACAGAAAACCAGATTGAATTTTTGAAATTTCAAATCAATGAGATAGAAGAAGCATCCATTGAAGATGAAAATGAATATGATAATTTAA
>Ga0302215_10001284_pt1 | contig 18131 bp, 16 predicted proteins | sample II_Fen_N3_1_FD_194580 | JGI IMG/M metagenome (GOLD analysis project Ga0302215, IMG submission 194580) | Peat permafrost microbial communities from Stordalen Mire near Abisko, Sweden - II_Fen_N3_1 | ecosystem: Environmental > Terrestrial > Soil > Wetlands > Permafrost | place: Sweden: Abisko...
TTAATTCTGGTCGAATTTTCGATAAATAGTAAAGGCTTCGATTAGTAGTACCTGCTCCGGAATTTATAACAGACAATTCCTTGTTATATCCAAGATCTCCGAATTTATTTAACGAGGATGACGAAACACATGAATCAAATCCGTTATAATCTCCTACTCCTAAATCTACGTATTTTAAATTTCCAAGTGTATTATAATCGACATTATAGTTGAAAGTTTGTTTTTTAGTTTTTCCCAAAACTAAACTATTAACTATAATTGAAAAATCATTCAGATAAATTAAAGAGGCTATTTTAATGGTAATTATTGTATTGGCTGAAAAAATTGTAAATGCTACAAATTTTGCTCCCTGTGGATGTAGAGTTTTATTTGAATAGAAATTTGGTTTTTTTAAATTAAAATCTTTTGATAAAAAGCTACCATCTTTTTTAAAATATACAACCGAAGCTACTGCTCCATTGTCAACATACGAATTTGAAATAGAGAATGAAATAGTTTTATTTTCAATGTCAACTAATTGTGAACGACTCCATCCTTCTGAAGGAGTTATAGCACCAGTTTCACTATTATAGTAGCTTCCAGGCGTCCATATTAAAGGAAAATCAATAAATGTAGGAGATGCAATTTTTACATCCTCTGGAAACTCTTTCAATCCGGTATTCTTCCACGCAATTCCATTATAACTATTAATAAACCCATCACTCAAATTCCTTGCAGCACATCCAAAAATAGCTGTTGGATATTGAGTTGATAAATTTGCGAAAATAATTACATCGGGTAAAGGATATAGAATTGGTGCTACTACATCGGATTTTGCTTGAGCGTCTCCCGTACTCAAATATACTCCACCTCCCACAAAAGCCGTCCCATTCCAATAATTCCACCAACCGTTATCAAGAGTAATATAGTTGTATTGGTGGTCAGGATTTGCAGCGATTAGGGCCGCAAGGTTAGCATATGAACCTTTTGGACCACCGCTTTTCAATTCTAACTCATTTCTTAAGGAATCAATGTCATTTTGCTTAGTCTGAAGCTTGGTATCTATCTGAGCTTTATCATACCAATCACCCGAATTAAATATCTTAAGTACCTGTTTCGTTCCACCGAATGCGGATACAATGTATATCCCGGTAAAAGTGTCGTTCTTTACAAAGTAAATACCGTTATTGTCTGCCGTGGTTGGTACTGCAACCCGCTTGTTTAAAATACCTATTTTTAGTGGTGCCATGGTTTAAAATTCTTCTGTGTTGAACGTTTCGTTGTTATTTATAAAAGCTGATGTGGATGTATTAAAGTCGGAATAGTCAGCATATTTATTGCCTGCCGAATCTTTTTCTAATTCAGCAATCTTTGCCATTCCTTTTCTGATGTTGCCTTGATAGATGTATACAGTTGTTTCATCTCCTGTAATACTCATTGTACATACTCCTGAAGGTATTTTCTCAAATCCCCCGGTTTTATGTTTTAATATCCAGTTTTTGGATAGTGGGTCGTAATAAAATGCTTTCATTTATTTTTGTATTTGGAATTAATAAATAATAGTTTTAAAATTCTTCAGTGTCCCAGGCAAACGAATTCGTGATTGTAAATTTCTTTTTTGTAGGATCCCACACATAAGCATCTCCATCTTTTAGCGTGTTTGGATCAACATCTTCAAATAGATAATTGGAGAGTGGTTGCCATTTTGGAATTGAAAGTCTATGATTCCACCATGCGAAGGTTCCCAGTGAAAATATAAATGCAAACCATCCGTATTCTGCCTCTGGATATTTTGTATATAAGTCATTAATTACCTCTACCGGATCTTTTAAATATTTCAATACTGGTACTGGTACGACGGGTGTTTCTTTGTGATCGTGTTCGTGGCTCATATTCTTTCGTATTAAATTAATTCTATAATTCTTGCTTCAATCTTTTTGGCCGCGTCGTCTTTCTCCAGCGTGGTAAGTACGGTTGCTGCCATCAAATAGGCCAGTGCCTGGATTCCATTGTCAGCAATGTCTACATTGTCCCCCAATACAGTTACATTGGGTATGTACAATGCATTTTCAATGACGTGTGAAGTATCATCTCCTGCCTTTGGTAATGAATAGTAATACAATGCTTTCTTTAGTGTGTTATCGCTTGATATAAACTTTAGCACACATACAGGTTCATACACATTTCCTCTCAGGTATTCGTTTTTTTGTTTTGCATTGATGGCCGGAGTTTCTTCCGGTGCTGTCAGGCAGTCGGTTCTCCACCCTTTCATACGAAAAGCGGATAATGCCAGGTAATCATCCGGAAGGATTACATAACCGGTTCCATCGGGCGGATTTACCACTTTGCCAGCATCGGTGAACGATTTGGTAATAAACCACGAGCGTGGAAGTATCTTTAATGCCCTGCGCCAAGCGAATGGATATAAGTTTTCAATGTAAGTGGATAGTTTGGTCATGTCGGCACCTATCATGTCAGCTCCATTGATTTCTGCATCTGCTTCGTTGAGTATCTGCAATACAAGGTTTTTAAAATCCAAATTGGTCATGATGCTTTTGTAACAGGGTTTAAAAAAAGGCTGCTACGTTTGCAGCAGCCTTTATTTCTTTAAGGATATTGTTCTGATAAAAATTTATTCTGCCACTTTCAGATTTGGAAACGATACACCCACTTCTTCCGCTTTTTTCAGAATGTTTGGTATACTGTTCAATGCCTGAAATGGCACCAAGTAAGGTTCCGAACGAAGTATTTCCTTGGCTGCCTGAAATTCGGTTACCTCGGCGTATTCTACCACTTCCGTTTTCTTTACTTCTGGTTTTACAGGTATAGCGTCACCACCGTCACCACCGTCCACCTCTTTCTTCACAACCCCTTTAGGGGCTTGGGGTCTTACAGTTCCTTCAATACAGGTTATTTTACCGGCTTCAAACTGTTTGGTCGATTCGATGGCAGATTGGATGTCTGCATCTTCAGTTTCGTAAGTTAATAACCCGTTCCGGCGTTTACTTTCAAAAGTGACTGTTTTCGATTTTCCTTTTACATCAATACGTATGGCCGACGAATTCGAAAACTGATTTTTTTGTTGATATACTTTTCTTGACATAATATTTTATTGTTACGTGTTTTGAATGAGGTTTTAAAACAAGCCACCATCTTTCTCGTGATGGCTTGTTTCTTTTTCTTATCCCCCTTTAGGGGTTAGGGGTTCTTAGAGAATTACTCTACAATGTGCATCTTTATTGGCAAGTATAAAGCAGTTTTCTTCCACGATAGCCTGACCGGTCGAATCTGCCTTTTGCATTTTCTTGTTGTCAATTGGAATAGACTCCATGCCGTAATTATACTCGAATGCATATTTGTGGTCAATCAGGAACCCGCAATTGCTCATACCAATATCATCAAGCGATGGATCGTCGGCAAAGAGTATCTTTTTACCTCCAAAGAAGTTGACAGCCGTAAAGTTGATGTTGAGTTCTTTATCGCGGTATGTTTCACCCAATAGGGAAGGATTCGCAAAAATAACTTTCTGGAATGCTGCGCTCAATTCGCTACCCATGGCCAGGTACTTTTCATTACTGGATCTGTTACCGGTAAAAACGTATTTTCCAAAGTCAATAATAGCGTCAATGTCGATCACTCCGTTAAAGTCATGTTCCCGACCGGCCTGTGTCCAGACTCCTTCATGGAAGTAAGCCAGTTCTTCGGTATCGTCGTTGTATTTGGTCGAGAAGCGTCCGGATCCTGATACACCTAACCAAAAGTCCGGCATACTTGTACGGGTCTTTTCCGCAACGGCCATTTCCATCATGTCCCTATCATCCCATTTCACTTCCTTGGTTGCTGAGTTAAACCAACCCGATACACCAAATTCAATGATATTTTTCTGAATGAAATAATCTCCCGGAGTTGGCAGGATATTTACCGGTTCGGTACGTATCTGCGTTTCTGTACCGGTTCGAAGTCCGCGTAAGGCTTTTGTATTTAATGCCAGGGATGGAATAGTAATGGTTCCCGTTACTGATTTTCCGTTGATAGGTTTTAAAATCGGTGCTTTGTTATCGTCTTTTCCTACTACGTAACATACCAGGCAGTGACCATCACTGGTAACACCGTCGGATTTATATCCTGTTATATTTGGGAAAAATACGGTTTCATTAATAGCAAATGATTTATTAGAAACTCCAAAATCAACAACGGCTTGTTCTTGTGCTGATTCTGCATAGGCTGTAGCTACTGTGGCACTGATGGATACTGATTCAGCCGAATACACCACCACTTTATGATCTTTTGTTTTTTTCTTAATCTTAAAGTTTTGACCCAGTAAGGACCTGGTGACGTAATCATACGGTGCAATCTTAATGACCTCCTGATGAATGGTACGGGTTAATAGATGGGGTGAGTCGGTTAATGCCTGGTCAAGGGTTACAAATCCTTCTCCTGCAACACCACCTTCTCCTCCGGGTGCTCCTAATGCCACGGCTGCTGCCGGTGCATCCGCAAATACGGCTCCCACTCCGGTTACTCCGAAAAGCGTACAAGCCAACATGATGGCGAACAAAAATAGTCCGCTGCTGCTAAATTTTACAAATAACTTTTTCATACTCTTTTTTGATTTTAAATTTATTTTTGTTTTCTACCTACTACTTAGTATTAATTTTCTTTTTTAATCATCTTAGTCAAATGAATCACATGAATCACAGTTCAGACATCTATTTCTTTACTTCCAGCCTCTGACTATACGGAACATACGACGCTTCGTCATTCATTACCGGCGCAATCTTTTTATTTTTCGCTTGCTGTTTCGAACCATTAAGATCCGGTAGTGGTGCTTCTGGTTTTCCACCGCCACTTTTCATTTCGTCAATGGTCTTGTTTTTTATGGCCAATGCTTCAGCTTCACTCAATGCCTGTTTGTCCTGGTCGTAATCAATCATCTTGAATACTCCGTCAATCACTTCCGTGGTAATGTCCCAATTCATAAAGGCATCACTTAAATCTAGTATGATGTCGTTTATCTTCTGAGTCGTGGCATCGTCCAGGCTGTTATCTTCGCCGTATTTTTTCAGATTGGCTTTGTACGCTTCAAAGTTTTGTTTCAGTTGGTTGAAACCGCTGGAGTATTCATCCTGTCCTTTTTTCAGGTTCTCGGTTCCTTCTTCGTCCAACTGATCAATCACGTTGCCAAATATCTTTCCCAGGGCATAAAGTGGTTTTTCTCCACTCCCCACCATGGCAATGAATTTGGCAAAACGTGGATCTTGTGATATGGCTTCTGCCAACTTCTCATTCGCTCCGTTCAGGGTGTCGTATTTTCCGCGCAATTCGTCGCGTTCTCCCATTCCTTTGTGACCAAAATCAAACAACGATTCGTCATCCGGTTCATCCGTTGTTTCCGGATTCTGCGTCTTGTATAAAGCCAACATGGCAGCGCGTCCTTTTGGTGCCATCATTTCTGCACCTTGTGATGCGTTCTCACCTGGTAGAGGGGTGGTTGGTGTTTTTGTTTCTTCGACGATCATATTTTTTGTATTTTAATTTGACTTTCTAAAAGTGATACAAATGAATAATTTTTTTTGATTTATTATTGCCCGTAATGATAATTAGAATTAATTTATTATTTTTGTAGCATTAAAACTACTAATGTATGAAAGATACTACCAAACAAACCGAACATGTATTCCATTTATGGGATGTGGCTAATCTTACTATTCCGCAGATTGGTGCCCAAAAAATTCCCGGTTCTTTATCCATTAAAACAATCCGAAATATTGTATACGGTGGTCCCCAACGGTTCAAATCCGAATATCATCACACAATACAGAAAATTTTCCGTCTTAAATTCCTCGAACTTCAGAATGTAAACAAGGCAATCTGGTTTACCTACGAAAACCAACCTGATACAACCATCTCAGCAATAACTGTCCGCCGAATGATCAATAAAAAAATCAGGAGGAAAAAATAACATGGAAAAATTGGCAAGCGAACTGATTTTTATCAGCCAGATTAAACGCGATGGCAGTGGAGTGACTAAAGTAAAAAAGAGGTATTTAAAATCTATGCTCGAAAATAAACTGATGAAAGATCAGCCTTTTTATCTCAGGTGCCTATCCATGACCGAAAACACCTATATAGCTTTTAATTTTAATGCATTTGTGGTTCGATTAAAGTAGTTATTGGTTAGAGTCTCGTTTTATCTTACATTTAATAATTGTAGTATGGCATTTTCAAAACAACAACGAATAGAAGTACATTCAAAATTAAATGGTAGATGTGCTTATTGTGGAGTTGAGATTCCTATAAAAGATATGCAGGTTGATCATATCATCCCACAAAGAAATTTTATTCAACACATAAAGAATAAATGGAGAATACCTCCATTTTTAAATCATCTTAGTGAATTTGATTTAAACCACATTGACAATTTGCATCCTGCTTGTAGAGTTTGTAATAATTGGAAAAAGGATTTTGATTTGGAACTCTTTCGTCGGGAAATTTCAGAGCAAATTAAAAGACTTAATTCTTATAGCGCAAATTATCGTTTCGCGAAAAAATATGGTCTTATTCATGAAAACTTAGTGCCAATACGTTTCTTTTTTGAAAATCTATCCTTATGAAATACTTCATTCTCCTTTCGTTCTTCCTTGTCTATTGCTTCTTTGGCCTGGAACTTGGTTACTCCGCAACACTCCCGGTATGGAAACACATAACCTACATGTTCCAACATGCCAGTCTTATGCATCTTCTTATTAACTCGTTTTCTTTTTTTGTTTTCTTTAGTGCCTTAATCCGGCACTATCCACCGTGGCGCATTGCATTACTTAGTTTCTCTGTGGGGTTTGCAGCTTCTTTCTTTTGTACCTATTCACAAGTGGTGGTAGGTGCCAGTGGTGTTATCTATGCTATGATAGGAATGTACTTCTTTTTGGTGACGATCGGCCGTGTCAGGTTCCAAAACAAAACGTCCCTGATTGTCTCCATTGTTTCGGTTCTCACTTTTCTAACCATTAGCTTTCTCAAACATAACAGTGCCGGGATGCTTCATTTGCTTTGTTTGCTTTCCGGTTACCTGGGTTCGTTCCTATTGTCCTTATTATCTCCAAAACATCAAACTATAAACTAATATGTCACCCAACCAAAAAGGCGAAGAATTAATTCAAAAATTCAAATCTGTCTTACTTATGCCTGCGTGTTCAAATTATGCAGAATTAGAAGGATATCAACATCAAACTGCAATATCATGCGTGTTAGTTTGTATTAAGGAAATGTTCACTAATAATTTAAGTAGCGATGAAGTCATATACTGGACTAAAGTATTATTATATGTTTCAGAATCGCGATAATTCTACACTACTGACTACCATCAACTTACTATAAAATTTAAACTATCATGAATCTACCATCTCCATACCGCGCAAAACGCAAATACTCCAACGAATGGGTTTACGGTTTCTATGCCTGTAAAACCATCATGAACAAACACTTCATCCTTCAGGAAGAAATGCAACCCTATTGCCGGGATACAATACTAAATGAAATTGAAGTACTCCCCGAAACTGTTGGCCAGCTCCGGCATGTAAACAAACACGGATCCTACTACGATGGCGACGTGTATTATCATGCCGGTTTTGGTTTCGAAACCGTTTCCGAAATATGTGAACTGCAATTCGCGCTGGCAAGTGGTAACGATTATGATATTGGCGAAATAAAAGGAAATGTACACGATAATCCGGATATAGTCAATAACTCTGAAATTTCTTTCTCTGAATCTTCTAAGGTTCTTTATAAAGCTGCTTCACAAAAATTTGTTCGTAAATTTCTAAACGTCTTTAATAAATAACAACATGGAAAATCAAACCGAATCACAAAAAATTATTTATGCTCTTTCTAAAAATATTAAAGACCTGATGTTGTCAGGTAACTTTAAAGTTATTGGTGTCTTTTTACAACCTCCCGGAGGAATAGTGGTTTACGACATAGATGTAGATGGCATATGTTTAAGTATTCCTATTTCTGGAAACAACATGTCTTTTTATAATTTCCCACCGGATAAATTAATGCCTGTTTTTTCATCTGAAGAAGTAAAAATTGTAATTGATTTTATATTGAAAGGTGGTATTAAGTGTGCCATTGATTCTCTTAAATTGCAAATTGAATCAGATAAAACACATCTTGAATCTTTACTTAATCTCTATAATTCAAAATAACAATGTTATGGAAAATCAAAATGGATCAATACAAATTGATAAACAAAAAGTTATTGAACAGATGACTAAAATAGCATATGGTGATCGTATTGCTATTAGTGTATTCTCAAATAGTGAATTGGATAAAAATGTAAATCTTAATCTTGTTAAGCTATTGGCAGATAGAGCAACAATATGCCAGCATTATATTCTAACTCCACGTATTGATAGTAAAGAAAATACAATAGAATTATTCGAAAGCTATAATGAACAAATCAAACAAATCTTAGGATTATGAAAATTCCAAAAACCATTAAAATTCCACGTAAACTTAAAAAAGAGTTGAAGAAAGGTTTTGAAAGTAAAGCTCACCATAGCACCCCAAACTTTTCAAGTGATCCTACCAAGGTGTCGGTGAGTAGTTTATTTCATTACACCTATCATGGGAGTAATACAAAATCATTCTTTCGATTATGCCGTTTAATGCGTAAGGAAGAAAAACGGATCTGGAAAACGTTTTCGGAAACAGTATGGAATCAGAATAAACAACAACGATACGTTATTGGATTCGATCCTGTATCCAATGGTGAAATTTCCGATTATAATTTTATAAATATAATCTCACCTTCATCTATATGGCCCAAACGTCCCCAATTCAATAACCAATGTGCAGATTAAATGAAAAACCACTATCCGTAAATGATGCCTGGAAAGGAAAACGGTATAAAACGGATGAATATAAACTATATCAAACTAAGCTCCTTTGGTTATTGCCTAAGAAGATTGATATTCCGGATCCACCATTTGAAATCTATTTCAAGTTTGGATTTAGTTCCACATTATCTGATTGGGATAATCCTGTAAAACCATTGCAGGATATTCTTTCTAAAAAATATGGATTTAATGATAAGCTTATCAGGCGTGGTATTGTCGATACTGAAATTGTACCAATAGGAAAAGAATATTTTGAATTTGAATTAAAAACTTTAAAAAAAACCTCTCACTGTACAGGTAAGTGATATTGAATTATGAAAGAATTCGGAACATTTATGTTTATTTTAATTACTGGAGTTCTCTGTGACATTCTCCAGGCATTTGTTTTTATGAAACTGTGGTTATGGTTTATCGTTTCAACTTTTGGACTACCTGGATTAGGTTTTATTCAAGCTTTTGGATTATTTCTTATTATTGGTTTTGTAAATAAAAAAATTGATTACAATGAAAAAGAGTTTGGAATTAAACAATTTTCAGGTAAAACATTAGTAGTTATTATATATTCATTAATTGCACTATCTACTGGATGGTTAGTTACATTATTTTATAATCATTATAATATCATAAATCATAGTCAAAAATCACAGTTCAGAAATTATAATAAAAACAGCTTATCGAATCATTCGATAAGCTGTTTTTTACCTACTGCCTACTACCTACTCATTTCCTCCTGGATATCTTCCAATTCTTTTTCATCCTTGGTTGCATCTATTCGTATTGCAATCTTTTTGAATTTATTGATTTGTTGTTGCATTACGTCCGGATCCTGTGCATCTTTTATTTGTTCTTCCAGTTTGCTGATTCCGGCAGTAATAAATTTCAGCATGGTGTACTTTTTAGTCGAGAGTTGTTGCATCTTGGTGGTATATTCCGCCACCTTGGCAAGATCACCACCTTTGCGGTATATTTCTATCGCTCCACTCTTATACTTGCTGATATAGTGCTTTTCGTCCGTTATAGCTGCTTTCACGTCGCTGTATTCTTTCCGCAACCCTGCATCACTTTCTTTTATGTCCTCTTTGGAAGTGTACAGCGCACTGATCGGCGTATCACGTACTTTTAGTTCTTTTCCTTCTATTACTTTATCACCTGAATCTACTGATTTTACAAATATAGTATACAATCCACCCATGTAACCACGCATAATATGATTGATCACATCAGGGTTTGGACTTATTTTTCCGGGCATTACTCCATCACCATCACTTTGTTTATCCATTTCCTGCGCGGCCCATACTAATATAGCCGGTGCATAGGGTTCTCCTTTTTTGTTCTTGCTCGATTGTACAAATCCCGGATCGGATGGATTGGCATATGGATTAAATACATTTCCACCTGTATAAGTCGTATTGATGGCAAGTTGTACCCACGGTTTCATCAAATCCGGCGTTAGTGTATTGGCAAACATCTTCCATTCTTTCCCGTCAGTTTTCATGGCTCCCATCGGGTTCACCGGCAATAAGTCCGTAAGTCCTACCATGGTGTTAACAGCTAATTCGGTTTTGGTTACCTTACCTTGTGAGAATCGGTACAGGTTATCTCCCAATGCATGGAATACACGCAATTCTTGTGGGATCGACCATTTCACATATCCGCTTCCGGTCCATATGCACAGGTTGTTTTGACGATCCCAGTCCGAAAGGTTATTATATGCCTGTTCAGCTTCTTCACCTCCTAATAATCGGCTCAGTAATGGCATTAGTATTCCGGTAGCTACAAACGAAGCTAATAATCCGGCCATTCTCCATGGATGTTCTTTTGTAGTTTTTAATATATTACTGAGTGCCTGAATCGCAACATTGAAAAATAGGAATGATTTTCTCATTTCATCGGCTCCCAATGCTCCACTGCCTTTTGTGTTGAAATTTACGGTTACTTCTTTGGCATTACTTACCGCTTCGTAAATACTGCGACCTGCTTCGCGTGATGTAATGTATGTGGCAAGTCGTGTTGTATTTTCCGCAACAGAATTACCTAATTCAAATAACCGAAATACAACCGATGGTTCGTTTATCTTTCCTTTTTTTATTTCATTTTCAATGCGTTTTTGTACGGATTTAATTTCTACAATGTGCGTGTATCCTGTTTTACCTCCATTCATTACAAATTCTTCGGCATACTGATCGTATTTGTTTTGTACATTTCCGGTGCCTATCATCATGTTGGTAATGGCTTTTACTGCCACTGGAACATTTTTCAGGAAATTAGCCTGGTAAATGATTCCTTCTTTTACTCCCAGCGTTGTTGTTGCAAAGGTGATATCCCTTTCAAAGTTGGTTACCATAAAGAGTGGATTGCGTGATGTGAAGTTGGCTGCCATCCACCGGTTGACAACCGACAATCCATCAAAGAATGCACCGGCTTCTACTCGATTATCTCCGTTTATTGCACGGGCTATTTTTGGATTGGCATTGATATACACCACATGCTCCGTACCGTTTTCGTAAACGTGTATTTCGTGTTGTTTGGCTTGTTTTGGTTTTACAAAGAGTCCTATGTTCAGTTTCCCACGTTTCTGTATGGCTTCTTTTTTTTCTGCCAATTCCTGCATATCAGCTTCAAACTTTTGTATGTTCAGGTCATATTGTTCCGGGTTAGCATTCCATTCCGGGCTTTGTTGTTCCCAAATTGGTAATCCGTTTTCTGTTTCACCCGTTTTCTTGTACCAGCTTTGTTTTAGAATCAGCAATCCGGATTTGTCCTGACGTGCTAATCGTACCCATATTTGATTCAGGTTATTTTTGTTTCCTTCGGTGATTGCACTATGGTTCATACTGAAAATATAGGCAAACGGTGTTTCTGGTCGTGATATACGTCCTTTGGCTTTAATAAGCGGGGCCACAAAGTGTGTTCCCATATCCGGACTGTAATCGTATTTGTCTTCAGCAATATCTTTGTCAAAACCACGTAACGGAATGTAGTATTTAAAGCGGTTTACTATGTCGTCATATTCCGTTTTGCTGATCCGTCCATTATCATTCCCTACTTTCAAAGCATTGGTGGTTGATTTTTTAATCAGATCCCACAATTTAGTTGTATCGTGAAGTCCTTCAAATTCGTCAATGAATTCTTGTGCAGGTTTTTTTATTTCTTCTTCGATGGCCGTTATACCTGAAAAATCTTTTTCGGCAAGTCCTTCGGGTATATTCTTTCCATCTGCTTCGAGTGCAGCTGCTTCTTGTGCTCGCATAAAGTCATTACGTTCCAGTCCATGTTTGAGCATCATGTAGTTTTCAATATCCCTGTAACTGGATATTTTCTCCATGCGGTTCACTTCTTTCATAATCGGAAGATTGAACCGGTGTTCATAAGCATCCATTTGGGAATCATTCATTCCTCCCAATGCAGATACACGTCGGTGCCAATCATTCAATGGAGTAATAACCAAACCGTTTTCTTTTAATTTATCCTGAAATAGTTTTACTGCCAAATGTTGGTCCTGATAGGCTTCCTGAATGGCAAATTCTATTTTCTTCATCCCACGCTCCATTTTTGCATCCAATTCATCACGCAGTTTTTCCGGCAAGTTTTCTCCAACCTCTTCAGCTAATTTAGTCGATCGGCTTGTTGTTGGGGGTGGGGTTTTTTGTCCCCCGCCATTTATCCCGCTTTCAGGAGGAGTTAAGGGTGTTTCTTCAAAATCTTCCGGTGTGGATGTTCCTGCTTCAATGCGCTTTTTCTTTGTTTCTAAATCAAATTTCTCATCATTGAGTTTTCTTGCTTCTGATACGAAATCTATATTGCTTATTTTTTTATCGTCATGTTCTTTTTTTAGTTCTTTCTTCCGGTCATTAATCGCTTTTATCTTGTCATTGTATGCATTTATCTCTGTGGCGTATTGTTCAAGAGGTTTTTCAACACTATATGTTGGCTTCACCGGTTCCCCTTCAGGGGTTAGGGGTTCTTTCCTCTTAAACATAGGTATACCTTCACTGACCGACTGTTTCATGGAGTCAGTAACAGGGATAGACTGAACTTGTGAAACTTCTGGCATTTTAGCTTCTTTCTCGAATTGAGAAAAAGATATTTCTTCGTTTGTCTTTTTTATTTTTGTGTTTAGACCTATTGTTTCAATTTTTGCATCAAACGGTTTGCCTAATTTACTCATTACTTTAGGAACAATAGCATCGTAAAACGCTTCCATTCCTTTTCCTCCAACTTTTAATCCATCTCCTTCAAAGGTTTCTTTTCCCTCGATAACTCCTTTGGCTATTTCCTTCCCTAAAGTTTCCTCTATATGGGAAATATCCATCGTTTCATCCCTAATGATTCTATCCGTACCTTTTACAGCACTTACTACATAACCCTGAACTCTTTCACCTTGCTTATTGATAGCGTCAGACATTTCATCTTTGGTTATGGTAATCTTATCAACCTGCTTACTTAAATCATATCGTTCTGCCTGTTGAGTTCCATTCGTCCATGCAATTCTATCAAATCCATTCTCGGCTGCATAACGCATCATCCTTCGGGCTGCAAGGTTTACCCATTGGTCGGTTTTCTGGAATGGCATATCGGGAACAGAATCTTCTTCAATAGAATTTAATTCTGAAAGAAGAGCTGCCATTTGACTATCTTTTTCAGGTTCGTATTTTCCCGCCCATTCTAATAAATTGGCTTCTCTTCTTTTCCCATTGTTATTTTCAGCAGCATCTTTATCTCTCAAAACGTCTAAATCCTGTCTAAGGGATTTCATTTCAGCCTGAATTTCATTTTTCCTTTGAATAAGTTTTGGATCACTAAATCCTTCTTTCTTTCCTTTCTGTGCCCAATCGCTCTGAAACTCTTCAATAAACAATACCTTTTCACCGTTTACCGTCCGTTCATTGAATCGGACATGTGCAAGGATGTTTGGTTCTTCGTAATGGGATGAATGGAAGTTAGATGTATCAAACTTACTTTCTGGTCTTATTTGTGAAATTGCACCTTCGGCTTGTTCTCTTGTTCTGAAAGCTCCGGTATCTTGATGTGTTCCTCTATACCACGCCCACATGCCGTTTTCTTTATGTACTAAATGCAATTCTCCTGCATTTGATTCATTCTTTGGCATTGTCAACAACAATTCCTTGTAGTTTTTCCCACCAGGTAAAACGTATTGAGAAAATATTGCATCTGACTCTCTTTTTTCATCAATACTAGGTTCAAAATAGCCACCATTTATATTTGCGTAATATTCTGCATCTGATATATTGTTGTATTCTCCAACAAAATCGTTAATATCATTAAATACATCATAAGCGGTAATTATCTTATCTCCTTTTATAACCTCTTTCACATCAATCCTGTTCTCGTCTATCCAATTCTGAACATCCGACTTAGTAAGTTTTTCAGGTAGTTCATCAAATCCCATCCAATCCAACTCGGCTTGTTTAGCTCCATTCTTCAATAACATGGCTTTAAACTGGTCTTTCGTTCCGCGTTCCTGTTGTATCTTATCCAGTGCATTTTCTACCGGGCTGTAAAATCCATTGTCGGATATTAATTTGTATTCTGGTCTTTCTTGTTCCCATTTGTAGGTTAGGGGTCCTTTTTCTACCTCATTCTTAAATTTCACAGCGTTGTCACGATCCGAAAACAAGAATCCTTTCGAAAATTTATTCCATGGTCGCCCACCTCCGTATGGATTATGTTTCCTGCCTATAGCTGCCATAGTATCATAATCGTCACTACGTCCGTTTATCTTCACATTATACAGTTGTTGTCCTGTTTGCGTATGTGTATAATCTTCCACCGGCATTAGTTTTCCTTCCGCCTTATTTTCTGTTATGGGTTCTTTACTGATGTTGGAATCTCCTACATTGTCCACACCGTCGTTATTGTCCCCCGTTTTTGTTAGTTGACGTGGTGTTACCTCCAAATCTTCAATTTCATTAAACAGTTCGTCAATATTCTTTGCTCCCGATAAATCAATGTTTTCAGTGCTTGGAATAGCATTTCTGTATTCAGACATTTTTTTCTGAATGGATGTTTGCATTTCTTCCGGAGTATAAAATACTCCACCTTTTAATATTTTCTTATATTCTTCAGCTTTTACTTCTTGCTTCACCTGCCATTCCGTTGGCATATCAATCCTGTCAATTACCACTATTCGCGTACCTACTTTCGTTCCGGCTTGTTCAAAGGTGGAGGATGGTAGTTTTACTGAAGCTATTAAATGTGCATCAGGTGTTCCTTCTAAAAAATCATCTAATCGTTTGTCGGCTTGTCCTTGTGGAATAATGGCAACGATACGTCCATTGTTTCGCAAATGGTCATATGCTTTATTTAAATGCTCTATAGCTGTTTTCCCGCCACTTCCAAATGGTGGATTCATGGCTATGCCTTCAAACTTATTTACGGTGTTCAGGTTCTCAAATACATCATTGAGCATCTTCCGGTTTCCACCGCCTGATCGTGCATTAAGTTTTGAGAATAATGAATAGGAGGGTTCTACAACTGTTACACTTGCTTTCTCTGGAAACCACATGGCTATTGCTCCATGACCGGCACTTGGTTCTAATGCACTTTCACCGGCTTGTAGTGATAACCATTCAACCATCTTTTCGCCTACCGGTTCGGGGGTAGCATAATAATCTGCTCCTTCGCGCTGGTCACGTCTGCCGGTGGTTTTTTGGTTGGTATTATAAACTAATACGGCTTTGCGGAATTCCGACAACGTTTCTTGTGCTTTTTTGTCGTATTCTTTTCCGCCTTTGCCCTGGCTAATGTTGGGTTTGTCTTTTCCTGAATTGAATAATACTCCTTCAGCAAACGACCGCAACAAGTCACGGGCTTGGTTTCCTATGGCCAGATTTTCGGTGGTCGATAATTTTTTATTGATCTTCTGGCCAAAGTCCGCTACTTCCTGATCGAGTCCCAATAATGGATATTCAAATATTGCATCCGATTCGTTACCGATTCTGTAGGGTCTTCCTTCTATTTGCAGTGCTGTAGTGCTCGAAATAGGCAATGATAGACTAATGAGTACCCGTTGGTGCTTTCCTGTCGTATCATGAAGTGAAATGCCTTCTTTTCCGGCTTCTTCCTGCACTACTATAATGTCTTTCCCTGAATGATCTTCATTGAACAATGCTACATTCTTTGATTTGTCTTTCTTGGGTGTATCTCCATTCATGCTGACAACACGACCTGGAAATGCTTCGTTTATCTGGTTGATGGCAGGATCATAGTTCAGTGTCTGTTCGTATTTCAGTAAGTCAGCATATTTGTTTTCAAACTGTTTGGCTTGTGTTCGCATAGTGTTCGCTTTTAGTGCTAACTCTGCTTTTTTTACAAGGTCATCAGTTTGTGCCATTTCTGCAATGTAACCATTTGCCAATTCGCGTGTCTGATCAAGTATCGACTGAAAGGGTGGTAATACATTGGCTTGCTTCCGGCGGTGGAATACAATTACTTTACGTCCTAAATCTAAATGATCCTGAATGCGCTGTATGTTCATGGATGCTTTCAACGATTCAAATAGCTTGGTGGTGTAGTTGTAATCACTGAATACGTTGTGTGCCGCGTCTGCAAGTCCTCCGAATTCCTCCGAATAGATTTCATTGAGTGCTTTATTGAATACTTCGGATTGCTCCAACGCTACTAACGGAAATTCCCTTGAATAGTCCTTGTCACTTTCAATGGCACGACCTGACATTACACCTTGCGCCATCAAACGTTCAGAAAAGTCAATTTCCTGCATGGCTATCGCTTCCGCATTGGCTTTTTGTTTAGTCTGCAAACGATGGAATTTCCATTCATAAGCGGAACCAAAGTTATTAAGGAAAAATTGCGCTTCGGGATTTACACGGCTGCCACGTCCGTTTACAATAGTATCATTTCCCCAATCGAATAACGAACCATTGGCATAACGCAGGTTAAAGTGTCCTTTGAATGGTGTGGCCGACAAAAATACTACTTTTGTATTTTCGTAGGCTCGTTTGGCACGTTCCTTTAGTCCTGGTTTAATATTTTCGTTATAGGCCTTTTGTAGTTGAAGTACTTTTTCTTCGAGCGATTTTACATTTAGATTACCAGGTGTTTTCTTTTCCTCATTTATTCTATTAAATAATTCCTGAATTTTAATGTAATCTGGGTTTATTGATTGCAACCTATTAAACGCTTGCCACTCCGATACATTGGAATGTGAATAGTGGGAATTAGTGGTAGAAGATGTGGCACCGCTTTTTTCTTCCATCAACCGGTGACTTTCATCATACATCACCAAATCAAAATCACGGTTTTTCAGCGCGTCATTGGCTCTGAAATTGGCATAAGTGGTAATGACTGCATTTTCGCCTGCATCTTTGGTAGAAGTAAGCGGAATAATCGTTAAACCGATATTTTCACCGTCTTTGATCCAGTCACCAACTTTGGCTTCACTTGGTACTACAATAAGGATGTTTTTCTTTCCGCGCTTTTCAAATCGTTTGGCGACTCCCAGTCCGGTGTAGGTTTTTCCGGTACCGGTACCATTGGTGAACAACATACCTTTTCCATGTGCGGCTTCATTGGTTTTGTGTTCTTCACCAAAGAAACGCTTTTCGGCTTTTAGTACATCGTCTTGTTGTTCGGGTAGTAGTAAAGGTAATGTTTCACGGACATTGGCTTCGTCCATGAGCGTTACCGGAATAGATTCAGCATTACGCTGTTCTATTATCTTTCGGACTGTGCGTTGCTTAAACGTTTCTGGTAATCCAACGTCAATTTTATTACCTGGTTCACTTGATCCGCCGTTAATAAGATGTCCTTCTGTGCTATCAATGCCATTTCCTCTGCCGTCAGTATCTCCGGTAGTAAATTTCTCAACTTCGGATGTTCCTGGCAATAGTTCGTTATTGCTTTGTTCTCCAAATAAAGAGGGCTGTAAATCACCACGGCTCTTGCTACCTGTGCGTCCGATTGTTTTTCCACTACCTTTCTTGATTCCATTTCCCACTGATCCGCTTGTTCCTCCGTCGACTGGAATAGGTTTTGCATCTCCGGGTACTTCATCGGTAGTTGTGCTATCTGGTTGGCTGTGTCTTGATCGATTAGATACATGTTCTTTATAATTAAAGTTTTTAATGTCAAAATTTGCTACTTCTATGTTGCTGGTCATTCCCTGGGTTGGAATGCTTACTCTGGATAGTTCATAGAATCCACTCAGGTAAGGTTTAATTCCTTCTCCTAAGGCTTCTATCATTCGGGCCGAATAATCCGGGAATGTAATATCCC
>Ga0302215_10001286_pt1 | contig 18120 bp, 12 predicted proteins | sample II_Fen_N3_1_FD_194580 | JGI IMG/M metagenome (GOLD analysis project Ga0302215, IMG submission 194580) | Peat permafrost microbial communities from Stordalen Mire near Abisko, Sweden - II_Fen_N3_1 | ecosystem: Environmental > Terrestrial > Soil > Wetlands > Permafrost | place: Sweden: Abisko...
TTTGAGGAGTTTGAAGTTTATTGACTATTTACTGATTGTTTACAAAAATAATTTTGATGAATCTATTTGAGACTTTAAAACTTTGGGATACTAATTTGTTCCTACTTATAAATGGTGTTCATTCACCATTTTTTGATGGTTTTATGTATACTGTCAGTGAAAAACTAATATGGATACCGCTTTATATTTCTGTTTTATACGTTCTTATTAAACAATGGAAAAAAGAAGCAATATGGTTGATTCTTGTTTTAATTCTTTGCATTGTAATCTCCGATCAGGTATCATCCGGTATACTTAAAGATTTGGTAAAAAGGATTCGACCGTCACATGCTGAGAATTTAAAAGGATTAGTTCATTTGGTGAAAGGATATGGGGGAGGAAATTATGGATTTGCATCATCCCATGCATCTAATGCTTTTGGATTTGCATTACTTTCTTCATTGATTTTTAATCGAAAGGTTTATAGTTATTCCATTTTTTTATGGGCCATCATAACAGCTTATTCACGTCTGTATCTGGGTGTACATTATCCGCTGGATATTTTAGGAGGAGCTATCATTGGGCTTTTGGCCGCTTTAATTTGTTATTGGTTGGTAAATAAATTTCGATCAGATATATTTCGTAAAGATTCAAATAGTGTCATAGAAAATTCGACAATAATAGTTCCGGTTGCAATGCTGGTCTTAAGCTTTCTGGGAATAATTGTTTATAGTCTGGTTTTAGTAATGTAAGTCCAATCAATTCATCGTTAAATTGAAATTTCTAAATTCGAACTTCGACTCCATTACCTCTCAAATAAGCCTTTAAATCAGGTATCCCGATTTCTTTATAATGAAATATGCTGGCTGCTAATGCAGCATCAGCATGCCCTTTTTCAAAGACATCTACAAAATGCTCCATTGTTCCTGCTCCTCCACTCGCGATTACCGGTACATTTACAGCTTCAGAAACTGCACGAGTAATATCGAGGGCAAAACCATCCTTAGTACCATCATTATTCATTGACGTTAAGAGTATTTCTCCGACTCCAAGTGCAACAGCCTGTTTTGCCCATACAACAGTTTTAATCTCAGTAGCAACACGACCTCCATTTAGGAACACAAACCATTCTCCATCAATGCACTTAGTATCAATAGCCAGAACAACACATTGACTGCCAAACTGACTGGCTAAATCACGAATCAGCCCGGGATTGAGTACGGCAGAAGTATTCACTGATATTTTATCAGCACCACATGCCAGGAGAACAGAAACATCCTCTATGCTTGATATCCCACCTCCAACGGTAAAAGGGATATTAATATGTTTGGCAATGCGAGTCACTAATTCTGAGAGGGTTTTACGTTTTTCATTTGTAGCAGTAATGTCAAGAAAGACCAACTCATCGGCTCCCATTTTGGCGTATAAAGCACCTAATTCCACAGGATCACCTACATCCGTAATATTTTCAAAATTAATTCCTTTGACTGTTTTCCCGTTTTTAATATCAAGACAGGGAATAATTCGTTTAGCTAACATGAAGAATAATTTACAATTTTACAATTTACTATTTAATTTGGAGAGAAGTATTCACTGAAATTATTAGAATAATGATCTATCCATTCTATCGTGCAATCTACAAATCGAGAATTAATCAGATCAAAACATTACCACATCATCACATTATCACATCACTCTATCACCCCATCAATGCATTTTTCTCTTCATTCCAGTCTCCCAGAGTGACAGTATGGATCGTATTCACTAACTTTTTATCGTAAGGCCGTTCGACCCGGATATAATTATTTGTGAACCCAACCATTTTTTCTCCTTTCTGACGACTTTCCCACAATACCTGTGCTTTTTTACCAATTTGCAACTGATAAAACGAAAAGGTTTTATCATTCGAAAGAATATGAAGCTCTTCGCTGCGACGTTTCCTGTCTAAAGGCGGAACGACATGCTCTATTTCAAGCATCTTAGTATCGGCACGTTCAGAATAGCTAAATACATGCAATTGAGAAATATCAAGAGAAGTGATAAATGCTATTGCCTGTTTAAAATACTCATCAGTTTCACCCCGAACTCCCACTATCACATCAACACCAATAAAAGCATCCGGTAAGAATTTCTTAATGGTTTCTACTTTTTCAGCAAAGGTTTCACGTGTATAGCGTCGTTTCATTAATTTTAAAACTTCATTCGACCCTGATTGTAACGGAATGTGGAAATGCGGCATAAAATGCTCACTCTGTGCCACAAATTGTATCAATTCATCCGTAAGTAAATTAGGTTCTATGGATGAAATCCTAAAACGTATTTCATTGGGCAGAGCATCCAGGGCTTTTACCAGATCAAAAAAGGTTTCCCCGGTAGATTTCCCAAAATCTCCGGTATTTATTCCTGTCAAAACAATTTCTTTAGCGCCTTCTCTGATAGCTTGCAAAGCCATATCCACTGTTTTTTCTATTGAAGCATTTCTGCTATGTCCCCGTGCGATAGGAATGGTACAATAGGTGCAATAGTAATCACACCCATCCTGCACTTTTAAAAAGTATCGGGTCCGGTCATCGCGTGAACAGGATGGTTTGAATTCTTTTACTTTCAAAATGTCAGCACGATGAATTTCACTATTTTTTGAATCATCATTATTATTCAGATAATCTAATATGCTGAATTTTTCATTTGCGCCCAACACCAGATCAACTCCTTCTATAGAAGCTATTTCATCCGGCTTCAATTGAGCGTAACAACCCGTAACAACCATTATAGCATTTGGATGAAGTCGATTCAACCTGTTAATTGCCTGTCGACATTTATGATCGGCAGTATCTGTTACTGTGCATGTATTTATGATGCATACATCTGCTTGTTCTCCTGGCTTTACTTTTATGAAACCTTCGTCACTAAGTTGTTTCCCTATTGCTGATGTTTCAGCAAAATTTAATTTACAACCCAGTGTATGGAAAGCTACTTTTTTATTATTAAATATGGAATTATCTATCATGTTTTAAATGCAAATATGCTTGTACAAAGGTAGTAAAAATTGCAGAATTTACGATTCCTATTTATTTCAGGTACTTTAAAAGGTGTTTCTTAGCATTCTGTGTTTTTAATCTAATAAAATATAATATTGATTTATCAATTTTATTTGTATTTTTGCAGCCGAATCTTACCTAAATGATATAGTTCTTCATAGCAACAAAATCATCTTAATTCAATAAATACATTTTATATTAATTACTTACTAAAATAAAAAATGAGTTCATTAGCCATCGTTGGATTTTTAGCTTCACTACTATCTATTCTCAATCAGTTTCCACAGGCCATTAAGGTTTTCCGGACACAAGATACTCATAGCATTTCATTGGTAATGTATTGTATCGTTGTAGTGGCTATTACTCTATGGTTAGTCTATGGGATAATGCTCCATGATGGACCGCTTATTTGGGCAAATGCTTTATCACTTGTTCCAATTGTTTATATCTTCATTATTAAAATGAAAAATACCATTCTGGGTGTTGATAAACTATCCATTTAGAGTTTTGGATTATTCCTGATTTTTATGTCGTTTAAGTTACTTCTTGAAATGAAGTGATTTCTTTTGAATACTTATTGAATAAATTTAATATTGAAATAAATATATAGATTGATCAGCTTTTATTTAATTTCTGAAGCTTCAATCTACTTTAAGTATTGCATCGGTTCCATCTACTCACGATGATTTAGTTTCTCTACGTTCCTAAAGTTTAAGTCCATACTGTAAATCAAGTTTAAAAGGGAATGAAGGAATCATTTTTGCTTAATTTGTATTTTACTTCTAATAAAAGAGGCTGAAACAACAACATGTTGATTCAGTCTCTTTTATTTTGTTATTACCTATCCTTTTTACTGCCTTTTCCTAATCATCATTTTAATTATAGTTCATTTATTGCATATTCATAGCTCATATATAGCTCATATATAGTAGTATTTTAAAGATGAGTTATATGTTAGTAATAAAGCTATTATAATTATCGTTTAGTTCAATTGTTATTTGCTTAATAATAAGGTAATGGTATGGTAATAGTACAGTAAAAGCGGTATAAAAAAGCCTTCAATTGACAGAAGGATTTTTTAATTGAAGAATTTCAAGGTGCTAATTCAAAAGTTACTCCCCCAAAAATGTGTTTTTATAATGAATAATTGGATTACATACAGGATATCAAATCTTTACACTCTAAAATCAAACCTTTCGGTCCTGGTCTTTTCATAAATATCACGATCGAATGAATAAAGGCGGGCAGGTTTGTGGGAAACTCCGGTCTGAATTTCATCAAGAGCGATCAGGTAGGGCATTTTGTTAACCTTACGGCGGTAATTTCGTTTATCATAGGTGGTATTGAAAATAGCTTCATAAAGTTTTTGCATTTGGGTGAGGGTAAACTTTACCGGCAATAATTCGAAAACCAGGGGTTCATGAAGCAGGTCATACCGCAGTTTTTTGAAGGCTTCGTCAAAAATTTCGTTATGATCGAACATTAATTCTTTAATTTCATACGCATCAGCCCATTTTGCATCTTCAATTAACATGCTGTTATCAACATCATTCACATTTATCAATGAATAAAAGCCAACTGTAATTACCCTATCATCAGTTAAACGAGGTTTGACCCACTCATATTCATATATTTTTCTTTTCAAACGATTGGGATCGCTAAACACCTTGAATTGCTTAACAAAGATGTTTTCTAATCCTGTTTGTTCCTTCAATATTCGGGATGATGTTTCTTCTATTGTTTCATTTCTTCGAACCTGATTGCCCGGGAATTTCCACTCCAGATAAATTTCTCCATTGTTTGGAACATTTTCACTCCGAATTAATACTTTTAATTTGTCATCATCATAACCAAAAATAACTTCATCTACAGAAATACATGATAATGTTTCCATATCTAATTGGTTAGGAGATATTTTCTTTTGGGTATCTGTTGTTTCCACTTCATTTGAATTTGAATACAAAGATATAATAATTTTACGATTTAAAGAAATAGACGTGTCTAAAACACACAATGAGACTTTTTTAAAAGTATTTTTATGCTTAGTGTAAAATTAACACATAATTATTAGGTGATATAAGAAAGACTAACTATATTTGCAAGTAAATACATATTGTTATTATGACACTATATTTTTAAATATTAAAAAGTTTTATTGTTAAATAGTTAAACGATATAAATTGATAAGATTGGATGCAGAATTCACTATCAATGTTGAAAGTTGAAGATTACAAAATTAAAAAAAATGAGAAATATACGAATTATTAGTTTCAGTATTTTTTGCCTGATATTATGTCTCAATTCTACAAAAGCACAAAAACAAATTTATCTTGATGTGAATCAACCCATTGAAAAGAGGATTGAACAAGCACTTTCCCTGATGTCCCTTGAAGAAAAAGTGGACATGTGCCACGCACAATCTAAATTCAGTTCCAAAGGAGTTCCACGTCTGGGAATACCTGAAGTATGGACCGATGATGGACCTCACGGTGTGCGTGAAGAAGTGTTTTGGGATAAATGGAGTGGAGCAGGTTGGACAAACGATTCATGCACTGCATTCCCGGCATTAACTTGTCTTTCGGCGAGCTTTAATCCATTGATGTCATTGGAATATGGAAAGGCTATTGGTGAAGAAGCCCGCTATCGGAATAAAACGGTTCTGCTTGGTCCGGGTGTCAACATTTACCGCACCCCACTTAACGGTCGTAATTTTGAGTATATGGGTGAAGATCCCTGGTTATCTTCAAGGATGGTGGTTCCATATATTCTTGGTGTTCAGCAAAATGGTGTAGCTGCATGTGTAAAACATTTTGCATTGAACAATCAGGAAATTGATAGAATGTCGGTAAACGTTCAACTTAGTGACCGTGCATTGTATGAAATTTATTTGCCAGCTTTCAAGGCCGCTGTTCAGGAAGGGAAAGCCTGGTCGATTATGGGATCCTATAACCAATTCAAAGGGGAACAATGTTGTCATAACGATTTGTTATTGAATAAGATTCTAAAAACTGATTGGAAATTCGACGGAGTAGTTATCAGTGATTGGGGTGGAGTACATAATACCGACCAATCCGTAAATAATGGTCTTGACCTGGAAATGGGGACATCTACAAATGGTTTAACGACTGATGGAACAGCTCCTTATTCGGAGTATTATCTTGCAAATCCTTTCTTGAAAGGATTAAAATCAGGAAAATACAGTGAAGCTCTTCTAAACGATAAAGTTCGAAGAATTTTACGACTCATATTTCGAACCACTATGAGTGCTGATCGTCCTTTCGGAAAATTTGTGAGTCCTGAACATTCGGCGACTGCCCTTAAGATTGCTGAAGAAGGAATTGTTCTATTGAAAAATGACAAACAATTTTTTCCAATTCCTGTAGGTAAATATCAAAAGATAGCTGTTATTGGTGAAAACGCTACCAAATCTTTAGTTATTGGTGGCGGATCATCTTCCCTGAAGGTTGCTTATGAAATCTCCCCTTTAGCCGGCTTAATAAAAAAGTATGGAATAGAGCATATCGTTTATTCAAAAGGATATATTTCGGGTGAAACCCAAAATAATGAAGAAAATGTATCGAAATTAAATACTGACTCATTACTAAACGAGGCTGTAAAAATGGCTAAAAATGCTGATATAGTTCTGTTTGTAGGTGGGCTCAACAAAAATCAATTTCAGGATAGTGAAGGTGACGATCGCAAATCGTTAGATTTGCCATTTGGTCAGGATAAATTGATAGCAGCGTTACTGAAGGCAAATAAAAATACCGCAGTAATTTTAAATAGTGGGAATGCTGTTTCGATGCCTTGGGTAAACGATGTTCGTGGAATACTTCAGAGTTGGTACCTTGGTTCAGAAGCTGGCAATGCTATCGCAAATGTACTTTCAGGCGAAGTAAATCCATCCGGAAAATTACCCTTTTCGTTCCCTAAAAAACTGGAAGACAATGGAGCCATTTCTTTTGGTAAAATTTCATATCCAGGAGTAGGTAGGAATGTAGAATATAAAGAGGATATTCTGGTAGGTTACCGTTGGTTCGATACTAAGAAAATATCGCCCTTGTTTCCTTTTGGATATGGATTATCCTATACTACTTTCGAATACGGAAAAATTGCCACAGATAAAAGAGCCTATAATTCTGATGAAATTATCATTGTATCATTTGCATTGAAAAATTCTGGTAAGGTTGATGGGGCTGAAGCAGTACAGGTATATGTATCCCAACCTAAAGCATCGGTTATTCGTCCGGTAAAAGAATTAAAAGCATTCAAAAAAGTTTTCCTCAAAGCTGGCGAAACTCAAAGGGTAGAACTTGAAATCAAAGCAAAAGATATGGCTTTCTATAACGAAAAAACAAAAAGCTGGACTCTTGAAGCCGGAGAATTTGTAATTCGAAATGCTTCATCATCAATGGATTTGAAAAGTATTATCACTATTCAAATATTGTAAAAGCAGCTACATATCATTCAGAAGACAAAAATTACTTATCAATAAATAATCAAATATTTAATAATCAATGAAGAACACAAAAAGACATCAAAATAGAGTTTTTATACTCTATTCTTGCTCCCATTTGTTTCAACGTATCATATCAGTACTACTGTTTATGTTCATCTCGTTGAATTTAATGGCGCAAAAAACAGAAATTACAGGTCAGATAGTCGACTCCAAAAATGAACCGGTGATTGGGGCAACCATACTGATTAAGGGTACTTCAATAGGTACTGTAAGTGACTATAATGGAAACTATTCAGTATCGGCTTCTCCAAACGATGTACTACTCATTAGTTATGTTGGGATGTCAGCACAACAAATAAACGTTGGTACATCCAAGAATATCCGTGTTATATTATTAGACGATACAAAAGCACTGGATGAGGTGGTTGTGATTGGCTATGGTACCGTTAAGAAGAAAGATTTGACAACGGCTGTATCAATAGTTTCGACCAAAGATATTGCCGAGCGTCCCATCATTTCAGCGGCTGCTGCTATTCAGGGAAAGGCAGCCGGGGTAACAGTTGTGCAACCCAGTGGTGAACCGGGTGCAGGTATGGTGGTTCGTGTTCGTGGGAATACATCTATCACAGCCAGCAACGATCCGTTATATGTGGTGGATGGAGTACCCATGAGTGAAATTAACTTTTTATCGCCTAATGATATTGAAAGTATGCAGATATTGAAAGATGCTTCTTCTGCGGCTATTTATGGTTCCAGAGCTTCCAATGGGGTTGTATTGATTACTACGAAATTAGGTAACAAAGGAGAAGCAAAAATTTCATTCAATGCACATGCCGGAGTTACACAGGTGGTGAAGCAAATTCAATCATTGAATACCTCTCAGTACAAAGCCCTGATGGATGAAATTGGAGCCGTAACACTCCCTGATGGATTAACCGACCAGACTGATTGGTTTAAAGAAACCTATCGTACAGGTGTAACGCAAGATTATCAATTGTCAATTTCAAATGCTACCGATAAAATGAGGTATTTTGTTTCAGGTGGGTATACTGACGAAAAAGGAGTTGTTCCGGTAGCATATTACAAACGTTACAATTTAAGAGCTAATCTTGAAAACCAGATTCGTTCATGGTTCAAATTAACTACCAATCTGGCTTATTCCGATTATACTACGAATGGAATTATTTCAGGATTGGGTTCAAACAAGGCAGGTGTAATCTTGTCGGTGATCAATACTCCAACGTATTCTTCAATCTGGGATCCTGCTAATCCTACGCAATATAATGAAAACTTCTACGGAGCACAGGTAACTAATCCTGTAGAAAATATGTCCCGCACTGCAAATGATAAAACGAACAATAACCGGTTTATTGGTAGTGTAAGTGGTGAGATTACTTTTTCACCTGATCTGAAATTCAAATCAACCAATTCCCTGGACAGGGTTTATTATAATAGAACTACCTTTCTTGATCCCAATACAACGGCTTATGGTCGTAGCCTCTATGGTTCGGCGTATGATAATCGTTCCTTAAGTACGATCATGGTGCTTGATAACGTGTTGACATACGACAAAAAAATAAATAAACACGGATTTAGTGTTATGGGTGGTACTTCTTTTACAGGTTCAACCTGGGATCAAAGTTATATGACTGCTACTCACTTTGCAAATGCAGATATAAAGACACTAAATGCTGGAAACAGAGTTGATCCCGGAAGTGGAACTTCGGCTTCCGATTGGTCAATCTTGTCTTACTTGGGTCGTCTGACTTATAATTATGACAGTAAGTATTTGATGACTGCAAATTTCCGTGCGGATGGTTCCTCAAAACTTAATCCGAATCACCGTTGGGGTTATTTCCCTTCTGCTTCCGTTGCCTGGCGTATTTCGTCTGAAGAGTTTATGAAAAATATCAGTTGGATTGACGATTTGAAATTAAGAGGCGGCTGGGGACAAACAGGTAATCAATCAGGAATTGGAGATTACTCTTATTTACAACTCTATAATATTAATAGGATCAATTGGTGGGTAACCGGTAATACAAATGCCGTTCCTGCGACATCAGTTGCAAATATGCAAAATAGCGACTTAACATGGGAGACAACATCCCAGTCGAATATAGGTGTGGATTTGACAATACTAAAAAATAGAATTAATCTTTCAATAGATGCGTATTATAAATATACTACCAATTTATTAATGAATGTTCCATTACCTGCCACTGCACCGGTAAGTTCACTCACCCGAAACGAAGGAGAAATGAGTAACAAAGGGATTGAGTTTACATTAAATACAAAAAACCTAACCGACAAATTCATATGGGAAACCGATTTTAATATTTCATTTAATAGAAACAGGCTTGAGAAACTTACCTTACAACAAATTTACTATTATGGACAGACCTCAATGGGTGAAAATATGGTTATCATGAAACCGGGATTACCTGTAGGGGTGTTCTTTGGATATGTTTCAAAAGGAGTAGATCCCGAAACAGGGAATCTGCTTTATCAGACTAAAAATGGAGACAGTAGTTCGCCCGCATTAAGTGACCGTACCATTATAGGCGATCCGAACCCTAAATTTACTTACGGGATGACAAATAATTTTTCATATTTTGGTTTTACATTAAATGTGTTCTTTCAGGGTTCTTATGGAAATGATATTTACAATGTATCACGAATGGAAACCGAGGGAATGTATGATGCTAAAAATCAATCTGTAGCTGTCCTCGATCGTTGGGAACGTCCAGGAATGGTAACTTATATGCCAAGGGCTACCATAGAGAAAACTAATTTATTATCATCAACCCGTTTTGTGGAAGATGGAAGTTATTTGAGATTGAAAACACTTACATTGTCTTATAATATAGCAGGGAAAAAATTGAAAAGTCTTGGTATAACCCGTTTTCAACCTTATTTAACAGCCCAGAACCTGTTAACTTTGACGAAATACAAAGGTTTTGATCCTGAAGTAAGTCAATTTGGAGGAGATCCAACCCAATTAGGCGTAGACTATGGTACTTATCCACAATCGAAGAGTTATATTGTTGGACTTAATGTTGAATTTTAATTTAAGAGCAAGATGAAAAATATACTAAAATTAGCTTATCTACTTGTTATTGTACTGCTTGTCAGCTCATGCGATTTGAGTCTTAAACCAGTTTCGGATATAAGCACAATGGGAGGAGTTGATAGTGCCGGTAATACTGTGAAATTCAAAACCAGAGCAGAAATGCAAACTCAATATAATAATATGTACAATCAATTGATTGGAAATAATGGTGTGGAAGGTTGGACCACCGACATGCTTATTTACTCTGACACTCACGCTGATAACTCTTATAGAGGTGCAACCGATGTGGAATTAACCCAATTGGAACAACAGAAACAGGATGGTATTAATAAAAATATCAATCGTGACTGGAATTATTATTTTTCAATTATTGCAGCCGCCAATAGTGTAATTTGCAATGTAGACTCAGTTCCCGATGCAACATTTACACAGGCCGAAAGAAAACAATGGAAATCGGAAGGACTTATTATGCGTTCGATGATGTATTTTGACCTGGTACGTCTTTGGGGTAATGTACCATTAATTATTGTTGAACCTCCAGCAATTACAGCTGCAAATATTACAAAAGTATATCCTTTGTATTATCCGCCAAAAGATTCAGTGGCAAAAGTATATCGTCAGATTATAGGGGATTTAAATTTTGCACTTCAATCGGATGGTGCACCCAATATTGATCCGACAAACAAATTCATTTTTTCAAAAACGGTTGCCAATGCGTTATTAGCTAAAATTTATGCTGAAAAACCAGTTAGAGATTATGCCAAAACAATTCAGTATTGTGCTGAAGTGGAGAAAGATGTAACATTGGTGCCTAATTTTGGTGATTTGTTTGATATGAATGCTGCAAATACTGATGTAAAATCTAGATTTACTTCTGAATCAATTTTTGAAATAAATTTTTCCGGAGGAGGAAATTGGATGACCTGGATGTGTGGTATTGATGTTTCAGATCCAAACAGTAAGTATGATTGGGCAAAATGGTTTACACCCTCACGTGATTTAATAGCAGCATTTGATAGAGCCGGTGATACGGTAAGAAAGAATGAAACGATTACAACCGGAAATGTGACATGGAGTAACGAGTATCCTTCAATAGGCTATCCTTTTATGTGGAAATACCGTTCGAAATTTTCGAGTACTATCAAACTTCGTTTAGCAGATATTCTTTTACTGAAAGCCGAAGCTTTGGTAGAGCAAGGAAATATTGCCGATGCAACAGTTCTTGTTAATAGAATTCGCTCAAGAGCAAAACTTACCAGTTTGAGCACTGTCACAGCTGACGATGTTTTAAATGAAAGACGCCTGGAACTGGCATTTGAAGGTCAACGTTGGTTTGATTTAGTTCGAACAGGAAAAGTATTTACGGTTCTCAATACATTGAATAGCCGTGATCCGGGACGTTTACCTATGGATGTAGTAACATTAGATAAAACATTACTACCAATTCCACAGCCTCAAATAGATAAAAACCCTTCAATGATTCAAAACCCTGGTTATTAATCTTAAATAAGAGTTTAAATATAAAAACGAATAAATCATGAAAAATATACTTAAATTTTTAATATTGATTTGTGTTTCAGTTGCCTATATGGCGTGTACCAATGAAGATATTGTTGTTAGATATCCGGCATCAACCCCCAAAATAGATACTGCAATTGTAACTGAAACTCAAATTACATATGGTGATTCTATCCATCTTAAATTAACTGTATCTGATAAAGTGGCTCCATTATCTACCTTGTTGGTACGAGTAGTTGTTAATAACGAAGTGGTAGCTTCTGAAACTATCAGGACAAAGGGAAATTCAGCCGGTTTTAAAAGAACCTATGGTGTGCCTTTTGTAGCTAATCGTCCGGATAATGCAGCAGTTAAAATCTATTTGACGGAGACAAATGTCACCGGTATTGTAAAAGATTCTATAGTGAGTACAACTATTGCAAAAAGACCTGTTATGACTGACCTCTGGTTGGTTACTGATGGAGTTTCAAAAGGGAAAAAACTGACATTAACAGATCCGACAAATCTTATTTATACCATCTCAGGTCTTACTTTTGGTACATCCATTGATTATAAAATAGCGACAAAAGTGAAGGGTCCTTTTAATTCAATCGACTGGAGTGGACTTGTTTTTGGGAAAGTAGGTAATGTCATTGGATTAGTTGATTCGACCGGGACATCTATTAATTCGACAGATGCAAAATTGGTTGGGATTTCGGATTTCACATTTGATGCACTCATGTTCACTTCTAAAGTAGGTGGAAAATTACTTGAACCCGCAACAACTCTAAATGTGAATCTGGATTTGCCTGCTATAGTATTGTCATCAACTAATTTCAGAGGTGGCAATGTTTATTTAGGAGAAAATGTAGTAGTTACGTTTACAGGAATCACTACGGATCTGGCTAATAGTATTTCACCTGATTATTTTCAGGTTACGGGTACGAACACCGCTAAATTTCTTGGTAAAACAGGTCTTTACAAGGCTTACTTTTTGATTAGTGCCAACTATTTATATATTGAACCCCAACCTGAAACAGTTGCACCTAATGTGCTTTGGATTTGTGGCGCAAATTTTGGTCGTCCTTCTTCCCCTTACACCACTACTTCAAGCTGGAACTGGAATAGTCCGCTGGATTATGCACCCTGCCGTCTTATCTCTTCCGGAATTTATCAGGTAACCATTTATGCTAACAATGTCATTGGAACAGATGGGTTTGGTGGTTTTAATTTTAAATTTTATGATCAGCGTGGTTGGGTTGGAGTAGAAGAAACATCATCGAATTATACTGTTTCGTTACCTTTAGTAAGTAGGGTAGATCCTAATAATATTGGTAATATTAGTGGACCTGTTGCTTTTGATGGAGTGTATCAGATTACTCTCAATCAAAATGATAAAACAATTAAAGCTATCAAATTGAATTAATTATTTTCATTCCGATGGATATAATTCCATCGGAATGAATAGATAATTATCTTATAGAATTAAGATTAAATTATAACTAAAGTAGATTCATATCATGTCAAGATCAAAGGATTTTATTCTATCCGTTTTTATAATACTCATTTCTCTTTCTTCCTGCAAAGCAGAGGAAATAATAACTCCGGTAGTACCATCTGTAAAAAAAGATGTAGACCTTTTTGTTACAAGTTCTAATAAGTCAATGTTATTTGTAAGTATCCCTTTAGGTTTTAATACGAAACCAAACATGGCCTTAGAAACGACTATCACCATGAATCCTTCAGAAATATTTCAGCAAATTGATGGATTTGGAGCTGCTATAACTGGATCTACCTGTTATAATTTGCTGAAGATGAGTGTCGAAAACAGAGCAAAATTACTTAAAGAAACTTTTGATCCAACAACTGGCATGGGGTATAGTTACATCCGCATTTCGATTGGTTGCTCTGATTTTTCTATGGATGAATATACCTGTTGTGATACTCCGGGAATCGAAAACTTTGCAATACCACTTTATGATAAACGTGACTTGTTACCTATTCTGAAAGAAATTCTGGCTATCAATCCGAATTTAAAAATACTTGCTTCGCCCTGGACTTGTCCACGTTGGATGAAGGTGAATAATCTGACAGATTTGCAACCTTTCAATTCATGGACCAGCGGACAGTTAAATCCATTGTATTATCAGGATTATGCTACCTATTTTGTGAAGTATGTTCAGGCAATGAAAAATGAAGGGATCAACCTGGAGTCAATAACAATTCAGAATGAACCTTTGAATCGGGGAAATTCTGCATCACTCTATATGACATGGAAAGAACAATCAGCTTTTGTAAAAGCAGCATTAGGGCCTAAATTTGCCGAAGCCGGAATAAATACAAAAATCATTGTTTTTGATCATAACTACAACTATGATAATATACCTGACCAAATGAGTTATCCTGTAAAGATGTATGCTGATCCGGAAGTCGCTAAATATATAGACGGTGCTGCCTATCATGCTTATGGAGGTGATAAAAGCGAATTGTTGAATGTTCATAATGCTTTCCCTGCTAAAAATCTGTATTTTACGGAGATGTCAATTGGGACATGGAATTATACTTTCGACGGAGATTTAATGTGGAGTATGCGTGAATTGGGTATCGGCTGTCTGAACAATTTCAGTAAATCGGTGATTGTCTGGAATTTTATGCTCGACGAAAAAGGAGCTCCCAATCGCCCGGGAGGTTGTACCACCTGTTATGGTGCTGTCGATATAAATAGTAGTGATTATTCCACGTTGGACAAGAAATCACATTATTATGTCATCAGTCATTTGTCAAAGGCTATATCAACCGGTGCCAAACGAATTGGTACAACTGGTTATCAGACCAGTGGGTTGCTTTATACGGCTGTTGAAAATACAGATGGAACTTATGGTGTTGTTCTTTCTAATGAAAATAATTCTTCATTAAAAATTACATTGGCCGATAATACACACTCTTTTAATTATACAATTCCTGCGAAAAGCATCGTATCCTGTCGTTGGAAGAAATAATTATCAAATTAGAACTATATTTTGAAATATAGTATTTATATAGAAATATAATGTGTATATTTGACACGTAGTATGTATGATTTAAAAATAATCTTTCTAAATAATCAAATCATTTAATCATTAAAAAAAAGTAGTATTATGAAAAGAATTTTTACTATTGCAATTGCTCTATTGAGCATTTTTCTAATTATTCCTAATGTTTCAGCATTAGTTTATAATGTAACTGTACCTGTTGGTACTGAAGCGTGTTTTATCACCGGAACTATGAATACGTGGACTCCACCATTGGACCAGAGAATGATTAAAGTTGATGCTACTCATTTTACATTGGACATTCCAACTGCTCTTGTAACGGATTCATTTAAATATTATTCCGGTCCAAACTGGAAATATGAAGAGAGAGATGCAGCCGGTGTAGCTTTGGTCAAGAATCGTGGTTGGCACTCTGCTGATGTAGTTGCAAATTGGGCCGCTGTTTATAAAACGGCATTTGAAAAAGATGTAACCATTGATGTCTTGGTTCCTTTGACAACGGTAGAATGTTATATCGTTGGTAATTTTAATAATTGGGCAAGTCCTGATGCTGCTCATAAAATGACAAAAGCTTCAACCGGGACAAATGGAATAGATTTTTCTATAACAGTCCATACTCTTGACGAAACAACATTTGAATTTAGATTCTGTTCAGGTCCGGCCTGGTCGTATCAACAAACATCAACTGTTAATTTTAATTACGTAACGGATGGGGCTGCTGTAGTTGTACCTTCTTTTAAATTAATCTATGATCCTGCAAAAACCGGAACAATCAATATTAAGGCTACTGTTCCTGCAGGAACTTCAGAAGCCTGGATACTGGGTGATTTTCTTGGTTGGAATATGACAAACGCAATTAAAGGCACTAAAAATCCAGATGGTACCTGGAGTTTTTCCTTACCTTTGGTTATGACTATTGAATATAGATTATATAATCGTAATGATTGGGGATATGCAGAAGTAGGTGTTGGTGCCCTTACAACAGATTTACCGAACCGAGTTGCAATTTATCCGGCTGATGCTAACAGTGCAATCACTGTTTATGCCTGGAAACAATCTTTTACTGTTGTTCCACAGGTAGATATCAATAATTATAAAATTTATTCCCTCGATAAATCAATCGTTGTAGAAGGAGTTACTTCTCAAGTTGAAATTATTGATTTAAGTGGACGTAAACTTCAATCCCATAAGTTAACAGGTAATTTTACATCGAATTTATTGAAATCAGGACTTTACATCGTTCGTGTTGATGGTGCAACAAGAAAAGTGGTAGTGAAATAATTATTCAGTTAATAGTTTAAAGATAAAGGCTGTTCGATATACATTCGGACAGTCTTTTTCTATTGTTACCACTTATCTCTTACTTCTCATTCCTCATCTCTCATTCCTATTCCGGGGGGCTTGTCAACAATAACAAAAATGTGTACTTTTGCATGATAGATTTGAAATGTGTTCAAAAATTATGATTCGAAAGAATTATTAAAACCAATTAAAAACCAACTATACGAATTAAGATAAAAGTAATCCTGTTTATTTGAGTATTAAAGTACTTGAGGCTTAAATTAATTGGCAATAACAAATAAGTTTATTACATATCCGGAAAAAATCAACTCTTTCTTAATTCGTCTAATTCGTAATAATTCGTATAATTTGTATTCAATGAGGTATATATATATATATGCAACGCTTTTTTTTACAGTCTATGGTCAAATGATTCTTAAATGGAGGATTTTGAAACTCAACTGGAGTATGCCACATACGGGTTTATGGGATATGGTGATATCCTACACGAAATTTTTATTTGATCCATTCATTTTCTCAGGTTTCTTATCCGCATTTATAGCATCAGTTTGTTGGTCAATGGCCATGACAAAATTCCAGATAACAGAAGCTTATCCTTTTATGAGCCTGGCTCCGGCAATAGTTTTTATATTGGGAATCTGGTTATTGGGAGAAACATTTACCATTGGGAAAGTGATAGGGTTAGTTTTAATTATTTTAGGTCTGATTGTTACAGTTAAATTTTAAAATGAAGAAATTAGCTATTATTGGCGCCAGCTATTTACAACTACCATTGGTTCAGAAGGCAAAAGAAATGGGAATAGAAACTCATTGTTTTGCATGGGAAGATGGTGCAGTATGTAAAGAGATGGCAGATTTCTTTTACCCGGTTTCAATTCTTGAAAAAGAACAAATATTAGAAATCTGTCAACAGGTTCATATTGATGGTATAACCACTATTGCCTCTGATGCAGCTGTACCAACAGTTTGTTATGTTGCCGGAAAAATGGGACTAACAGGTAATGCTGTTGAAGACGCATTGGTATCTACTAATAAATACCTTATGCGTCAACGGTTTGTTGAATTTTCAGTTTCTTCACCCGGGTTTGTTATTGCCAATGAAAATTATTCCATTGCAGATTTTAAATTTCCTGTTATTATTAAACCAACCGACCGTTCCGGAAGCCGTGGTGTGAAAAGAATAGAGAGTCCGGGAAATTTACAGGATGCGGTACTTCGGGCTCAGGATGAATCATTTACCCACCAGGCCATTATAGAAGAATATATTTCAGGTTCGGAGGTAAGTGTTGAAAGTATATCCTGGAAAGGAAAACATTATATACTAGCTATTACAGATAAAGTCACAACTGAAGATCCATATTTCGTTGAATTAGAACATCATCAGCCCAGTCAGTTATCGGTTGAAATTCAGGAGAAAATAAAGGTTGAAACATTCAAAGCACTTACAGCGTTGAATATACTGTTTGGTGCCAGTCATGCCGAGTTCAAGATTACTCCCGATGGAAATGTATATGCCATTGAAGTAGGAGCGAGGATGGGTGGCGATTTTATAGGTTCTCATTTGGTAAAACTCTCAACAGGTTATGATTTTGTAAAAGGAGTGATCGATATTTCATTAGGGAAATTTGAAGAACCGGTAATGAATTATCAAAAATGTTCCGGAGTTTATTTTCTATGTAAAGAAACAAAGCATTTACTACCAATTATTCAAAAAGCAAGTAATTTCCCTCAAATTATTGACGC
>Ga0302215_10001290_pt1 | contig 18078 bp, 15 predicted proteins | sample II_Fen_N3_1_FD_194580 | JGI IMG/M metagenome (GOLD analysis project Ga0302215, IMG submission 194580) | Peat permafrost microbial communities from Stordalen Mire near Abisko, Sweden - II_Fen_N3_1 | ecosystem: Environmental > Terrestrial > Soil > Wetlands > Permafrost | place: Sweden: Abisko...
TTGAGTCAAATCATTAATTATAGAATTATAGTCGACCCGAATTGGTGCCAATCAGACTTAAAACTTCACAACAAACACAAAAATTGAAATTGTTAATAATAAAAAAGACCTTTTTTAAGGTCTTTTTTGTATCCAAAATTTCCTCAAACAAAAAAGAACTTCTAAATGAAGTTCTTTTTTAAATTAATCAAAATTTATTCAATAACTACCGCTGTACCATAACATAAAACCTCAGTAACACCACTCATAACTTCAGTAGCATCATAACGAACACTGATAATAGCGTTGGCTCCTAATTCTTCTGCATGCTTAATCATTAAATTATAAGCATCTTCTCTGGTGTTCTCACAGAGTTGAGTGAACAAAGAAATATTTCCACCAACTATAGTTTGAAGTGATCCACCAATAGAACCAAAAATAGAACGAGATCTAACAATAATTCCCTTCACCACTCCTAAATTTTTAATTACCTTTACTCCTGGTAACTCTAAAGCAGTCGTAACATTATCATGATTCATATATTTATATTTTATTTTTATCTAACACCAACCGCTCGTCTGGCTTTTTCTAAAGTCTCATTAGCAACTTTAGCCGCTTTATCTTTGCCACTACTTAAAATATCCATCACTTCGCCATCAGAAATAGCATAATACTTATCTTGAAAAGTCTGTAAAAATTTAGCTACTACTTCAGCTAAGCCTTTTTTAAAATCACCATAGCCACGTCCATCATATTCTTTTTCAACTTCTTTAACGCTCTTATTACCTAAGTAAGAATAGATAGTTAGTAAATTAGAAACCGCTGGTTTATTTTTAAGATCATATTTAACAACACTATCTGAATCAGTTACAGCACGCATGATTTTTTTCTTCGCAGTTTCGATATCATCCAATAACTCGATGCAACCTAATCCAGCTTCATCACTCTTACTCATTTTTTTAGTTGGGTCTTGTAAACTCATTACTCTAGCTCCTTCTTTACGAACCACCGCTTCTGGAACTTTAAAAATTTCAGCATATTCTTTATTGAAACGACGAGCAATATCACGAGCGAGTTCAACGTGTTGTTTTTGATCTTCACCAACCGGAACAATCTCGGTGTTATATAATAAAATATCTGAAGCCATTAGAACTGGGTAATCATACAAACCAACAGTGGCGGATTCTTGATGCTTTCCCGCTTTATCTTTAAACTGAGTCATCTTATTTAAATCAGCAATGCGAGCTCCGCAACAATTTAAAATCCAAGCTAATTCAGTGTGTGCTGATACATCAGACTGCTTAAATAAAATTGAACTTTTATAATCGATTCCGGCTGCTAAATAAGTTTTAACCAGTTCCATAGTCCAAGTCTTAAGTTGTTCTGGGTCCTGCTTAACAGTAATAGCATGATAATCAACCACACAAAAAACACAGTTATATTTATCTTGCATTTCTACCCATTGAGATAAAGCCCCGATATAGCCACCGATATTTAATCGGCCGCTTGGTTTAATTCCAGAAAAAATGATCTTTTTATCGCTCATAATGTTTATTTTTATACTTCCATCTTATGATAAATTATGATTTTAGGCAACAAAAAAAGACCCCTGTCTGGATCTTTCGCGTAAGTCACCTACAAGCATTGTAATGCTGTTTTTTAGGTTCGTCAAGTTTTTTGTAGTATAATAAAAATATAATTTCCTAAATAAACAAAAAATTATGAAAATTTTTATTACCGCTTCTTTTAAGGGCGACGAAAATAAACAAGAAATTGAACATATTTGTAACTTGACTAAAGAAGCTGGGTTCGAAGATTTTTGTTTTATTCGTGATATTGAAAATTATCAAAAAACCTTTAGTGACGGTAAAAAACTAATGCAACGATCTAGAGAGGAAATTGCTAAATCAGATGCCTTACTTATTGATTTGACCAATAAACCAACCGGGCGAGCCATCGAGGCAGGAATTGCCTTTGCTTTAAACAAAAAAATAATCATCATTGCTCAAAAAGGAACCACTATGAAAGAAACGGCGACAGGAATTGCTGATTTAGTTATCGAATATAGCTTAATTGCCGATATAGTGCCACCTCTTACTGAATGGCTAGCCAAACAATAAAAAATCGGGTTATGGTATAGTGGTATTACGCGTGACTTAGGTCCGCGTAATCCCGGTTCGATTCCGAGGAACCCGACCATAAAACAAGGAGAAAATGACTTGACTTTAAGTCATTTTTTTGCTAATGTAGGTCAAGTTGCCAAAAGACCCAAATGATTATATAATGTCTTAAGTAATTACATAAATTTGGCACTTTATTCCAGTAATTCAATACTGCTCCAGTTATTGAATTATTTTTTATTATATATGATAGATTTCAAACAAGGTATGGAGCCAGAAGATGGCGTCGTTTCAGAAAATAAGACTAAAAAAAGCAAAAAGTTCTTTAATTATTTAGGAATTATAATCATTTTAATTATAATATTTGCTGGTAAGGTAATTGTATCTGGTTCTAGCAGTGACTCTTGGTTTAACACTGGAATTTTTAGCAAAATTGCTCATATTACCACCTCATCCAACAAAAAATTAATCGGCGATGAAAATGATCGCATTAACATCCTCTTAATTGGTATGGGTGGCAAAAATCATGATGGCGGCTACTTAGCTGATACCATTATGTTAGTTAGTATTAAACCATCAACCAAACAAGTTTCCATGATTTCTATTCCTCGTGATATGACTGTTCCAGTAGCTGATGGATCCTGGAGAAAAGTTAATTCCGTTAATGCTACTGCCGAAGCTAAACAAGCTGGTAGTGGTGGAGCAGCCATGACCGAAGCCTTAAGTAAATTATTAGGCACACCAATTACTTATTATGTTAGAGCTGATTTTCAGGGATTTATTAATATCGTTGACGAGATGGATGGTGTCACTGTTAATGTTGAACACACTCTAGATGATTATTCTTATCCTATTTTAGGCGAAGAAGATAATCCAGATTATTATTCTAGATATCAGCATTTACATGTTGACACTGGACTACAAAAAATGGATGGTAGTTTAGCTTTAAAATTTGCTCGTAGTCGTCACGGTATTAATGGCGAGGGTTCAGATTTTGCTCGTGCTAGACGTCAACAATTAATATTACAAGCAGTAAAAGATAAATTATTATCCACTAGCACCCTTCTTAAACCTGCGATGATAATTAAAATATCTAATGAGTTAAGAGAACATATTGATACCAATATTTCTGTTACTGACATGATTGCTTTATGGGATAACTATAAAGACTTTAATAAAGCAAATTTAATTAATAAAGTTATCGATGATTCTGCCGACGGATTATTAGTACATCAAACTGGTGCTGATGGAGCTTATTTGCTCATGCCCAGAGATGGTAATTATACTGATATTAAAACTTTTGTAGGTGGTATTTTCGGCACACCGCCAAATACTGTAGTTGTAAAACCACTAACAAAATCAGTTAAGTTACAAATTGTTAATGGCACCTGGGTAACTGGTTTAGCTAGTAAAATTTCAACTACCTTAGATGCTTACAACTTTATAACTAGTAAGAGTAACGGAGCTGAAAGAAATATTACAAAAAGTGCTATTTATGATTTATCATACGGAAAGAATGATGATGCCATTAAAGCTTTAAAAGATTTAACTGGAGCTTCACTTAGTTACGATAGTCCTACTTGGCTTACTAATTTAAAAAATAGTACTTCTACACCAGACCTAGTTTTGATATTAGGAACTGATGCAGAAAAATGGGAATTAGCAAATCCTCAACAATAAAAATGAACAACGAAAAACACAATCTGCCTCTAGTTGCCCTGTTAGGACGAGCCAATGTCGGCAAGTCTACTCTTTTTAATTGTCTAACGGAAAAACAACAAGCCTTAGTTTCTGATGTTGCTGGTACTACCCGTGATAGTAATTTTGGTTTTGTGTCTTGGAATCATCGTGATTTCGAATTAGTTGATACCGCTGGTATTTTCGACGCTAAACATTTAAATAACGAATTTAAAAAAGCAGAGCATGGTATTGATTTTTTAGCCCAGAAACAAGTTCGTCAAATTTTAGATGACGCTGCCATAATTATTTTTATGGTTGATAACCGTGCGGGCTTATTAACTGAAGATCGTCACTTAGCGGCTGCTTTAAAAAAGAATCCAGAATTACTAAAAAAAACTATCGTAGTTGTAAATAAAGTTGATAGTCAAAAACATGCCACTGAGGCTTTAAATTTTGTTAAACTAGGACTTGGCCAACCAAGATTACTTTCAGCTACTACCGGTTCTGGAACTGGTGATTTATTAGATGAAATTGTTATTAAATTAAAACCATTCGCAGACGAAAAAATAATTGTCGAAGATAGACATGACGAAATTAAAGTTTGTATTATTGGTAAACCAAATGTTGGTAAATCATCTCTACTTAATTCTATCTTGGGTTATGAGCGTGTGATTGTTAGTGATGAACCTCATACCACCCGTGAACCACAAGATACGGTTGTTGTTTGGGGAGACAAAAAAATTCGTTTCGTTGATACCGCTGGTATTTCTCGCCAGGGTCATAAAGGTGATGGTATTCAGAAATTAGGTATCGGTAAATCATTACACGTATTAGACAAAGCTGATATTGCTTTATTAGTTTTTGATGTTAGCGAACCACTTACTCACCAAGACGCTAAAATTGTTGGTGAAATTATTGAACGTCATAAGAGTTTAATTTTAATTGCTAATAAGTGGGATAAAGTTGAAGTTAAAGATACTAAAAAATGGACTCAAGATATTTATCATGAATTACCATTTGCCTCTTGGGCACCACTACAATTTATTTCTGCTAAGACTGGTCTTAAGGTGCAAAAGATTATGGATCTAGTAACCACATTAGCTGAAGCCCGTAAGATTGAAATTTCCGATTCTCAATTACAGAAGTTCTTAATGAAAATTGTTAAGATTCATTTACCAGCTAAAGGCAAAGGTTTGAAGGCACCACGTATTTACGAATTTACTCAAGGCCGTAGCAACCCACCAGCTTTTGATATCAGAATCGGCTCCAAAGATAACTTACATTTTTCCTATGTTAGATTTATGGAAAATAGATTACGTGAAAAATATGGTTTCACTGGCACACCAATTAAAATGACTGTAACTAAAAATAAAAAAGTTCACGGTACCGCTTCCTAATAAAAAAGACTCTGAAATTTCAGAGTCTTTTTTTTATTTATTTAACATTTGTTCTGGTTGGTAATGGCAACGAAAGGCTGTGATTAATATTAATATTATGTTCGATTAAAGAAACTTTAATTATGAAGAGAAAAATACAACAAGGTGCTAGAATTGCTAATAATAAAGCCAATACTCCTTTTTTACTATTACCATTCTTATCTTTAAACCAAGTCCATAAAGAAATAATAATAGAAAAAATGCTTAATGGTAAGAAAAAATAAACTAAAAAAATACCAAAAATACTTGCCAAATAATTAAGCTTATTTGTTTCCCAATAATCAATTGAGTATGCTAAATCTGAAAATTGGACTACTGATAAGCAGCCAATTATTAAAACAAGGATGGTAAACCAAAAATGAGATAGATACTCGTTTAAAATAATAGCTAGTTTTGTCATAATAATATAATTAATTATGCTAATATACTAACATTTATTTTCTAAAGATAAAATTATTTTCCCACTACAACTTTATAAACATTTAAAAACATTTAAAAAAATAAACTAAATATTTTAATTAAATGATAAAATAAGCCAAATTTATAATACTAGCTTCAAGTATTCTTTATTTTAATTTAATTTAAACTCAATCAATTACTAATCGTCTTTTAATCATTGATGTTGTATAATAAAACCATCAAAATAAATAACCTAAACTATATGAGAATTATCGTCGGCCTAGGAAATCCAGGCGACCAGTATCAAAAAAATCGTCACAATGTCGGCTTTATGGCCTTAGACTTATTACTAGGCGATGTTAAATGGCAACTAAACAAAAAATTTAATGCTTTAACTTATGAGTCTGGTGATTGTATTTATTTAAAGCCTCAAACTTTCATGAATAACTCCGGGCAATCTGTCCAAGCCATTTTGTCTTACTATGGACTTATGCCAAAATCACTTGGTTTATTTAACAAAAAAGACGCTGACTTATCAGACGTCTTAACAGTAGTTCACGATGATATTGATATTGAAGTTGGCAAATGGAAAATTGCTAGCGACTCTAGAAGTGGCGGTAATAACGGCGTGCAATCAATTATTAACCATCTTAAAACCAAAAATTTTAGACGAATTAAAATTGGTGTTAAAAATGATTTAATTAGAACTCGAATTCCTGTTGAAAAATTTGTTTTACAAAACTTTAACACTGAAGAAAAAGACGTTATTAAAAATGTTTTAGCTGAGGCAATAAAATCTCTATAAAAAAAGAGTGCCTAAGATTTTGCCTTAAAACAATCGGCAACTAAACCAAGGAGGGGCGGTTTAATCTGATTATTTTTGGGCAAAATTTTAGGCACTCTAGCGCTACTATCTTAATATAAAAGAGCTAAGTTAGCAACCATACCCGGATTATTTATTCTTCCGGGTATTATATTTACCCTTATGACAGATTATGCGATTAAAACCATCAAAATAGATGATCCGAAATACCCTTCACTCCTAAAAGAAATCAATAACCCGCCTAAGATTTTATATTATATAGGTAAGTGGCCTGATACTAATTTATTTCCCTTGGCTGTTGTTGGCAGTCGCGAGCCGGATATTTATGGTGAGCGAGTAATTAGAGAATTACTAAGTGACGACATTTTAGACAAGACTGTTATTATTAGTGGACTAGCTAAAGGAATTGATGCGGCGGCTCATAAAATTGCTAAACATACGATTGCGGTTCTTGGTACTGGATTAGATGAAATTAGCTTCTATCCTAAAGAAAATTTAAATTTATATCATCAAATTATTAAAAGCGGTGGTCTTATTATTTCTGAGTTCCCTGTCGGTACTAAGCCAAAACCTCAAAATTTTCCCCAGCGCAATCGAATTGTTGCAGGACTCAGTCGTGCTACTATAGTTGTCCAAGCCAAAATAAGATCAGGGGCCCTAATTACAGCCCGTTTAGCCCTAGAAGGTGGTCGCGAAGTGCTTACTGTTCCTGGTTCAATATTTAACGAATTAAGCGCTGGGCCACACCTTTTAATCGCTCAGGGGGCCACTCCAATCACGAATTCAACTGAATTAGATGAAATATACCAAAGGTTGACATGTTTCCCGTAAATAGTACACTGGTTATGACAGACTAAAAAATCTTAGCTAAAAATATGACTTTAATCATCGTTGAGTCTCCAACTAAAGCCCGTACTATATCTAAATTTTTAGATAAGAAGTATCTAGTCGAATCATCATTCGGCCATATTCGTGATTTACCGAAAAGTGATATGGGTATTGATATCGAAAACGGATTTATTCCTCGTTATATTATTCCCACTGCCGCTAAAAAAACGGTAACTAATTTAAAGAAACAAGCCGCTAAAGTTGATACTATTATTCTCGCTTCGGATGAAGATCGCGAAGGAGAAGCCATCGCTTGGCACTTAGCCGAAGCCTTAAAAATTGACCCAGCTAAAACTCAAAGAATCGTCTTTCATGAAATTACTAAAGACGCTATTTTAGCCGCCTTAGAACACCCAAGAACCCTTGATATGAAAATGGTTGACGCGCAACAAGCTCGTCGCGTTTTAGATCGTTTAGTGGGTTACGAATTATCACCTTTTCTCTGGAAAAAAGTAACTCGCGGATTATCAGCTGGTCGTGTTCAGAGTGTAGCAATGCGTTTAGTAGTTGAACGTGAAAAAGAAATTAAAGCTTTCAACGCTGATGAGTATTGGAGTGTAACTGCTGATCTTGCTACTAAAAATCAAGATAAATTTAGTGCTGAATTATATAAAATTGACAATAAGAATTTAGAAAAATTAGAAATCACCGCTGAAAAAGCGGAAATCTACAAAAAAGAATTAGAAGCAGCAACATATACAGTCGAGAAGGTTGAAAAGAAAAAAGTAAATAAAAGTGCTCCTAATCCTTTTACCACCTCCACTTTACAACAAAGTGCTAATCGTCAATTAGGTTTTTCAGCTAAGCAAACGATGACTCTCGCTCAAAAATTATACGAGCAAGGTTATATCACTTACATGCGTACCGACTCTCTAAATTTATCAGAGAAGTTTTTAGGTGAAGCTAAAAATTGGTTGCTTGATAATTTAGGTAAAGAATATACTTTAGCCGAACACCGCACTTTCAAAAATAAAAATAAGAACGCCCAAGAAGCTCACGAAGCGGTTCGCCCAACTGAAGTCATGAAGACTCCTGAAGACTTAAAAGAAAAATTAGAAAAAGGACTATATAGATTATATAAATTAATCTGGGAAAGATCGGTGGCCAGTCAAATGCCAGCGGCCATTTTAAGTGCAACCACTATTTATGTTAGTGCTGATAAATATAGTTTAAGAGCTAGCGGTCAGGTTTTAGACTTCCCTGGTTACTTAAAAGTTTATAAAGAAAAAACCAGCGAACAAGAATTACCAGCGGTTACCGCTAAAGATTTATTAGATTTATTAGAAATTAGAAGCGAACAACATTTTACTAAAGCACCTGGTCGTTATTCTGATGCGAGCTTAGTTAAAGAGATGGAAAAACACGGCATTGGTCGTCCGTCTACTTACGCTCCGACTATTAATACTATTATCACTCGTGGTTATGTAAACCGTGATGATAATAAAAAGTTAGCACCGACTGACATTGCTTTTGTGGTGACTGATTTACTTATCGCTCACTTTCCAGAAATTATTGATTATAAATTTACAGCTAAGATGGAAGATGATTTAGATAAAGTAGCCACCGGTGAAGAAGAGTGGCAACCAGTTATTAAAAATTTTTATGATAAATTTCACGCTAATTTAGAAGCTAAATATGCGGAAATAAATAAAACTGACATTATGCCAGAAGAAACTACCGAAGAAAAATGTGATAAGTGTGGTGCTAACATGATTATTAAAACTGGTCGCTACGGTAAATTCTTAGCTTGTAGTGGTTTCCCTGCTTGTAAAAACATTAAATCATTAGTTGATAAAACAAAGGAGGCAACTCCTGAAAATGCTAAACTAGCAGAGCTCACTAAAAAATATGCTGGTGAAAAATGTGATAAGTGTGGTGCCGACATGGCTGTTAAAAATGGTAGATATGGTGCTTTCCTGGCTTGTACGGCTTATCCAAAATGTAAAAATATTAAAAATATAAAAACCAGCGATGCGCCTGATGTAAAATGTCCAGTCTGTGAGCACGGTAATATCGTTAAAAAGTTTAGTAAACGTGGTGCTTTCTATGCCTGTGACAATTACCCAACCTGTAAAAATGCTTACTACGGCGAACCAACTGGCGAGACCTGTCCTAAATGTGACGCTTTAATGATTAAGGATGCTAAGACCGAGACTGTTAAATGCAGTAACCGTGAATGTGGCTTTAAGGGTGGTGTTAAAAAAGCAGCCATTAAAAAAACTGCTGAGAAAAAACCAAAGACTAAAAAGACTAAGGCAATTTATTAATATTTAAATAGTTAAAATTATTTTATTTATGAAAAATAATGAATTTTTTGACATAAACAAACTACCAGCTGAAAAGGGCTTGTTATTGTTTGGGTTGTCAATGAATAAACTTTTAAACAGACAGAGTGCGGAAAATTGTATTAAAGATATTCGTCACTTTACGCCATCAAAAGTCATAAAGCCCCTTATTGGTTTGAATTTTATATACTCTGATTTTTTATATTTATATAATAATAAACCAGCCCCAGAATTGAAGCATAGTTTTATGAACCAGATAATTGCTCACAGAAATGGCGTTCAAAAAATTATCGAAAAAAATAATCTTGAATTTCAGATACAACATGCTTTTAGTTACATGACATGGAGTCAGCTTTACGTTGGTACAAAAGATTTTAGCAATTTATTTGAGCAACTAAAAACAATTTATAAAGAAGATAAATTATTTCAAAAATACTTAAAAGATGATTGTGATATTTTTGAAAAAGAGATTGATCAAAATCAAGAAAATTTCTTTTTAGAAGAGTCTTTAATGTTTTATTTATTAAGTAAAAATAAAGTAAAACTTCCTAATGAATATATTGAAAATAATCAAAAATGGATTTTATTTTGTTACCCAGGAAATCCCCTTAAAAACACTGTATACCTTTATCAACTAGACCCATTCAAATTAGATTGGAAAGAAAATCCATATCAAAATTCATTTTACAACCTTGAAGATAAAAAACTAATAGATTATAGTCGCGTTGATTTAGATTCTTATCAAGTAATATAGATAAAAAAACCGCTCCCATAAGGAGCGATTTTTTTATTTCTTCTTTTTAGTTGTTGTTTTAGTCGTTCGTGGTCGAGCTTTAGATTCAGCTCTTTTTTCCTGAACGAAATCAAAAACTTTTTTAGCCACATCACCTAGTGTTAGTAGGTAAGCGGCACTACCATGCATTTTTTCTTTAACAGTGAAAATGATTTGTTCGACATCATCAACACCAGATTCAATTTTTTTAGTAATACGGTACCACTTTTGAACCGCGACCACAAAATAATAGATTCCCCAGCATAAAAAGAACGTAAGCGCGATGATACAAATGGATAATACCAAGTTTAAAACATCGCTAGAAGTTTCGAACATAAAATTGTAATTTATTTAAATTTAAAAGTTTCTAATTTGAGCCCCAAATTTTTCTTCCAAGCGAGTAATTAATCTAGCCTGAATTTCATCAATTTCTTCAGCCCGAAGAGTTCGCTCTAATGATTGATAAATAACATGAAAAGCTAAACTTTTTTTATCTTCTCCTAATTTATCACCCTGATAACTATCAAATAATTCAACTTCAGTAATCAATTCATCAAAAGATTTTATTTCTCTTCTTAAATCATTATACATCATTCCACTATCAACTACAAAAGCTAGATCACGAGAAATCATCGGATATTTTGGTACAGCTTCATATTTAATTAATGGACAGGCAACAAATAAAGATAATAAATCTACAAAATTAAGTTCAACGGTTACTGTTTCATTTTTTAAACCAAATTTACCGGCCACTTCATTATTAACTGTAGAGATTAAACCTAAGTCACGATTATTAACACGCACTCTGACTGATTTTTTGTTGTCACTATAAGCTGGAAAATCTTCAACAGTTACAAATTCAGTTTCCCAAGCACCACCAAAAACTAATTTAATTAAATTTTCGGTAATACCTTTAGCCTCACTAAAATAATTTCCACTTTTACCTGATAAAATAAAAGCTATTCTCTTTTCTTGATATGGTAAACGCTCTTTATCATCACCAGCCTTATCATAAATACCGGGAGTATCTAAATAAACACGGCCTAATTCAAATAAGCGAACTTCATCAAAATTAAATTGATTAACCTTCACACTACCAAGCAAACCAACAATCAAATTTTGACGTAAAATAGTTTGTTGATCAGAAATTGGATTTACTAATTTCAAATAATTAGTAAAGTCTAGATTTAATTTTTTAAGCTGACTCTCACCAACAAATGAATAGTTATAAACCTCATTTAAACTTAAATTGCTTGATAAAATACTTTTTATTTTTTTCTCAAGAACCCGTTCACTTAAAATTTCTGGTGGGTCTAAAGAAACAAGTGGAGCTGAAGTGACAATATTGTCATAGCCATAGATACGAACAATTTCTTCTAAGATATCTTCTTTAATTGAGACATCTTTAGCGGCTCGCCAAGTTGGAATTACAACACTTAAATTATTTTCATTCTTTTCAACGATAAAACCTAATCTTTCTAAAATATTAATAATTTGTTTTTCAGGAATTTCTTGACCAATTTTATCATTGATCCAATCTATATTTAAAATAATAGGTCCCTGATTCAATGAAAAATTACTAATATCAATTATTTCACTATCCACCTCAGCTGTTTTGCAAATAGTTTTAAGTAAAGCGTAGGCACGACGCAAACCAGTCTCGGTTAAAGTTGGGTCTAATGATTTTTCATATCTCATGGAAGCATCGGTTCTAAGACCAAGTTTTCCAGCGGTTTTACGAATAGAAACAGCATCAAAATTAGCCGCCTCAATAACAATTTCTGTAGTTTCATTATTGATAGCACTATTTTGTCCTCCCATCACACCGGCAACGGCAATCGGACCATGACCATTAGCAATTACCAACATATCTTCACTTAATTCTCTTTCTTTGCCGTCTAAAGTTTCGATGTGTTCATCTTTTTTAGCGGTTCGAACAATAATTTTTTCAACCTGATCCTTTGAAAAAGCGTGTAATGGCTGCCCAGTTTCAAACATAACATAATTTGTCACATCGACAATATTATTTATTGGACGAAGACCAATGGCAATTAAGCGATCCTTTAACCAACGTGGAGATTCCTCAACTTTAATTCCTTTAACCGCTAAAGCCATGTAACGAGGACAAAGTTTTTTATCTTCAACTTTAATATCTAATTTATTTTCAGTGGCAACAATTTCTGGTTTTAAAAATTCATTATAATCTTTTAGTTCCGTATCATAGAAAGTTCCAATTTCTCGAGCCATACCATAATGACCCCACAAATCTGAACGATTAGAAAGTGATTTATTATCAATTTCTAAAATAATATCGTCTAAATTTAAATATTCGGAAAAAGCTTCACCAATTTTAGCCTTCTTATCAAGCACCATAATCCCCTCATGATTACTACCGAGACCAAGTTCATCTTCGGCACAAATCATGCCATAAGATTTTTCACCACGAATTTCTGATTCTTTAATTTCTAAACCATTAGGTAAAATAGCACCAATAGTTGCGACTGGTACAAATTGTCCCACCTCAACGTTAGGAGCGCCACATACAATTGTTAAAATTTCAGTCTTAACATCAACCGTAGTAACTCGTAATCTATCGGCATTAGGATGTTTATCGACTGTTAGAACTTTACCAACAACTACACCAGCAAAACTAGAAGACTGATCACTCCAACCTTCAACTTCCACTGTATGCATTGTTAAGCGCAAAGCTAAATCTTCAGGGGTAATCCCTTTAGGAATTTTTATAAAATCTTTTAACCAATTAAGTGATAATAACATATGTTCGTAATTAGAATTGTTCAGTAAAGCGTTGATCTCCGCCCATAAATAAGCGAATATCATCAATGCCATATTTAAGCATAGCTAAGCGAGTTAAACCGAAACCAAAGGCAAAGCCAGAATATTCTTCTGGATCAATACCGCCAGCTCGAAGCACATCAGGATGAACTAAACCACAACCTAAAATTTCTAACCAACCAGTATGCTTACAAACACGGCAACCTTTACCTTGGCACAAGAAACAAGTGTATTCACCATTAGAACCTGGTTCAACAAAAGGATAAAATTTAGGACGCATTCTAAATTTAGTTTCTGGTCCATAAAGTTTTTTACCAACAATCTCACAAACTCCTTTTAGATGTGCAAAATTTATTTTCTTATCAATCATAATTCCTTCTAGCTGATAAAAAGTATGTTCATGTCTAGCATCAGTAGCTTCACAACGGAAAGTTCTACCTGGAATAACAGCTTTAAGAGGAGCGCCATATTTTCTCATGGCTCTAACTTGTACTGGAGAAGTTTGGGTTCTCATTAACATATCATACTCACCATCTTTGTTTTTAACATCTACATAGAAAGTATCTTGCATATCACGGGCTGGATGATGAGGTGGCACATTCAAAGCTTCGAAGTTATAATAATCACTTTCCAGTTCTGGACCATCAAGCACCATAAAACCCATGGAAGTAAATAATTCTTCAATCTCATTCTGAACTAAAGTTAAAGGATGAAGATGCCCAGTCTTAATTTTCTTACCAGGTAAAGTAACGTCTTCTTCACTAGTAATATTTTTTTGTTCTTCAAAAGTTTTTTTAACATTATCAAAATGTTCTTGAAGTTCAATTTTAACACTGTTAGCAAAAGCACCAGCTTCTTTTCTGGCCTCATCACTTAATTCTTTAATAGAACTCATAACCTGAGATAATTCACCTTTACGAGATAAAAATTTTAATTCAAATTCACGTAAAGCCTCAGAGTCTTTAACCGTTTCTAACTGTTTTAAAAATTCATCTTTAAGTTGTTGTAACTTATTCTTCATATATATTTTTTTATCTAGTTTTTTGAGAATGAATCATTACCATTTCCGTAATCACGAAAACCGCTACTAACATAAATAAATTAAGCCAAGTAAATAAACCCTGCGATAGAAGCATTAACGTAGCAATAATAAATAAAGCAAACATGAAAGACTGACGATAAGCTATTTTTACAGCATAAAAAACCAACTCATGACGCAAGGCCACAAAACGAATTAAAAAACCGATAAGTGACGCCGTGCCTGATACCGCCATAAATAAGGCTAAATAAAATAAAGCAAAACCTAACCAACTAGTTAATTCGGGATTAACTACACTAGCGATGAACAGAAAAACTGTCCAACACACAGCCGTCGCAATTGCCGTTAGCATTAAATATTTTTTTAAGGTCATACGATTAGCTTATTTATTTTATCTAATTCTAAAAGGTAACCATTTAATTTACCGGTTTCCGCTTTAACAATATTTTCTGGGGCCCGAGCAATGAATTCTTCATTACCTAATTTAGTTTTCAAATTATTTATAACTTTTTCTAAATTGTCTTTTTCTTTAGTAAGTCTAGCTTTCTCTTTTTCCGGATCAACCGCATCAAGTAAATAAATATCTAAATGGCGAATGGCGATGGCAATCGAATTAGCTGGGGCAGCTCCCGAATCTTTAATTTCTAAATCACTAAGACCAGTTTTTAAACCTTGAATTAAATCAACTGACTCTGATAAAAAAGATTCGTTTCCATAAACTAAAGCTTTAATCTTACGGCCTGGTTCAATTTTATTTTCCTGTCTAGCATTACGAATTGAAATAATTATTTCCTGTAAAGAATTTATTTGTTCAACCGCTTCATTGTCAGGAACAAAATTTTCGTCTTGTGGCCATTGTTTAACCAACAATAAACCATCTTCTAGTTGCGCCCAAATAGTTTCGGTAACATAAGGAATAAAAGGGTGCCACATGATTAAAATATTTTTTAGTAGATATACTAAAATAGCATCTTTATCTTTTTCAATCTTAGCAATTTCTAAATACCAATCAGCTAATTTATTCCAAGTGAAATCAGTTAGTTCTTCAGCAGCCAATGAAAATTCAAAATTTTCTAAACGGGTTTTAATATTTAATCTGGTACTACTTAATTCACTTAGAATCCAACGATCAGCAATAGTTTTAGCCAGCGGAGTTTCATTATTTTGTAAATTTGTCTCTGGGTCTATGGCGCTTAAAATATAACGAGAAATATTCCAAAGTTTATTAATGAAATTTCTTTTTGATTCTATTTTATCAGCACTATAACGACTATCATTACCAGGAGTAGAACCCATAAGTAGTGATAAACGCAGAGCATCGGCACCATATTCAGAAATAGCATCTAACGGATCAACGCCATTACCCTTACTCTTACTCATCTTCTTACCTTTGTCATCTAAAATAGTACCGTGAAGATAAACTTTTTCAAACGGAATTTCTCCCAGCGCAAAAAAGGACATCATCACCATGCGTGATACCCAAAGAGTTAAGATTTCGTAACCAGTTTCCAGTATTTGAGTTGGGTGGAATTTAGCTAAATCACCAGTTTTTACGCCATCCTTATAATTATTAGGCCAACCAAGAGTTGAGAATGTCCACATACCCGAAGAAAACCAAGTATCTAGCGTATCTTCATCTTTTTTCCAATCATCGCCATCTGGAGCTGTTTCACCACAATAAACTTCGTCCCCTTTATACCAAACCGGAATACCATGACCAAACCAAATCTGACGGGAAATACACCAATCATGTAAATTAGCCATCCAATCTTGATAACGCTTATCAAAACGTTCTGGAATAAATTCAATGTCCTTATTTTGAGCCGCTTCCAGCGCTTTTTCTTTCAAAGATTTTCCACCGAGTCGTTCTAATTTAACATCAACGCCAACAAACCACTGTTTAGATGGTAATGGCTCAATTGGGGTGTCGCAGCGATAACAAACCGATAAATTATTAGTCATGTCATCTTCGGCCTCCATTAAGTTGCGAGCACAAAGTTCTTCAACTACCAATTTACGAGCGGCTTCGGCTGTTAGTCCTGAATATTTTCCAAAGTCTTCATGAATTAAGCCATCTTCATCAATAACTTTAATAATCTGTAAATCATTAGCGGTCGCCATTTGCCAATCAACCATTGAATGAGCCGGGGTAACACCTAAGGCACCGGTACCAAATTCCATTTCAACATTACGGTCAGCAATAATTTTAATATGAAGTGCTTGCCCACAGAAATCAACACTATACTCTTTACCTATATAGTCCTTATAACGCTCGTCTTTAGGATTAACCGCTACCGCTGTATCGCCTAACTTAGTTTCTGGACGAGTGGTAGAAATAGAAATTGGAAAATCAGCACTATATTTAAAAGTATAAAGTTTTGCTTGTTGTTCTTTATATTCAACTTCATCATCAGCTAAAGTTGAATGACAATGAGGGCACCAATTAACGATTCGCTCACCTCGATAAATAACGCCTTCGCGATACATATCCACAAACATGCGATTAACTGCTGCTTGTCTCTCTTCATCAAAAGTAAAAGCCACACGTGACCAATCTAAAGATGAGCCCATTTTCTTAGTTTGATGTAAAATAGTCGCCTGAGTTTCTCTTAAAAATTTCCAGATTTCTTCAAGTAGTTTTTCGCGACCTAAATCATGACGAGTCTTTCCTGTTTCTTTAAAAATTTTCTTCTCCACGGCCATTTGCGTAGCGATAGCGGCGTGATCAGTGCCAGGAATCCATAAAGCACGATAACCAGTCATCCGACGGTAACGAATTAACAAGTCCTCAATAGCTAACATACAGCTATGACCAATATGAAGTTTAGCGGTAATATTTGGTGGTGGCAGAACGATTGTATATGACGGAGCAGTGTCTGGTAAACCTAAATTATCTGGGTTAAATAGCCCGGAATCTTCCCAAATTTTATAAATTTTATCCTCATTATCTTGGGGGATATAAGTTTTGTCTAGTTCTTGTTTCATACTCTCTAAATTACCAAAAAAAAGCCTAATAGTCAACCAAAAAGACCCCTTGTTAGTGCCTTGACTTAAGGCTAAAATAACGATATATTGATAAGTCACTCCTTAAATATAACCTAATCTAATGTTAAATACCCAAGAACAATTTTTCAAACAAATTGAGAAATCTGAGCGTCCGCTGATTGTCTTTTCAGCTGACTGGAACGGCGATGCTGTTGCCTCGTCTTTAGCCCTATTTTTATTCTTAAAAAAACTAAAAAAAGAGGTAGAGATTGTCGCTACTTCATCTGCCAAAAGTCCAGTATTATCTTTTTTACCAGCCAGCGCTGAAATCAAAAATTCTTTAGACGGCTTACGTAAATTTATTATCTCTTTAGATTTAAGCCAAACTAAAATAAAACAGGTTAAATACACTATTGAAGATAAAAAATTAAACTTTATTATTTCACCTGAAGATGGTTGGTTTAAAACTGAAGATATTAGCACCTCTGACAGTGGCTTTAAACATGATTTAATTATTACTGTTGGTGCTACTGACTTAGAATCAATTGGTAAAATATATGAGAGCAATATTGAATTTTTCTTTAAAACTACAATAATAAACATTGACTGCCAGGCTAGCAATGAAGAATTTGGTCAAATAAATTTAATTGATGTTAATTCAGCCGCTAACGCTGAAACAATATTTAATTTAATTCAAGAAAAACAATTAGACTTAATAGATGAAGATATTGCTACATGTCTATTAACAGGCATAATCAGTGGTACTAAAAACTTTAGAACCCCAAATCTAACCCCTCGTACTTTACTTAGCACTTCCAAACTTATTTCTTTAGGCGGACGACGTGAGGAAATAATTGATAAACTGTATCACTCTCG
>Ga0302215_10001292_pt1 | contig 18053 bp, 65 predicted proteins | sample II_Fen_N3_1_FD_194580 | JGI IMG/M metagenome (GOLD analysis project Ga0302215, IMG submission 194580) | Peat permafrost microbial communities from Stordalen Mire near Abisko, Sweden - II_Fen_N3_1 | ecosystem: Environmental > Terrestrial > Soil > Wetlands > Permafrost | place: Sweden: Abisko...
CAGTTGCCAAGATTCAGCATCTGTGTAACTCATATGTTTAATGTATTCTTTAGACATCGGATTTTGACACTGATATGGAACGCTAATTGAATACAAGTAATCAATGATATAGTCTAATGCAATTTCGTAATCGTCTTGATTATTGATGCTTATCTTAATCATAGAAATCGCCCCGAAAACTTCAACGCCAAGAATGTCTCATGTGTCTTATCTGAGGTAGTGATTCGGTACGATCCTCCCCACGCTTCTAGAGTCCACGTTCTGGTACATAACCTATTCCATCCGAGAGCGTCGTCTATCGGCAATATGGTATTAGATCGGCCCCGGGCACATTCTAAATCGTACAGGTATTCTAACAACTCGATATGCAGCAATTGACTTTCCTCTGGGTCCAGTTTCCCTCGATCGATCTTAATCATTGGACACCCCATATTTCAACGCGAGGAAACATTCTGTCTGCTCGTCAGCATTGACGTAGATTCCGTCTGCCCACTGAACCATTCTCCATACCCGTTGAATGGGGTGACCGCCCGAGTCAAAATTGACGACGACTTGCGGGCCAAGAGTCTCCTTCAGATATTCTTCTATCTCCTTGTATGCAGCATCACCTAAATTAGGGATTCTAATCATTGCTGACCCCGAACTTCAATGCCAGCATCACTTCGAATGATTTAGGTTGAGTCTCAACCATTATCTTATGCTCGAGGATCATCACCTGCCAGTTGCCTGCGCTGTGCTGATTTGGTGCGCCGCATTTGAACCAGACGCGATCCATGATAGCTTGGATTCTGGCATCAATTTCGGACGATTCAACAAATTCCTGCTCGATAGGCGCAACATTGTCGGCTAAATAATCGAGCACCTCCATAAGTGTTCCAGACGGCATCTTAATCATTTCTTGAACCTCAACGCCAGGTAGACCTCGTGCTTTTTGTCCTTAGTGATGATCTTAAATTGATCACCCCAGGATTCAAGCGACCACGACTTGCAAAATATTCTGGTGCCATCAGGTACATAGCAGTCTTCAACAGAAAGCAAATACGTCAGAATTGTCTGATACGTATCTTTGTCGGGATTCGGCCACTTACCTGCTTTTTTGATAATGATCATTTCACACCATATTTCAATGCAAGGAAGGTTTCAATCTCTTCTGGCAACACAGTTACTAAAAACGCTCTTTCTGATTCAGAGTCAATTACTTCCCACCCCCCGAATAGATCATCAGTAGTATAACCTGATCTCATCTGATTCCCATTCAAGTAAACATAATTTGGCATTGCTGGCGCGACATTCGCATGTAAGAAATTGCATATCTCAACACGACGATTCATTATTTCGCGCCACTCTGGAAATGGTATCTTAATCATATCACTCCATACTTCAATGCTAAGAAAGTTTCGTGTTCGGCAGGATGAGCAATGACCTCGATATAGCGGTACTGGATTGTTACTTTCCACGACTTACCGTGTGCCGTGATAAGACTATACATTAGCCGATCCCGATTCGGATTCCGAGACCACTGAGCTAACACACCTGCCTTCACACAGTTAGCGTCGAGGTACTGCCATACCTCAGTGAATCGTTCTCCTGGAATATCAGTTAGCGGTATCTTAATCATTTGGCGTTACTAAATTTCAATGCAACGAGGGTTTCGAATTCTGTAGGATGAATTGTGACTTCAATAGACTCACCGTCGTCTGAAACCACAATTCTCCACCAGTGTTCACGATGATAGCTTCGTCTGGCAGTAGTATAAACTTCTACCTTACTTTTGCCTTTATATTCAGGAGACACAGCGGTCGACAGAAAGCTACTTATCTCGTTAAACAGCGCAACGCGACGTCGCCAAATTGCAGGATATCGTATCTTAATCATATGTTATAAACTCTGCCGCCCCAGCGTAGCAAAAACAGGGTAGCATCTCCACTGCTGCAGAAATAGTATTGGTCGGCATATCGGCGCCACGACGCTTCTGGATTACCTAAGATGTCTGGTTTACCGAAATTCTCGACTGCCCATTGGTAGCATCCGATACGATCTCTAACCTCTAAACTGTCAACTGCGATCACATTACCCTCCCGCCCCAGCGAAGCAAGAACGCAGTTGCATCTGACTCATTATGAAAATAATATCGACCAGCAGCGTATTCCCATCTACTATTAGTAGAAGCCAGTTCAGGACTTTCTGGCAATCCGAAATTATCAACTGACCACAGGTACTGCTTGCGATCAGCGACGCCTATTGCAACCTTGATCATCGAATCTCACAGCCAAGGGCGCGAAGGTCATGCACAGTTTGCCGACGCTGACCTTTGATCACCTTGAAAGTAACCGGCTTCGTATACGAAAGGTCAACCACGTCTTTAGCTTCTTTGAGCCCGAGACCTGAGCCCCAGCGGACAACCTTAATGACTTCGACCTTCTTCAGCACCGTTGCGCACGACACGATGCAAACGTTTGTGCCGAGATTATCGCCAGTGAGCATCGAGAACAGGATCGCACCTTTGATATCAGGACCCATCGTCTCGCAGATTTGATCCCACATCGCAGTACCTTCGTCGACGCCAGCGATCTCAACGATGCTTCGCATGAGGTTGATACTGTTGTCGATCAGTTCCGCTTGCTAGTCTTCAGAGAGGAGATTGTAGTCGATCATAGTTGGCTTTCGTTAATTCAATACAGCGATTATACGCGGATTGAGGTCAAAAGTCAACCGAACTCGGACCCTTTGCCGTTACTTTATAGTGGCCAAATCTTAGTAAGAACATCGTGAGCATTGGCTTATCGTCGATGTCTATCTCTGTGAATTGCCCCGAAATGCGCATCGACCAGCCTACACCTCCACGACGAACTCCCATGGCGCTCGGAATATAATATCTGACGACCGAGATATTATTCGAACACCAGTCTACCATTTCTTCTACGCTATTTATGCCCATTTTAGTTGCAGCATCAGATACACTGCCTCCGTCATCCATAAGCTGAAGGTGAATTTCTTTAAATCGTCGTAGTAATCAATGTCAACAACATAATTGTCTGTTACCCATTGATACACGTTATACGGCATCGACACATTGTACCAGGTTTGATCTCTGACTACTGTATTGAGCAGATCGATAGTTTTGCGATAGTATGAAGAGAGAAAGATCTCACCACACGGGTTGGTTGGGTTTAGTATGCTTGTTGCCATTTTAATGTCATCAGTAGTAATACTCGTTCCGTTACGCTCCAGGACCCGTCATCATTATCACAGTAGTCGATATTCTTTATGAAATTCTCAGTTACCCATATATGCACACTGTCGCCAAGAACAACCGTCTTCCAGGTCTGGAAGTCAGTGCAGTGATCCTCGTAGACACCAAACCTGTCGGGCCAGTGTGGAAGGTATTTAACTTTGCTCCCGCGACCTTCTCCTGGACCAGGCATCATGATTTAAGCACTCCAAACAAGTCAGTGTATTCTTTAGATCCAGATCTTGGCGCACAGGCCAACCAGGTGTCACGGCAATATACAGTAGTGAACGATAACCAACGCCCGTTGATCTTTCTGGGCCAAACAATGAATGTTTCTCTCCAGTCAGAATATTGACGCGTGAACGGCACGAAAGCTTTTTTGCTGGTGGTGATCCCGATCATCTCACCACCTATATAGATATGCATCATATCCACCTCAAGGTCAGTAATACAAAGACGCGCTCAGTAACAAGAATCTGTTTTGAATTCGTTAAAAATCGAATTTCAGATTCTGATAAAGTTATATCGCGTAACCAGTTAAATACTTTAGACCCTACTGTGATTCTGACCCAGCTCTGCCCATCTTCCTTAAAGGGTTTGCCGTAGATTCGATACTGGGCCTCTGTCCATTGAAAATATGTTTTATCGAATAACTCCGTAAGTTTTTCGTATTGGTCAGAAGTCACATCCACCTCAGTCTAAACAGTGTTACGTCAGATTCTTTACGCAGGAATATCGTATGCGGATTGTAAGTATCATACAGTATTCTCCATTGATGCTTGCGTGATCTGCCCGGAGTGCCGAAAGTTTCCTTGCACCAGTTAACCATCTCGGCATTCTGCTCCCACCCAGCAAACATCATTACTTGCCACTCTTGGTGCAGTCTTTCTAGAATCACATATTTTTCCACTAAGTTAGTCCGATAAGAGTGAACGGTTACGTGTCGACGGTTAAAGTTTCTACCTGCCATTACATCCACTTCAACTTTAACATCACCAGAACTTCTTCGGTGACGTAGATCACGTCAAAAACACCATGCTTATCACGTCCGAATCCGTAATCTACCCCGCCAACAAAAGTTTCTAATAGCCAGTCGCGCACTTCTGAATCTGCTGTTACAGCAAACCAGGTTCGTCCATCCTCGTCGAAAGGAGTGCCAATGATTCGAAACTTAGCCGACAGTAACTCAGCAAACTGCTGGTTGAATTCGGTCATAAATTCTTTGAGCGTATCTTCATTGACGGCAGGTAATGAGGACATCACATCCACCTCAGCGTCATCAGCGTCAACACTTCTTCGGATATATCAGCAGCTGACACGCCTCTTGGCCCTTCTACCCAGAAGTAATCTTCACCTTTAGCATAGTTCTCTACGAGCCACACTGCTGCCTGGCGTGACGTCGTAACGATATATCTCATACCGTCGTCACACATTTCCTTGTCAAGGACAGAGAAGTTTGCTGGAGCAGTGCCGACGTCCATTACATCCACCTCAGTCTAAACATGGTTACGTCAGCTGCATTACGCAGGAATATTGATTCAGAAAACCTGTAATCTAAGGTCGAATATTTAATACGCCAGGAGTATTTTCGATTGTTACCATTGGGTCCAAATGCCTCCTTACACCAGTGCAGAATTTCTGGACGTAATGACAGCGAGTTAAATGTTATCTTCCACTCGTGATGAAATTCGTCATCTATTTCGATATCCTCTGGTTGTCTGATTATCCAATCTCCCTTCAGTGTCCTGGGCATAGCAGCCACTGCTGTCTTTGTGACAGCGAATGGCCACGGGTCGATAATCATCAGTGATTTATCGGTCATCATCTCCACCTCAGTGTAAGCAGCGTGAGATCAGACTCGTCACGGAAGAAGTAAGTGCGATACTTAGTGTTGGCTTTCCTCCAGCGATATTTACGATTGAGACCACACGGACCAAACGTTTCGATGCACCAGTTATCGAATTCAGCAATAAATATCTGCCTAGGACCAATGCCCCACGGTAACTCTACCTTCCACTCGCCCTTATACGCCTTAGTGATCGTTAGTTGTTCGACTACTGATTCCATAATTCCCATTTTCCCATAGACACTATTTAGTAGATATTTTGACATCATCGACTTACCGGTCTGACGAGCTGCCGCAAACACAGTTAGCTCACCAGGCTTGATCTCGGACAGCAATCCCTTCTGCCAGTTATACAAAGTTGAGGGCGAAGTAGGCTGCATCTTTTTCTTCCTTGATGTAAATCAGATAAATCGGATTGCCGCTGTTAAATTTCAATTCACAATCATACTCGCCTTGCATGTTGACTTCCATCCACCCTTCGATGTCGATTTTGCAGAGACGATCATAGACCCAGCATCGCCATCCGGGTTGGAAATATTCGTCATCCGAAATTCGGTCCATGTACCGCCAATGGTCTACAAAGATATCGTCTCTCATTCTGGTGTTGGCGCCAGTAATCGGATCATGTCAAACAATGTGCCGAGGTTGACTGCGACCTGTAGATAGCTAACAACAGTAATATCAATGTAGCTGACTTTGTGCGCTTCAAGCAGCAGCTCAACGTATCTGTCAAACGCTCCCCACATGCCAAGCCATTTGTCAGGATCGGAATAGGTCTTACGTCCGTCGAAATACACAACGAACCGTTCGTCTTCTTTCCTCATTTCAACCTGAATGTTGAGCGGCTTGACACTTGCTATCAGTGCAAGCAGATTCTCGTTAGTAATTGTTTCACTCATAGTCTATGCCCATCTCAATACAAATACCATCGCATCTTTTTCTTCTGAGAAGAAGAAAAAACTCTGGTTCCACGAGTCTTGAATCACGTACCACTCACCATTCGAATCGTATTCTTGGCACCAGCCACACAGCTTATAATACGCTTCTGATGTCTGATTGTCAACCGAAATGACATAATATTTGTCATTATCACGCAACCGGGTCGGGCCATTGCTATATCGCATGTGCCCATCTCAATCTAAACAAAATCGCATCGTCACTGTTTTCGAAGTAGAACTCACCTTCTCCGCTGAGCTCATTTCGTCCAACGTATAACACGCTTGCAAACCTATTCCCTGTATCCTGCGCCTTACACCAGTCAAACATCGCGTCGTAATCGGCCATCAGAGGACTGACTACAACAACTGTTGTCTTGGGGTGAGCCCGGCGATTGTCGAATTCCTCAACGTAGAGCATGTTACCACCTTAACGCAAACATAGTGGCATCCTCTGGATTCTTGAAATAGAATCGATTCCACTCATAAATCCAATTGTCACCAAAATGGTCTTCACACCAATTCAGCATCTCTACCCCTATGTCCGCGCTCCAACTATCACCGACGGTGATACAGGCGCATTTGTCTCGAATAGAGACAAGGTCGAAATATCCCTTATACGCTGGTTTCCCAGTAAGGGTCTCATACTTCTTCGGCATCGTTCCGTAACTAAACGGCATAGTCCATCCATTTCAAAACAAACGCACTCTCTAAGCTGCATTCAGGATCAAAGGTAACTCCCCACTCAAACGACTTAGTTGTAGAACTTCGAACACTGAGCATATCCTTACTTACACTGTAAGTGACATGATCGATGTTAGCATTCAACCAGGCATATATAGCTGGGTCGCCATTCTGTTGGAATTGTCGTTCTAATACATTGTGAATCACCTTCTCCGTAATAGAATACCCGACATCCATATCTAAGCTTGGATTAATAAGGTCTTTGAATTCTGTCCGAGTGATCTCACCGAAGACATATACTGTTTTACCGTCAATTGTTTTAGCTTCTATAGTCATTCCATTCCTCCGTTTTTTCTTCTCTACCTGGACCGAATCGTAATACGAGCAACACATATTCTTTATCATTTAGATACATGTCGCCCTGGTAATATACAGCATTCGGCAAGGTGTCTAATATCCAACGATGCACCTTATGCGTGTCGTTTATCCTCCAACAATCGCTTATAGCAGCAACCTTTTCGTATCCGTACGGATAATAGGCCATTATGTTTTCTCGACTCCTACCCCAAATCGTAATACGAGCATCATAAATTCTTTCTCATTTAAAAACACATCGCCTTGGTATTCGAGAGTATCGGGCAATGTCTCTGATATCCAGGCATGCACTTTCTCGCCAGCATAAATTCTCCAGCAGTAATCATTGTGCCTTTTGTACCTGTATGGCGGCGCCTTTACTATTACCGAAGCTGAAAATGGGTAGAAGCTACTAACATCCATATCCATAAACACGCGGTCGTCTGCGTTCATAGCCATTTCAACCTAAACCAGGTTGCGTCACTGGGATCAGAAAAGTAAATGACAATCCCGTCTGCTATTTCGAGTATAGCAAAATTGTCAGTAGTCGGACGATCTCGCAGCCACTTATACCAAGGATACCCGAGAGCTTGCCACCTCCAACAGCCATTAATAATGACGGCCCCACACTTATCGCCGGCACCGTAATTGTGTCTAAATTCTTCCCAATCAAGTCTTTTCACTTACCACCTCAGCGCAAACAGCAGAGCGTCGTATTCATTCTTGAACGCCCAGAACCAAAGGTCTTCGCCAACGATCCCGCTAAACACATATTCTTCTTGACCCGAATAACTCTCGCTCTTAATGACGCGATGAATGTCGTGCGCAAATTTATCTGTGCAGTTATCGAGGCACCAAGACTCAATCATACTAGATGTTTTTATCACATCGACGGTATATTCTTCTGTCCACCGCAGTTGGACGACATACTTGTATCCAACAAAGTATTCGCGCACAGTCGAAGCCTTTAAGGAGATATTGGGATCATCGACGGTGGTCTTATTTGACTCGCGAACCTCGATTATGCCCATATATAGATCCATTGCTTTATTAATCGCTTGCGTAATGTTCATGTCTAACTTCCTGAAAATTTTAGCAAGAACATCAATTTATCGCTCTCGTTCTTGAAGGTGTATTCATACCAATAATCAGCGCCACCCACTGAAACTATGTCTGACATGTCGTGGATTGTATATCCAGTGCAAACGATATTAGAACTTCTCAGAAATTCTCCGATTTGCCAGACTTCGTTGTCGGTAGGATCTGACACAATAATAGTAAAACGTGTGGCCGAATAATGTTCGTTGTGAGAATGAATTATGACCATTTTAGCCTAAACATCGTATATTCTGCTTCTGTTTTGAACTGCATTGCGCGTAGGTGAAACCGCTTATCGTACCTCTGATTAATCACCAACTTAACTCCAAATTTCTCCATACGTTTCTTGACTACATTGATAGGAATTTTACGCGGCACGAGTTTACCGGTCCAATCGTTATACTCAAGTAGGAACCTATTCAAGATTTTAGTGTCGTCGGACTCTTTATACAGCTTAACAGAGAACATTTTTATTCAACCATTTCAATACGAACATTGTGTAAGCTGATTCTGAGTCGAACCATATCCTTGTTGTGTGCATCCGGTGATGCTTGTCCCGCCTAACAGTTACGCCAAATCCTAATTTACGCGCTGCAAGCTTGTACCACCTTGCCTTTACAGAGTTGTAACGATTAGACTGTGATATCGGAATAATAGTCAGCAAAGCCGCATTGATTAATTTGTACCTCGGTCCATAGAATATAGAATGGAGTTACTGCCACTTTAGTGCGACTAATGTTGCGTCTTCGGCTAATTCGCATAATACGTGCAACCTTTTGAATGCTACTCTATCTTTACTTACAGGATGGATCTCGACGTTACCTGTCAATGTCTTTGCGGCCCAATCACCTATCTCGTGCATTAGCTGGCTAGTCTCTGGCCATTCGCCTGGCGTCTCAATAACGATCGTGGTCGAATTTTTGTATGTCCTAAACACTGTGGCCCCACCGTAGCAGCCAAATAACTGCATCTGCTTTGCGAGTGAATCCCCACCACTCTTCTTTATCGATATCATTGGAACAATAGCAAACCATTTTGCCAGACAGTGTGTTTGAAATCCAACCCCAATATTCATCTTTTGACTCATATTGGATTGGCTTCACGCAGACAAACCATTTGCATTTGATTCGAGGAGAATATGATTTCTCACCCTCCCACAACGGATGGTCATCACTGCCGCATTGATATTCTACAGGCAGGTCTGGGCGACGCATCAGTTCGTCCATCTTTTCGATAAATTGTTTTCGGTTAATCATAGCTTGTGCGCCAATAGAAAATGTGTAAGACCAGCCTCGTCTGCGAACCGAATCCGCCCATCCTCATAGCTGCCAGAATATTTCCTCAGCCTGGTATTGTAATAGAACGAGACATCGCCGTCTGGACTGTCAACAAATTCGTCTATCGCCCTCGAATCATTATCGCAATCGATTTCGACCTGTAACAGGATATCCAGATACCCTTTCCACAGATATTCTGCTATTTTGGAGTGCAGTGGGTCATTGATTTTCTTCAGTGTGATCATAATTGATTCTCTAACAGGAAGAGCGTAAGACCAGAATCAGTTGAGAAATGGATGCTGTGATTCCCGTACTGACCGGTATACTTCTTAAGCCGGTCATTGTAATAGCAAGTTGTATCGTTGTAGTCGTCATGAGTGTCGGGCGCATCTTCTTCGATGTCGAGCCACGACATCGAATTGCCACCGTTGTAATAATCATCTGCCAATTTGTTGATGATTTTATGGAACAGTGGATCCGGACGTTTTAGTACGATCATTCGTAATTCATCCACCTGAGCTCAAACATCAGCGCGTCAAGCTCGTTCTCGAACATATATTCGAACTGGTCTGGTTCTGACCAAGGAGTCAATCCACCAATCGGTATAACGCGCCAGGCTCCAGTCATTCGCCCTTCATACAGCCACAGCTTGCGAGGATCTCCAGTCTTGCCACGCGGATGATCCGGGTGACGATTGAGGATGATGACGTGCGGGAATCTTCGGGCTGTTGCAGCGTCCTGATTCGCTTTAACGTGAGAGACGCTTACTACTGGCTTGACTGAAGTAGGATGGAACATTCTGACCTTTCACAACAGTGTTTCAATACCGTAATTATACACGAACTAAGGTAGAAAGTCAACCAACCCATCGTAACGAGAACATCGTGGCATCTTCTGGGCGAACGAAGAAGAAGATAAAATCGTTAGTTCGAGGATCATACAGCATATCCCAGCTTTCGCCACCGGGACCGATAGTGGCTGCAAGCCAGTCGAGAATTATCGAGCTATTAAGGTCTCGTAATTCAACTCTGGTCGCGCCGTCGTAGATCATTGAATAGGCCCGAATGTTACTGGAGTGGTTATGAATTCGCCCCAACGTAATCGAAACATTGTAGCATCTTCTTCCCTATTGAACGCGAACGAGTCATTGTACCCGTCAAACTCCCAATCCCATCCTCGCGCACCGTACGCGCTGCAACAAAATTCTCTCATACTTTTAACTAATTCATTTCTGAATTTCGACCGGTACAGGTCTATAGGGATGCTCACGTAAATGAGGTGGACGTTAGTATTCATCGGTACTGGTGATTATTCGTCATAGTAGATACGTATTCAAACCAGCGTAATCGAAACAACGTGGCATCTTCTGCCCTATCGAAAATGAAAGAGAAGTCGTAATTATCGTAATCCCAATTCACTGTCCCCTCACCGAATGAGTTGTAGCAAAAATCTTTCATCTCATTGATTGTATTACTGCCGTGCCGAAATGCTGTTATTTTCACATAAACGACATACACCATACCGGTATTCATTTTAGCCACCTCAGAGCAAAGACGAGATAATCTTTTCTGGTGTTAAATCGGACTGCACTGATTTCGATATCTTTTGTATCGGCTTTCTTGCTGTATTTGAAACCGCCAATCCCGCTTCGTTTGCAAAGGGAATCCACATACGCTTTAGTGGGAGAATTATATTGAAGATTAACAGAAAACTTGTTCGTAAAATTTGGAAACATTGCTTCTAGGACCGCATCCGTAACGGCAGAGTCCTGGACCATAGGTAACCTCATAGCACCGTTTTTGTCCTCAAAATATCCGCGGCTCTTCCGTACCTTCATTCTTTGACCCACTTTAGCGCAAACAACACAGCATCGGATTCTTCATATAGCCCTATTTCCATAACTCCTGGTGTAGAAGAAGGAATGACCGAGAATTTTCCCGGACAGTTATAGGCTAACCAATGAATGCAATCGATATTTTCGCTGGTTGTGATCATTTTGAAAACTGTAGTCATACCCACCTCAACAGGAAGAACGAATAGTCTTTTTCGGTGTCGAACAGAATACTTGTTACTTCGGTCTGACCAATTGAATCTTTTCTAATCACTAAGTGATATCCTTTTCTACGTGACAACGATCTGATATAGTTCTTAGTTGCTTCGTTGTATGGTATGTCTCCGGTACTACGAATTCGCTTAGCGATTTTCTCGCCTCTAATCGAATTAGATATTCCGATATGCACAGTGCTGTTATCTGTCACAGGAAAACGAATCATTCTTATCCCCACTTCAATGCTATTATAGTTGCATCTTTTTCGAGCTCACAGCGAACGTAACATTTCTCTGCCCTGGCTAACCCTGCCGATAAAATTTCGATTGTGCCTTCGCAGTTTTCATCGGCCCAATCTTGAATATCCTGACGTTTTATCCATCTGATAGTCTTATTACCTGGAGTTAACACTTCGATCAAAATGCCGTTAGTGAGCATTAGGCAGGCACCATCTTAGTGCAAACATCGTCGCGTCGGCTTCGTTCTTGAAACAGAACCTGTAATTCCACTGATAGCTAGCCATGTCCCAAACGGAACGTTTTCTACCGAATGTTTGGCGACAATAATCGAAATATCGGTTACGGACGACTAATGACCCGAAGCCAGATGTTACGCTGACTTCATAAGGATGACGCAGAGGTTCAACGATGTTCATGCTGACTCGCTCTCACTGAATTTCAACGATACGAGCAGAAATACTCGTTCGGTTAGAACAATCTGCATACGTTTCTTATCGAATGTTAGATCCCAATCACGACCGCGCCGAAATTGACTCTCGCCATCCAGCCAGTTGAATATAGGATTGGTGTAGACGACGATAAATTTGCTCTTACCGTCTGGATTCGTCCAGGATCGTGTCACAGTAACGCCAGTCATTTCTTTTTCTTTCGATGAACCTTCTTCACAACGGGCTTTGGCGGATTATTCTTGTACCATGTCGCATTGAATGCAACTTGTATTGGAACGTATTCGCCGAGGTAAATCATTGACGGGATTTCAGGGACATTCATTTCTTTCGGGTTATGAATGTCGGTTGAGTTGACTAGCCCTGTAGCCGCAAGCAGCCCGATGATGAGCGTTTTCATTCGTCGGCCTCGCCGTCGTAGTACGAATCGATCAATTCAGTCAATGATTCCTTAGCGTCGTTAACCTGATTCCAATCACCACGGTCTTCGGCATCACTGATTGCGGCTAGCAAGAAATCTCTACGATTTTCATATTCTGCTGAATTCATACCTACCTCAATTCTTGTAAAGGACTGCCTGTTTCGGATAAACCATACCTTCGCCAGCAGCCATTACAACATTGCCTTCAGGCACCCTGTAGACGACATACAGCACATGACGATCCGCTTTCGTTTTGCCAGACTGCACTCGGTAACCTTCTGCCATGTAGCTAACGAATTCGCCGACTACCCGTTCATTTTTCGGAGCAACGCTGGAGTAGGATGATATTCCAGTAACGCCGACCAGAAACGCATACAGTATGAGAACGGGGATGATAAACTTGAGCCGTTCTCTTCCGACCGCTGTATCCCAAAAAAGTCCAATGAGGCCAAAAGCGATCACGCCCAAAAACACCACAGAGGCGTAGAACAGCCCGTGGGATTGTGAATAGTCAACTAACGGTTGAAATGAATACATTATTGCTCCTTGGTAAATGGGTGCTTCTTGATATATTGATCGATCTTTCGCATCAGAGTATCTCGAGCGCGGACATAGCTTCGAGTATATGTGTTGCGTGGTTTCTGCTTGGCTCGTTTCATTTGTTTCTCCGTTTGCCCGCTTTCCAGGCGTCGACGGTATCCCATTGCTTCAGAAGCTCCTGCGCTTCATTGAAGAAAAACGCCTGCAGGCTGTCTGGGTTCGCTGCGCAAAAATCAGCAACGCTCTGAGCCTCTGCTAAAAGTGCAGCCACAGTGGTACCACGTTGTTTAGCGAATTTCATTGTCGTTTCCTCTGAGATATTCTGCGTCAAGCTCTCGGATGAGTTCCTGAATCTCGTAGACATGATTGATATCGCTGCGGGCTTCGGCGTCGTCTAGCCGATCAAACAGCCGGTTACGCCGATCGTTGTATTCATCGTTATTCATCATTCAATCCTAGGATGGGAAATGGGCCGCCGTAGTATTCATTCTCGAGGTCATTTATCGCCTCTTTGGCCAGTTTGATTTCGATGAGATCACCGCTCTGGTAAGCTTCACCGAGCTCGTTACGAAGTTCGTTCCGTATTTCTTCAAATGCTTCTTGGTTCATGTGTGTTTCCTTTTGTAAATTCGTCGTCTAGACGTTTGCATTCATTTTGAAAGACAATCAGTAGAACTAGGCTTGCTGTATAGTTCTTACATAACTTCTCAGATTTTTTGATGAACTGGTCGTTCAGCTCGCGTTTCTTAGTAAAATATTCAATGGAATCCATTATGCGCGGGATACCGTAACTGCTAAGAATGCTGCCTCGTAAGCATGCCACGACGCTGATCCTGGATTGTACTGATTGCAGTTTCCGAGGTAATGTTCGGCATCGTGTTTACCGTCGATTGCCGCGTTTTTGTTACAGAATGTCGTCTTTGTCATTATGCTGGGTCCTCCACGTTGTGTAATGATTTGGCAATCGCCTTAGCTTCTGCGGCTTCAGCCAGTTGCCGCCAGTAAATTGCGATGCGTGAGTTTCCGTCGGCCATCTTCTTCCGCCAATAATTCACCTGTTTTGGCGTCAAAAACTGACGATTTAAGTAGAATTTCGCCATACTTGAGCCCATTTTTGCGTGGCACGGCCTGAACCCTTGCCCGTTACGCACAATAGTGGAATCGTGACGTTGTTCGTCGTTTGTTTGATTGTTATGCAGGACGACCAGAGCGCGACCGATGGCCTTGTCGTTAGTTTCGAGCAGCTTGACGATCGCTTCTTTGTTGAGCATTATTTCAACCCTTTCAACGCTGCTGCGCCATTGACGTCGTTACCTTTGTATTCGCCGATCTGCACATCGAACCAGCCGCAACGCTCGAGGACGAGACCATTGCCTGCGATATGCGTGACGCGATTATTCACAACGCGATAAGCAACGCCGCGGAAACGATATACGCCATCAGCCTTAGTCTTTGCTTTCTCTACGATAGCAAAGACGTTTTCTTGAGTGGGACCGTAATTCATTTATCTCTCCTGCGTTGCGTTTCAATACGTGTATTATACACGAACGCAGTAGAAAGTCAACCGAATTAAATTCGTCCTTGGGAGAGATCGAACCGGATGTCGTGAATGCCGCCGTAGTATTCTGACACGAGTATCGCCTTACCTTCATGGATCTTAAAGCGACCGCGGATAGGATTCTTTTTGGCTTTGAGGACTCGACCGTTAAAGGTGAGGGTGAACGTTTCGCCGACCTTCGTGCATTCGACCAGCTTCAATGCGGCAAGACGCTCGGCTGTGTATTGTGCTTCGAGCGAATCAAGCTTGGCACGTGCTTCTTTGATTTGTAGTGCCAATTTAGTAAGTGTTGACATTTGCTTCTCCTGCGTTGCGTTATCCAATACAGCGATTATACGCTGATTGCAGGAAAAGTCAACCGAAATTAATTTCGGACTTGGCGAATGCTTTGATGACGTCTGTGATGTCGCCGATGTCGGTGTAGATTACGCCGCCGTCGATGGAATCCGTTGCACCTTCAACGATGACCGACAGCTTACCCTCGTCGACCATGCGGATGAACGCGTCCCACATCAGTTCTTTGTCCAGTGATGCTACAGGTTTGATCTTTTTGGCTTTGGCCATGTTGCTCTCCGATGTTAGTATTCGTCGGTGATAGTAATCAGCACACGGTCGTAACGATTACCGTACCGCGGCCCAGTGAAAAAGCTGATCGACGAGATGTTCATCTCGTCGCATTGCGAGTCGATTGTGCCAACAGCCACATCCTGTGGCATTTTCGAGAGTTCTGCAATGAGATCACGAACGGTTCGAATTATTGGCTTTGCCATTTGCTTCTCCTGTAACGTCTTATCCAATACAGCGATTATACGCTGATTGTAGGAAAAGTCAACCGTTATTTACCTGTGAAGCTGAACTTTTGGCGGGTGCCAATTTGGTAAACAGCCGCGATTTCGTCGGCACCAAGCTGGATTGGCTTGTTCTGATCGTTGACGGATTCCCAACTGTAGCTGCCGTCCTTGACATTGAACTTGTAGACTTCGAAGTCGTGGAAGTAACCGGACTTGTAAACGACGCGGATTTTAAATACGGTTTTGAAGACCATTTGTTTCTCCTGTTGTGCGTGGAAAAGTTACTTGCTGTACCTTGCTTCGTATTCGGCGTATGCTGCGCGGTACTCAGCGCGGACTTCTTCCAACTTGCGCTCGATGTCATGATAAACAACGTCGGAATCCATCTCGAAAATATCAGCGATGAGGTCGGCGTTAGTGTTCTGTTCGTTGCTGCCCGACATCATAACACCAAACTGCCTGTTTGCTGCATCGAGGATGACTTGTTCGTATGTTTTCATTTTGCTTTTCCTATGCGCTGTTTCAATACGTGTATTATACGCGGAATTAAGGAATTGTCAACCGGTATTTCGCCGCCGCGACGGATGAAGTGGACGATTGGGTCGACTTGAATGCCTCTGATGAACCATTGTTTCTCCCCAGTAGCCTTAATGATCGCAGGGCCATCTTCCCGATGATACACCCCGTGCTGGATCCACCGTTGTTCGCCGTTAACGCCAGTCATTGCAGGTCCGCCAATACGATGGAGCACTCCGTTCATTCGCCATTCCTCGTACCCATCAGATTCGACGACTGCTGGGCCATCCTCACGATGGAGGACCAGTTCTTCTCCGGCGTCAGCGTACCAGTATTGATCGCCGCCGTTATCTGTGTGGCAGGTTGATTTCACAGTGCCGGGTGGGAGAGTAGGTAAAACGTAACAGCTTCGCCTTCGAGGACAGCGATGTCGCCGGGCTCACGGGTAGTTGAAGTGTATTCACCGTTTGGACCGTAACGGCGATCAGTGAATCCGATTCGAATTTTTTGTGCCGTAAGCTTCTCGACCTGCCCGACTGTGAGCCCACGATATCCGTTGCATATGAAGGCTACAATCTGACCTACCTCGATTTCGCGACCGATGACGTCCTTCATAACCGTCTTCTCTTTGCTCATGCGTTTGTTCCTTCGTAAAAGATATGCTGACCGATCTGCTTGACGACCTTCTTATCGTCGGCCCATTTCGGCAGGGCGATGTAATCAGTGTGGTAGAAGCCGGAATTCTCAAGCCCCTTCACACGCTCGCCCCAATAGATGACTTCGTATGCAGCGGCAACAGCTTCGCGCCATAGCCGACCTTTCGGCTCACTTTTGACGAGCTTTTTGCTTTTCGTCCAGGAGAACTGTGCCTTAGCGTAGACGACTTCGCACAGTGAGTTGCCCCATCGTCCTGTTTTCATTCGATTCAGCGTTACCTGCCCAACAGCGATCTTGCCAACACGGTCTTCGACGCTTGCTTCGTGGAAGATGTTCTTCGCCAGGCATTGGATTTCTTTGTCGGATACTGCGAGACGCTCAGAGGTTTGATACATCACAACCTTCTGAATCTCGTCAACACTGCTCGTAACTTCTTGGAGCTCAGTTGCAAGCTTGAGGTCCGGGGTCTTCTCAGTGTCCCAACTGTGGAGTCCTACTATCGCAAGGTGCGCGCCAATTGCCAACGCAATCGCGTGGGGTATCACTCTCATAGTGAACCTTTCTTGGATTATAGTTCGACGTCGTTCTGGATGCAGTCCTTGCCGAACAGCTTCTTGAACTTCGGCAGTGTCGTAAATTGGAGGATGAATTCGTCGCCGGTGTATTCGCGAAGGATAGAGGCAGTTTCGAACACGCTGGGGTAACCGAAGCTTTTCACACGTTCAACTTCACCAGCAATCGTTTCAACGAGGATTGCGCGTCGGGATCCATCTTTGCTGTTGTAGACTTCATACAGTGTATTGATCTTAGCAGGCATTCTGTTCTCCTTGTACCATCCAAAAAAGCATTATACTACGATTTCGGATAGAAGTCAACCTAATTCGCCGACTTTCAAGAAGTGAACAAGCGGATCTACGCGCTTGCCTTCGAAGTACCATTCGCAATCACCGTTAGCGTAGATGCGAGCTGGCCCGTCAATTCTGTGTATCTTGCCGTTGACGTGCCATTCTTGGTATCCGGTTTTATCGTATACTGCTGGGCCACCAATTCTATGCAGATGCCCGTAGATGAGCCACTTTTCAAGTCCACTTACGTCTACGAATGCCGGACCATCTTCTCGATGAAACTTGCCGTCGAGCAGCCAGATGCTGCTCCCACAACCGTCATCAACCCGGCGTGGCTTATCCATTAATCGACGATGCCTAACGCTTGTCTGATGAACTTTTCGTCCTTGTCGCCGCGATTTTCAACGCCAAGCCCGACGGATTTACCGTAAACGCTAACAGTAACGGTGCCGAGCTCTGCACCAGTTCCGACGTTGAAGAATCCAGCACCCCAGACGACCTCGAACAGTTTCGCCACGACAGCGTGTTCGACTGCCTCGCTGAAGCACACCGCCGTAGTAATGTCAA
>Ga0302215_10001295_pt1 | contig 18040 bp, 12 predicted proteins | sample II_Fen_N3_1_FD_194580 | JGI IMG/M metagenome (GOLD analysis project Ga0302215, IMG submission 194580) | Peat permafrost microbial communities from Stordalen Mire near Abisko, Sweden - II_Fen_N3_1 | ecosystem: Environmental > Terrestrial > Soil > Wetlands > Permafrost | place: Sweden: Abisko...
AGAACATTTCACCGTAATTCCTTATACTTTCGGTTTGTTAGAAATTAAAGGAGCCATCGCGCATGGGTGGTTTACGGATAATATTTATACTACGAACCTGTATCTTCATCATAAATATCTCTATGGTAGAATAGGAGGAAAGCTGCCGGTTCACTTTCAATATGGGTTGGATCATGTGGCTCAGTGGGGAGGGATTGTTCCTGGAATTGGTCAGCAACCGGATGACTTATCAGCTTTTAAATCCATTTTCCTTGGCAAGGCCGGTGGAAAAGATGCTACAATGAATGATCAATTAAATGCATTGGGTAATCATATTATATCCCAGTCTATGAAATTGGATGTGGATCTATACGACTTTAAAATAAGCGGGTACTGGCAAAATCTTTCGGAAGACGGTCCGATAAATTTCATGTTTCATACTATGAACAGGGCAGATGGTTTGTGGGGAATATCCTTACGAAATGCCAAATTTCCCTTTGTGAAGGGATTATTGTATGAATATCTTGAAACATCTGATCAGTCGGGTCCTTACCATGATAAAGATGGTTTTATATACGGTGGAGCTGATAGTTACTTTAATAATGGTATTTATCAAAACGGCTGGACCTATTTTTCACGAACGATTGGAACACCCTTTATATCTTCTCCTCTTTACAATGCCAACGGAGCTGTTGAAATCACAAATAACAGGGTTCAGGTTCAACATTTCGGAATTGAAGGCGACGTATTGGAATACAACTATAAATTGCTTGCTTCATTCAGTAAGAATTACGGTACTTATGGCACACCTTACCCGGAAATGATTCGAAACACATCCATGTTGTTGCAAGTGAACAGACAGTTTCCTAAACTATCGAATATTCAATGTGGTATATCGTTGGCAGCAGATTTTGGTAAACTATATGGTAATTCTGTAGGTTGTTTGTTCTCAATTAAAAAAACAGGAGATTTATTTCATTATTAAGTCCCCACGATCAAGGATTGAACAACAATAAAGATAAATTTATTTTTTGAAAAAAAGAATAGAACGCTGATTTTCGCTGATTTGGCGGATAAAAAAACGGATTTAAAATACTGCGTATTTTGATTTAAAACCATACATTTACAAACTCAAATTATAAAGCTCTTAATTCCACGGTCTAAACCATAAAAGATGGGAAGCAAAATGTTGTAATTAGGAAATTGTAAATTGTAAATGAAAAAATTGTAAATGAGTAAAATGAATAAATAGTAAATGAATAAATGTTTATTTTATCAAAAAAACAAGGGATAAAAACAGGATAAGTAAAAAAATAATCTATCTTTGAAGTTAAATAATAAGTGCAAATAATTCAAACTTAAAAAAACATACATTATGAAAACAGAAGAAGAAGATTTATTGGTATATGATGAAGACGAAGCCGTAAAATTCATTCTCAATTTTATTCCGGTTGATTCAAAAGAACGAATCGATAATGATAAAATTGAATATGTGTTGGATGTAGTATATGATTTTTATGAAGAAAATGGCCTGATCGATGAAGATTCGACAGAAGAAGCCAGTATAGACGAAGAAGAAATGTTTAAATACATACTGAAGAGTTCTAAAAAAGATAAAATGATGTTGAGTGAAGATGATATTCAACTTATATTGGATGGAGAATATGAATATGGGAAATCACTTGGGATATACAGGGAAGATGAAGATTAAAGAAAAAACCTGCTTTTATATTCAGCAAGTTTAATTCTTGATATTTAGGTATATGAAAGATAAAAACTAAATTTAATAAAAAAACACCGGCATAATTTCATTTGCATGGTGTTTTTTTAATTTAGTCCTTCAACTAAAGAGGTTGTGTAAACATGAACAGATTCGAATATGTTATTTACCAATTGTTAGTTGATCTGTTTATTAATAGAAAAGAATAAGGTTTGGTTTGGTGGTAGATTAGTTTTCTAAGGTTTAATTCCTGAAAATAAGGTTTTTAAGAAATAAACCAAACTTTTGATTGTCAATCTCAATAGAAATATTGACATAAAAGTCTTAACCTTATTCTTTTATTTCAATTTTAAGTATTAATTTGAATGTAATTGACTTTTCAAATCCTCTTATTATACTGCCTCTAAAGATGGTGGTAATTAACTAGTTTGTCTAAATGCTCATGGCTATTGTTGCTTTCTAATTAATGGAACATCATTCTTATAACAGAGCGTATTATTAATTTTAAAAATGTTTATGTATTATATTCTATATGCTTTGATTTGGTTGTTTACGTGGCTTCCTCTACGTTTCCTCTATCTTATTTCAGATATTTCGTTTCCGGTAGTTTATTACATAGTGAAATACAGACGGGATGTAGTAAAAGTAAATCTTGCAAAATCATTTCCGGATAAAACGGAAAAAGAAAGACGAACTATAGAAATTAAGTTTTATCGTTTCTTTTGCGATTTATTTGTAGAAACTATGTACGAAATGCATATCAGTGAAAAGGAAATTCGTAGAAGAATGACCTTTGGAAATATTGAAGCGATATTGGAACAAAATGCTAAAAATAAAAGTGTTATGATAATGACTGCTCATTATGGTAATTGGGAGTGGACATTAGCATTCCCGAAATTTTTACCTGAAAGTTATCCTTCAAATCCTATTTATAAACAATTAAGGAACAAACAATTTGACAAACTAATTTATAAATTGCGTGCAAGATTTGGTGCCCTGTTAGTCGAAAAACGTGATTTATTGCGGGTAATGTTTCGTTTGCAAAAAGGAAACGAGGTAGGAAATTTCTGGATGATATCCGATCAGACACCAAATGCATTTAGTATTCATTACTGGACAAATTTCCTGCATCAGGACACCCCTGCTGTGTTCGGGACAGAACAACTTGCACGTAAATTCGACTATCCGGTGTATTATGCTGAAATCAACCGGGTTAAAAGAGGCTACTATCATTGCGAATTTATTCCAATTTCAGTTGAACCGACTAAAACAGATGAGTTTGAAATTACTGAAAACTATATGAAGTTGCTGGAGAAAACCATCCAGGGACATCCCGAATTCTGGCTATGGTCGCATAAACGATGGAAATATCAGCGATAGAAAGGACCCCCGACCCCTAAAAAAAGAACCCCCGACCCCTAAAGGGGAGGAAGAAAAGAAAGGACCCCCAACCTTTAAAGAGGAGAAAGAAAAAGACCCCCGGCCCCTAAAGGGGAGGAAGAAAAAAAGAATAAGAGTCCATTTAGAAATTAAATTTGATAGAGTAGAATTATTGAAGTAATGAGTAGGATTTAATGATAACGTTTGCCAATGACCCCCAAATGGGGGATGTTAAGACTTAGAATCAGATTTTATTTTAAACATAAGAACTTCTTAATTCCATACATTAGCTCACATTTTGTGGGGTGGTCATAACTTCGAATAAAAAACAGGATATTTCGAAAATATGAAATAGTTCAATAAATATTATCGCGTATTTAACGTACAAATTATCAGAAAAAAAATGAAACGATGATGTCCACAGCTATTGTCATTCTGAACTGGAATGGAGAAAAGTATTTGCAACAATTCTTACCGGTATTAATTGAAAACACCACACTGGATGGTGTTGAAATTATAGTTGCAGATAATGCATCAACTGATACTTCCTTAGCCGTTTTAAAAAACCTGTTTCCATCTGTCCGAACGATTGAATTCGAACAAAATTACGGATTTGCAGGTGGTTATAATAAAGCTTTTGCTCAGATAGAAGCAGATTACTACGTCCTTTTAAATTCAGATATCGAAGTTTCGGTCAATTGGCTGGAACCTTTGATCCAATTTATGAATGAGAATAAAGACGTAGCTGCCTGTCAACCTAAAATTCTTTCCTATCAGCAACGTACATTTTTTGAACATGCTGGGGCAGCAGGAGGTTATATCGATCGGTTTGGTTTCCCTTTTTGCAGGGGTCGGGTATTGGGGATAGCAGAAGAAGATAAGGGTCAATATAATACTATAGCGGATATTTTTTGGGCAACCGGTGCCTGTTTATTCATTCGTTCGGAACTGTACCGCAAAGTGGGAGGGTTGGACGATGAATTTTTTGCTCATATGGAGGAGATTGATTTATGCTGGAGACTAAAAAGCAGAGGTTATCGGATTGTATGTATCCCTGAGAGTTCAGTATTTCATGTTGGAGGTGGAGCATTAGGGTATGAGAGTCCGCATAAAACGTACCTTAATTTCAGAAATAACCTATTGATGTTGTATAAAAATTTACCTGCCGGATTATTGAATAAAACAATGTGGTGGCGTAGAATTTTTGATTATGTGGCAGCCCTACAACTCTTTTTGACCGGGAAGCCGAAAAATGCGAAATGTGTTATTAAAGCTCGCCGGGATTATAAAAATATGCAACCAGACTTTGAAGAAAAAAGAAAACAAAATATTCTGTTTTCAACGACTGATAACGCATCGTCCATATTTCAAAAGAGTATTATTCTGGAATATTATCTGAAAGGAAAGAAGACATTTGATTCGTTGATGGGTAAAAGACCCCAAGCCCCTAAAGGGGTGTAAATTAAAATATTTACAATTTATTCATTTACAATTTATTCATTTACAATTTCACCATTTGTTGCAAAATATATTTTCATAAAAAAACGGGCAATTTACTGCCCGTTTTTTTAATCATATCATTGAAAATCATATCATGAAATCCTATCATGAAATGTTGTCATTATCCACAACGAGAATAACCGCAATTGTTACACTTTAGGCAACCTTCCTGATACACCAGTGTTTTCTGACCACATTCAGGACAGGCTTGTTCTTTTATTTGAGTACCGTCGGGAATGTATTTCTTCAGTGCACGTTCAACACCAACTTTCCAGGTATTGATCGATTCACTGTCCAACTGGAGACCTGCAACCAACTTAATAACCTGATCAATTGGCATTCCATAACGTAAGACTCCGGAAATCAGTTTGGCATAATTCCAGAATTCCTTATCAAATTTATGGGATAATCCTTCAACAGTAGTTTTATAACCACGTTTGTTTACAAATTGGAAATCATAACGTTTATTTCCGAATTCGTCAACTGTTTTAATTATTTTCCCGTCATTGATTGTTTTAGGTAATAAGATTCCTTCTTCATCATCAGCAAGTCCGGTAAATATTTCATAAGGACGATTATTATATAAACCAACAAAAGCGATCCATTTATCTTTCGCGTTCTGGAAGCGAACAACATCACAATCCAGTTCTTTAGGACGGGTGACATGGTTTTCATCGTAACAGAAACAATTTTCTTTTTTATCTTCTTTGCTTTCGGTCTTCTTTTCTTCTACTGCAATTAATACTCCGGCACGTGAACCATCACGATAAACGGTAACTCCTTTACAACCACAACGCCAGGCTTCTTCATACAGTCTGCCAACCAGTTCTTCGGTTGCATCAGAAGGCAAGTTTATCGTTACACTGATGGAATGATCCACCCACTTCTGTATGCGACCCTGCATTTGCACTTTCTTCATCCAGTCAACATCATTCGCTGTAGCTTTGAAATACGGAGACTTAGCCACCATTTCATCTACTTCCTCTTTCGTGTATTGCTTTGTTGTTGAATAATTATTTGCTTCCATCCAGGTTACAAACTTATGGTGGAAAATAATATATTCTTCCCAGGAATCGCCGTTTTCATCCACAAAATCAATCCGTACATTTTTATCATTCGGATTTACTTTCCGTCGTCGGGTATAAACAGGCATAAATACAGGTTCAACACCTGAAGTGGTTTGAGTCATAATGCTGGTGGTCCCGGTTGGAGCGATCGTTAAACAGGCAATGTTTCTACGGCCATACTTAACCATGTTCTTATATAATTCGGGGTCAGCTTCCCTCAAACGTTGTATGTATGGATTGTTTTCTTCTCTTTTTGCATCATATACCGTAAAAGCACCTCTTTCTTTTGCCATTGTTACTGATGAACCATATGCAGCCAGTGCAACAGCCTTATGCACTTTTTCAGAAAAATCGGTAGCCTCTTCCGTCCCATATCTAAAACCTAACGCCGCTAACATATCTCCTTCGCCTGTTGTTCCAACACCTGTTCTACGACCTTGATTTGTTTTGGTTTTTATCTTTTCCCATAATTGAAATTCTGTATTCTTGATAGCATCATCTTCCGGGTCAGAATTTATTTTTGCAATTATCTTATCAATCTTCTCCATTTCAAGATCAATAATATCATCCATGATCCGCTGTGCCAGCCCAACATGTTTTTTAAACAAATCAAAATCGAACGATGCATTCGAAGTAAAAGGATTATTGATATAAGAATATAAATTAATAGCCAGCAAACGGCAACTATCGTAAGGACAGAGCGGAATTTCTCCGCAAGGATTTGTTGAAACCGTTTTGTATCCCAGATCGGCATAACAATCCGGTACTGATTCACGAATAATTGTATCCCAGAATAAAATTCCGGGCTCTGCAGATTGCCATGCATTGTGAACAATCTTTTTCCAGATGGCATTGGCATCTACTTCTTTTTTGAACCAGGGTTCTTTTGATTCAATGGGGTATTGTTGAAAAAAAGGCGTGTTATTGATGGCTGCCTCCATAAAATCATCATGGAGCTTTATTGAGATATTCGCACCTGTTACTTTGCCTGATTCCAACTTGGCATCAATAAATGTTTCTGAGTCCGGATGCTTGATGGATACGCTAAGCATTAAGGCACCACGTCGTCCATCCTGAGCTACTTCACGGGTTGAATTAGAGTATCGCTCCATAAATGGAACTATTCCCGTAGAAGTCAGTGCAGAGTTCTTGACAGGGGAGCCTTTCGGACGTATATGTGACAAATCATGACCTACACCTCCACGACGCTTCATTAGCTGAACCTGCTCTTCATCAATTTTTATGATCGCTCCATAAGAATCAGAATCATGATCAAAACCGATGACAAAACAGTTCGATAATGAAGCTACCTGATAATCATTTCCAATACCGGTCATCGGACTACCTTGAGGAACAATATATTTGAAATCACGAAACAACTCAAAGAGTTCTGTTTCAGATAATGGATTTGGGTATTTCTTTTCAATTCTGGCGACTTCACGTGCCAATCGATGATGCATATCATTTGGATTCAATTCATAGATATTTCCAAATGAATCTTTAAGGGCGTATTTTGTTGCCCAAACTTTAGTTGCTAAATCATCCCCTTTGAAATATTCAAGAGTTGACTCTTTAATTTCTTCAGGAGTAAATGTTTTTGTTTCCACGATAAAAATTTCTTAATGAGGTTTGTAAATGTATTTTTAAACTACAATTTGTTGCGTTGTAAACGAACTACAATGATAGACATTTATTTTTAAATTTCCAATAATAAACATATATATTTTACTATTGATTTACAATGTTTTCCAAAATAAATACTATATGTCTGTAATTGAACATAATAAAAATATCATTTTTAGAAAATGTTTCCAGAAATGATATTTCATTTATTAGATATATTTATCAAAAAGAAAAAATCTCTTGATGTTAATATCGAAAAAAATAATTTGTATTTGACTTTATGAAAGTACTTAAGATGAAATAATCCCATTTTCGACACGGAAAATGGCAGCATCTTGTCCAAGTTGTTGAAGAATTAAATCTAAATGCTCGCGGTTGGTATCAGTAATAAAAATTTGACCAAAAGTTTCACCGGAGACTAATTCAACTATTTTCTTAACTCTGTTCGAATCAAGTTTATCAAAGATATCATCCAGAAGTAAAAGAGGTGAGAAATTATGGGTTCGTTTTAAAAAATCAAATTGTGCCAGTTTAAGAGAAATCAGGTATGTTTTATTCTGACCCTGAGAACCGACACGTTTAATAGGATAGCCCTCCAAAAGCATTTCCAACTCATCTTTGTGAATCCCCTGGGTTGAATATCCAAGTATCCGATCACGATCACGGGTTTCAATCATTCGGGCTTTCATGTCCCTGTCTTCGTGCTGGGAATGATAAGTCAGACTTATTTGTTCATTTCCATCGGAAATATAGGTATAGAAATTCTGGAATATAGGAATAAATTCATTTATAAAAAGTTTGCGTTGTTCATAAATATACGTGCCATACATTACCATCTGATCCTCCCATATTTCTAAAAGTGATTCATCCACCGGAACTTCGGATTTAATTAAAGCATTGCGTTGTTTCAATGCATTATTATACTGAAGTAATTGATTGAGATAGGTTTTATTATATTGGGAAATTACACCATCAACAAATTTCCTGCGCTCATCACTTCCTTCTGAAATGAGTACGGAATCATCAGGTGAAACTAATACCAACGGCAACAGCCCGATATGATCGGAAAGCCGGTCATATTCTTTTTTATTCCTTTTGAATTGTTTCTTTTGACGGTGCTTGATACCACAATATATATTTTCAGTAGTATCGGCTAAAAGATAATTTCCATGTAAGAAACAAAATTCAGTATCGTGAAGGATATTTTGTGAATCAATAGAATTTGAGTGGCTTTTACAAAAGGATAAGAAATAGATTGCATCTAAAATATTGGTTTTCCCCATCCCATTATTCCCGATAAAGCAATTGATTTTTGGAGAAAACAGTAATTCTGCTTCCCGGATATTTTTATAATTGAGTATGGATAGGGAAGTTAGTTGCATGAAATCGAAGATTTTTTTCTTTCGCAAATGTACATATTATTTAATCATAATCAATTCTATTTTTTAGCTTCAATGTGTTAAACAAAATAATAACATTTAAATATATACTCTTTGTTTAGAAAAGCAGTCCATTATTTTGTAACTTTGCGTATCCAAAAAATTTGAGATTCATATCCTGTTCTGATTTGAAAAAATTATTAAGTTAGAATCCATTACCCGGCTTTAAATGCATAAATTTCAGTTTTATAGCGTTTGTCTTATTCTGTTGTTTTCTGTATCATGTACCCGCCAAAAAGGGGAATCAGGGATTGTTAAACGAAAGATAACGAACATACTCAGGCAACAGGTAATCATTGATTGTGATTATTCATTTGAAGAAGCAATAAAAGGCTCAAATGCACCAACTGAAATTATACAGGAATTAAAATTAATCACTGTTCGCTATTATTCAACTGATCATAAAATACATCAGGGTCAGGTTTTAACGAATAGTAAAATAGCAGCGAAACTTGACTTGTTATTTAAGTACATGCTTGCTGAAAAATTTCCGGTTGTTCATGCAATTCCTGTAGTGAAATATAACTGGAATGATGAAGTATCCATGGAAGCCAATAATACCTATAGTTTTTGTTACCGGAATAAAAGTTTTTCAAAACATGCCAGTGGAATGGCAATTGATATAAATCCGTATTTTAATCCTGTTCGTTGGAAAAACGGAAATGAATACCGGTTGAATAAACCTGAAGGAGCACATTTTGATCCTTCTGTTCCGGGTACATTTTACAAAGAGCATCCGGTGGTTCAAAAATTTAAGGAATCAGGTTTTTATTGGGGGCATAATTTTACACAGAAATATGATGACCATCATTTTGAAATGTAATCTAAATGTACGATATTAACATAATATAATTTCATATTGATATTATTTTATGTATTTTTGCGACAATATTCAAAGAAACTCTCCATTAATCATACAATTTATTTATTATATTTATTTATTATGGCAAAAATAACAAAAGAAGACGCACTTCTCTATCACTCTCAGGGAAAACCCGGAAAAATCGAGGTAATTCCAACCAAACCTTACAGTTCACAACGTGACTTATCACTGGCATATTCTCCCGGTGTGGCTGAACCCTGTTTAGAAATCGAAAAAGATCCCAACACAGCTTATGACTATACAGCCAAAGGAAACCTGGTAGCTGTAATTTCAAATGGTACAGCAGTACTTGGATTAGGAAATATTGGTGCCTTGGCAGGGAAACCAGTTATGGAAGGTAAGGGTTTATTATTTAAGATATTTGCCGGTATTGATGTATTTGATATCGAAGTAAATGAAACCGACCCTGAAAAATTTATTCAGGTTGTAAAAGCTATTGCACCTACTTTCGGAGGTATTAACCTGGAAGATATCAAAGCACCTGAATGTTTTGAAATTGAAGAACGTTTAAAAGCAGAACTTGATATTCCACTTATGCATGATGATCAACATGGGACTGCCATTATATCTTCTGCCGGTTTGATCAATGCACTCGAATTAGTTGGTAAGAAAATTGAAGATGTTATTATTGTTGTCAATGGAGCCGGGGCTGCTGCCAATTCATGTACCAAACTGTATATGAAGTTAGGTGCGAAACTGGAAAACATTGTGATGGTCGATTCAAAAGGAGTCATAAACAAACAACGTACTGATTTAAACTCACGCAAAAAGCCTTTTGCTACAGATCGTACGATTACTACGTTGGCTCAGGCTGTGAAAGGTTCGGATGTATTCCTGGGATTATCGATTGCCGGTATCCTGACGAAGGAAATGGTTCAAACCATGAATGCAAATCCTATTGTGTTTGCTCTGGCAAATCCAAATCCTGAAATTTCCTATGAAGATGCCATGTCGGCCCGTAAGGATATTATTTTTGCAACTGGACGTTCAGATTATCCGAATCAAATTAACAATGTATTAGGCTTCCCATATATCTTCCGTGGTGCATTGGACGTACGTTCAAAAACAATCAACGAAGAAATGAAAGTGGCTGCCGTTCATGCCATAGCCGATTTAACAAAACAACCTGTTCCGGATGTGGTGAATGCTGCCTATGATTTGAAAAGAATCACTTTTGGACGTGACTATATTATTCCAAAACCTCTTGATCCTCGATTGTTAACAACAGTAGCTCCTGCAGTAGCACGTGCTGCCATGGAATCGGGTGTTGCACGCATTGAAATTAAAGACTGGAATTTATACAATGATAAGTTAAATGATTTGATGGGTAACGATAATAAAATGTTACGTCGTTTTTACGATACAGCCCGTCAGAATCCAAAAAGAGTAGTATTCTCGGAATCAAATCACGTTAATATGCTTAAAGCAGCCGAATCTGCTTTGGCTGAAGGTATTTGTTTTCCTATATTGCTTGGAAATGAAGAAAAGATTGCCAGCATTGCTGCTGATAATGATATTGATCTGACTGGAATTGAAATTATCAATTTACGTCATGACCGGGAAGAAAAACGCAGAAACATTTATGCAAAGAAGCTTTCTGACAAAAGAAGCCGTGAAGGTATGACTTTTGATGAAGCATACGAGAAAATGTATGAACGCAATTATTTTGGAATGATGATGGTTGAAACCGGTGAAGCAGATGCATTGATTACCGGAGTATATACCAAATATGCCGATTCGGTACAGGCTGCAAAAGATGTGATCGGAGTTCGTGACGGTTTGAATCACATTGCTGCCATGCACATAATGAATACTAAAAAAGGAACATTCTTTTTGGCCGATACACTTTTCAATCGTCACCCGACTACTGAGGCGCTGATTGATATTGCAAAATTGACTCATGACACCGTAAAATTCTTTGCACACGAACCTGTGATGGCAATGCTTTCCTATTCGAATTTCGGATCGGACAAACAGGGTAGTCCAGCCAGCGTACATCAGGTTGTTGAAACATTACACACCAAATATCCTGATATGGTGGTGGATGGTGAAATGCAGGTGACTTTTGCCTTGAACAAAGAACTTCGTGATAAGAAATTTCCATTTTCTAAATTGAGCGGACGTAATGTGAATACATTAATTTTCCCAAATCTCAGTTCCGCCAACACAGCCTATAAAATGATGATCGAAATGGGACTTGCTGAAAGTATTGGACCAATTCAAATGGGTCTGAACAAACCGGTACATATTCTGGATGTGGAAAGTTCAGTACGCGACATCGTGAACATGACTGCCATTGCAGTATTGGATGCTATTGTGGAAGAAATCAAAATTAAAAATGAGACAAAGATAGTTTTGTAACCTACTTCAAATAAAAAGGTCTTATCAGTAAAGTTTACTTTTGTAAACTGCTGATAAGACCTTTTTTTATGTCAGGAAATTTTTCTAACGTAAAGTATTTATCTATTGTTTCTAAATAATCAATTTCAGACACATAGTATCACATAGTCAGATAGTAACACATAGTTTTAATACAAGGAAAAATAAAAGAAATATTTATTTCACTACAACAGCTTCCATGTTATTCGCTCTGATCTTGATAAAGATAATTGAACCCGGTTTACTGTAAGCAGTTTGTACGTAACCCATACCAATTCCTTTTTTACTGTCCGGTAACATCGTTCCTGAAGTAACATGACCTATAATTTCATTTTTCTCATTTGCAATTTCGTATTCATGGCGTGGAATTCCCCTTCCTTTTAATTCAAACCGGACAAGTTTTCGAGCAACACCCTGAGTTTTTTGTTTTTCCAACAACGGACGGTCAATAAATTGTTTCCCATCCACAAATTTGGTAATCCAGCCCAATCCAGCTTCAATAGGAGAGGTGGTATCATCGATATCATTTCCATACAAACAAAACCCTTTTTCGAGTCTCAAAGAATCACGTGCTCCCAATCCGATAGGTTTGATGCCAAATTCTATTCCTGCATCAAACAATGCATTCCATATTTTCTTTCCGTATTCAGGATAAAAATAAAGTTCGAAACCTCCTGCACCGGTATAGCCCGTATTTGAAATAATAACGTCCTCTACACCTGCAAATGTACCCACTTTAAATGTGTAATATGGAATTTCTGAAAGATTGACCGTGGTGAGTTTTTGCAACATTTCGGTTGCTTTTGGTCCCTGAACTGCCAACTGAGCCATCCAGGAAGAAGCATTTTCAAGTTCTGCACCTTCAGCATTATTATCCTCACACCAATTCCAGTCTTTTTCAATATTTGAGGCATTTACAACGAGCAGATATTTTTCTTCTTCAAAATGATATACTAATAAATCGTCCACGATTCCACCTTTACCATTCGGAAAACATGAATACTGTACTTTGCCTATTGCAAGTGTTGATACATCATTGGAGGTTACTTTTTGAAGAAAAGTCAACGCTTCCGGACCTTTAACCCAAAATTCGCCCATATGTGACACATCAAACACCCCGACACTATTGCGAACTGTCATATGTTCATCCGAAATTCCGCTATATTCTATCGGCATATTATAACCGGCAAATTCATGCATTTTAGCACCCAGTTCAATATGCCTGACAGTAAATGGAGTTGTTTTCATTTTATTGAGATATTATTTATAATTAATTATTTCTTCGCTAAGTTTTCTATTATTTTGACAATAACCTGCATGGCTTTTTCCATTGATTGAACAGGAACATATTCGAATCGGCCATGGAAATTATGTCCGCCTGCAAATATATTTGGACAGGGTAGGTTTTCAAAAGAAAGCCGTGCTCCATCTGTACCTCCACGTATAGGCTTTACGTTGGGAGTTACGCCCACCTGATTCATTGCTTCGAATGCCAAATCAATAACATGCATGACCGGTTCAATTTTTTCACGCATATTGTAATATTGATCCTTCATATCAAGGGTAGCCGTGTTATCACCAAATTCTGCATTTATCTTATGTACTAAATGTTCAAATTCCTTTTTACGACGATCAAAACGATCGCGATCATGATCACGGATGATATAGCTCAGCGTTGTCTTTTCAACTGTACCTTCCATATTGGTCAAATGATAAAAACCTTCATAACCCTCGGTATGTTCGGGTGTTTCGTGACGGGGAAGCATCCCTATAAACTGCTGGGCAATACGCATAGAATTAATCATTTTGTGATAGGCATATCCGGGATGAACATTTGTACCATTAAAATGAACTTTTGCACCTGCTGCATTAAAGTTTTCATATTCTAATTCTCCTATTTCGCCTCCATCCATGGTATAAGCCCAGTCTGCAGCAAAAAGAGGAACATTAAAATGATCGGCACCCTGACCGATTTCTTCATCAGGGGTAAATCCGATACGAATTTTACCATGTTTTATTTCAGGATGTGCTATCAGGTATTCCATGGCAGTTACTATTTCTGCTATTCCTGCCTTATCGTCTGCACCAAGTAAAGTCGTGCCATCGGTTACAATGATATCCTGACCTTTATATTGAAGAATTTCAGGATATTTATTAGTTTCGAAAATAATTACTTTCTCTTCATTCAGGACGATATTTTCACCATCATAATTCTGTACAATTCTTGGTTTCACATGCTTGCCACTCATATCCGGGCTGGTATCCATGTGGGAAATAAATCCAATAGTTGGAATTTTTTTGTCAGTATTTGCCTCTAAAGTGGCCATAATATAGCCGTTCTTATCTAAATTGACATCCATTAATCCAATTGAATTAAGTTCATCAATCAAATAAACTGCAAATACCATTTGACCCGGAGTACTGGGAGTCATGTTGGTATTTTCATCAGAAGTAGTTGTAAAACTCACATATTTCAAAAAACGGTCGGTTATATTCATAATGATATTGATTTAATAATTTAGACGCAAAAATACGTAAAATTTGGTATACAAATTCTTTTTTAAAATGTTTTTATTGACTATTTGTTTATTGTTTTGTTTTCAATTAACAAATAATTTTGACAGGATAGGATGAATATCATTAGATCTAAAATATTTAAAGGTTGCTTTGTTATTTTGGGAAAGTTATTCCGTTAAAAAATTTTACCAACTTTAATAAGAATCGGTTCCTTTAAAACAATTGCGCTTTCAGGACACATCTCCTGGCAACAATAACACCTGATACATTTTTTATAATTATATACGGGAGGCTTTGTATGGTCACCATCAGACCAGTCTACAGCTTTCCCTTCAACGGGGCAACTTTGAACACAAGTCCCGCACCGTGTGCATTTTTCGGAAATGATAAATGGTTTTGCAACTAGTCTGTCATTCAGAAACGAAACTACTTTATTCTTTTTTATTGTTTTTACGGGGGATCGTACTACATTGAAATCAGGGCACAGGTGATCTCTGAGTTTATCACCTAGAATTTCAATTTCTTCTTCCTTATATTTTCCGGCACCGGATTCATTTCCAATGACGGTGGTAGGTACAAATAACGGATTCAGATTGATAAGCCGGCATGCGGTTGCATCAAGTGCCACCGGGTCAGTGGAGAAAAGCAATACATTCATTGGTCGGGGTGTGCCACCACGGGGACCATTCCCCTCCATAGCCACAATGCCATCCATAATATATAGCCTTGGATGAACAAAACTATTTAAGTCAACAAGCATTCTGGCAAAATCTGTCGGATCAGGAAGTTTGACATGAAATTCACCTTTTCGCATACCTACCACGCAGCCAAACTGATTTTTAATACCACCTGTAAACCTTTCAAGTGCGTGTGTTTTGAGTTTCGGCATGCTAATAACGCCATCAGCATCCAGAATGCCATTGGCGATAAAGAATTTCTTGTTTTGGTTACCTTCTTCAAAAAAAACGTCACGCCCGTCTTTAAAATCGGCAAGTTCGATATTCATTTCATCAGCCACATCTGCAATCCCGGCTTTTTTAGCAGCAGCATGAGTAGCCCCGAATCCGGGAGAATCGCCATAACTAATAATCGCACCTTCTGCAGTAAATAACTCAGCAACAACCCTGAAAACTGCCGGATGTGTCGTTACACATTTTTCGGGTACTTCACCAACAAGCAGATTTACCTTTAAAACAATCTTTTCACCCGGCTTTACAAAGGCAGAAGCACCTCCGATAAGTTCCAACCCTCTTGAAACAGCCTGTCGGACTTCATTTATTTCATACGAACTGCAATGGACTAATGCTACTTTGCTTTTCATAAATTGTTGATTTGAATGATTTGTATGTTAAATATCGAAAAATACAAAAATACATAAAAAACGGGGTTAAATAAACCTTTAAGAATCAATTTTTATTGACGAACTGATTCATTTCAGATTTTTAAAGATTGTAGTGCTGATTTATTTGTACTTTTGTACTTGTAAGTAATGAATAAGATTTAATGAACTATTTCTCCTATGACCCCCAAGCCCCCAAATAGGGGATGTTAAGACGTAGAATCAGAATTTATTTCAAACGTAAGGAGCTTCTTAGTTCCACTCTTAAGCCTCCGTCAGCTGTCGGATTTGTGGGTCATAACCTTGAATAATAAAAATCGAAAATATAAAACATATCAATAAATATTATTTTGTACTTATAAAATTCGCAACCTATACTAAATGAAACCCGTAAAACAATATCAACTTACTGATTTTCTTCCTACCACAAAAAAAGAACTTGAACTCCGTGGATGGGAAGAGGTTGATGTTGTCCTGTTCAGCGGAGATGCCTATATTGACCATCCTTCCTTTGGATCGGCTGTCATTGGGCGAATACTGGAAGCTCAGGGACTGAAAGTTGCTATCGTACCACAACCTAACTGGCGGGACGATTTACGTGACTTTAAAAAGATGGGACGACCACGTTTGTTTTTTGCTGTATCTGCCGGGAATATGGATTCGATGGTGAATCATTATACGGCGAATAAACGGCTGCGTTCGGATGATGCCTATACACCGGATGGGAAAGCGGGCATGCGACCCGATTATGCAACCATTACCTATTGCAATATCATTAGAAAGCTCTATCCTGAAGTTCCAATAGTGATAGGAGGGATTGAAGCTTCTTTGCGCCGTTTCACCCACTATGATTACTGGTCGAATAAATTGATGCCCTCCGTTTTGGTGGATTCAAAAGCTGATTTGCTGATATACGGAATGGGGGAGAAGCCTTTAATTGAACTGGTTAAACAGCTGCAGGATGGTAATACATTCAAAGAAATAAGAGATATTCCCCAGACTTCCTATCTTTCAAAAGAGATTCCACAACATCCCGTTTGGACTGATATTTCGCTTGTCCCGCACGAAATATGTCTTAGTGATAAAAAGAAATATGCATCGAACTTCAAACATATCGAAGAGGAATCCAATAAATACAATGCTGCAAGACTTTTGCAACAAACCGGAAATCGGTGGTTAATTGTCAATCCGCCTTACGAACCGCTCTGTGAAGCTGAGTTGGATGCTTCGTTTGATTTGCCTTATACACGTCTTCCTCATCCTAAGTACAAGGACAAAACCATTCCGGCATACGAAATGATTAAATTCTCAGTAAACCTTCATCGTGGATGTTTTGGTGGGTGCGCTTTTTGTACTATTTCAGCTCATCAGGGCAAGCATATTGTTTCACGATCCAAGGAATCAATTCTGCAAGAGGTTGAGAAGATTACCTCTATGCCCGATTTTAAGGGCTATTTAAGCGACTTGGGTGGCCCTTCCGCTAACATGTATCAAATGCATGGAATTGATATGGAAATATGCCGTAAATGCAATAAACCTTCCTGCATATACCCAAAAGTTTGTTTCAACCTGAATACCGACCATAGTGCATTGCTGGATATTTACCGGTCAGTGGATAAGATTTCCGGAATAAAGAAATCATTTATCGGAAGTGGTGTACGTTATGACATGTTACTAAGCGATGCTAAAAATCCTCAGGCAAATAAAAGTCACGCTGACTATATCCGTGAATTGATTACCAATCATGTATCCGGACGTTTGAAGATAGCGCCTGAACATACCTCTGATAAAGTGTTGAATTTAATGCGCAAACCTTCATTCACTTATTTTGGGCAGTTTAAAGCACAATTTGACCGTATAAACCGGGAAGCGGGACTGAATCAACAATTAATACCCTACTTTATTTCGAGTCATCCGGGCAGTACCAACGAGGACATGGCAGAACTGGCTACTTTAACCAAGAAACTTGATTTCCGCCTGGAGCAGGTACAGGATTTTACACCCACACCCATGACCCTGGCTACCGAGATCTATTATTCAGGGTATCATCCGTATACCATGGAACCCATCTATACTGCTAAAAGCAAAGATGAAAAGCTGGAACAACGAAAGTTCTTCTTTTGGTACAAAAGCGAATACAAGAATCAGATTATCCATGATCTTCAACGATTGAAACGTCCTGATTTGTTGAAGAAGTTGTTTGAGAAATGAAAA
>Ga0302215_10001299_pt1 | contig 17993 bp, 11 predicted proteins | sample II_Fen_N3_1_FD_194580 | JGI IMG/M metagenome (GOLD analysis project Ga0302215, IMG submission 194580) | Peat permafrost microbial communities from Stordalen Mire near Abisko, Sweden - II_Fen_N3_1 | ecosystem: Environmental > Terrestrial > Soil > Wetlands > Permafrost | place: Sweden: Abisko...
TTATTCGCTGGAAACCAATGGGCCTGTATAATGCTATGATTGCTCCGTTGAACGATTACAATAAAAAAGGAATTGTCTGGTATCAGGGCGAATCGAATACAGCTAGTCCTCAAGAATACACAAAACTATTGACTGAGCTGATTGCTGATTGGCGAACTGGATTTAATCAGCAAAACTTACCGTTTATTTATGCGCAGTTGCCTAACTTTATGGAGGCAAAATCCGAACCAAAAGAAAGCAATTGGGCACTTTTGCGCGAATCGCAACTGAAAACTTTAATTGTCCCAATTACAGGAATGGCCGTGACAATTGATGCCGGCGAGTGGAATGATATTCATCCGCTGAATAAAAAAGTGGTAGGAGTGAGGTTAGCAAAACTAGCTGGGAAAATTGCATATAATGATAAGAAAATTGTTGCGGTAGCTCCGTACTATAAATCGATAAAAATTATTGGAAATAAGATAAAACTTACATTTACGAAACCAGGTGCCAATCTGGTAACTAATGATGGAGGAGAATTGACTCAAATTGCAATTGCCGGAACTAATAGGAAGTTTGTTTGGGCGAAAGCTAAAATTGTTGGTAACAAAATTATTGTTTGGAATGATAATGTACAGCAACCTGTTGCGGTGCGCTATGCTTGGGCCGATAATCCTGCTGGAGCAAATCTGATTGATGCAGCAGGTAACTTTGTCTCGCCGTTCAGAACTGACAATTGGTAGAGTGTTAGTGACATTTTTTACATGAAATGAACCTTGGAAAAATGTATCTTTGCAGTGTTTTCTTCGAAATATAGTTCGTTGAATATAATGGAGACCAGCTTTACTAGCTTTCTTTTCTAAGTTTAATATCATGAAACGAGCATGAATATGAGTATTCACCAAAGACGGTGATAATCTGACATGCGAGTTTCATACAACCTAAAAAAACAATTATTATCGTATGAAAATCATAAATTTTCCTCGTTTCTTCTTTGTTGCAGCATTATTATTTGTCATTCATCCAATACAAGCCATTGAGCCTTTCCGAAACTCTACTTTCACTTTCGAAGAACGCACCAATGATTTGATTTCAAAACTAACTTTGGAAGAAAAAGTACAATTAATGCGTTACGATTCGCCAGCAAATAATCGCTTGGGTATTCCGGCCTATAATTGGTGGAACGAATGTTTACATGGTGTTGCACGTAGCGGTTTGGCTACAGTTTTTCCAGAAGCAATTGGGATGGCAGCCATGTGGGACAAAGATCAAATGTTCACAATTGCCAATGCCATTTCGGACGAAGCGAGAGCAAAAAACAACGATTACTTACGTCAAGGCAAGTCAGGTATCTACAAAGGTTTGACTTTCTGGACTCCCAATATTAATATTTTTCGAGATCCACGCTGGGGACGCGGTATGGAAACCTATGGCGAAGATCCATATCTGACAGCCGAAATGGCCATTCCATTTATAAAAGGTTTGCAAGGCGATGATCCACGTTATTTGAAATTGGTGGCAACAGTAAAGCATTTTGCAGTGCATAGTGGCCCTGAATCTACACGTCACTCAGCGGATGTCTGGCCCAGCGATTACGACTTAGCTGAAACGTATTTGCCTCATTTTAAACGTACAGTAATAGAAGGTGGAGCTTATTCGGTGATGTGTGCTTACCAGCGTTTGAAAGGAGCACCTTGTTGCGGAAGTCAGTTTCTGGACAATATTTTGCGTAACCAGTGGAATTTTCAGGGATACGTAGTTTCAGACTGTGCTGCAATTCAGGATTTCTACGAAAAAAATGCACATCATATAGTTGCAACACCTGAAGAAGCATCTGCTATGGCGGTGAAAGCCGGAACGGATTTAAACTGTGGCGATACTTATTCGAAATTTTTGCTTGGGGCTGTAAAACAGGGACTTGTTACTGAATCTGAACTCAATGTTTCAATAAAACGCCTTATTATGGCGCGAATGAAGCTCGGTCAGTTTGATGCACCTGAGCAGGTAAAATATGCTCAAATTCCACTTTCGGTGATTGATTGTGATAAAAACCGTGAACAGGCATTGGAAGCGGCGCGTAAATCTATGGTTTTGCTCGAAAACAAAAATAATATCTTGCCTTTTTCAAAAAATGTGAAAACCGTGGCAGTTATCGGACCAAATGCTGATAATCGCGAAGTTTTGCTTGGAAACTACAACGGTTATCCTTCCCACGAAATTACTCCACTAAAAGGAATTGTTGAAAAACTCCCAAATGCTCAGGTGAAATATGCGCAAGGTTGTCGGTTGGCAGAAGAATTACCATGCTTGACTGCCATAGCTTCAAAATATTTTTATACCGATAAATCATTGAAAAATAATGGATTGAAAGCCGAGTATTTTTCGAAAACAAAATTTAATGGCGAAATAAAACACACCCGAATTGATGAAAATATCGACTTCGTTTGGTGGACAAAAGCACCATTCGAGGATATGAAAAGCGATTCATTTTCAGTACGTTGGAAGGCTGTGCTGGTACCGCCTGTAACTGGTAAATATGCCATTGGTGGTGAAGCTTTTAATGGCTTTGATATCTATGTGGATGGGAAATTGGCAGTACATGGCCGTCCAAGCGATCACGATCCACGAAAAGAATATCAGTTCATTGAGCTGGAAGCTGGTCAGAAATATGATATTCAGTTCGATTATCCTCAAAATAACTCTGAATATTCGATCGCTCGTTTGGTATGGGATGTGCCAAATCCGAACTTGAAAAATGAAGCTATAGAACTGGCAAAAAAATCCGATTTAGTAGTACTTTGTATGGGTTTGAGTCCGATGCTCGAGGGAGAAGAAATGAAAGTGAAAGTGCCTGGTTTTGCAGGTGGCGACCGTATGGATATTAATTTGCCTGCTAGTCAAACGGAGCTTATACGCGAAATTCAACAACTTGGAAAACCAATTGTATTAGTGCTGTTAAATGGCAGTGCATTGGCGTTTAATTGGGAAGCAAAGAATATCCCTGCCATTTTGGAAGCGTGGTATCCGGGGCAAGCGGGGGGAACTGCCATTGCCGATGTAATTTTTGGTGACTACAATCCAGCAGGGCGTTTGCCTCTAACTTTTTATAAAAGCATTGACCAAATCCCCGCTTTTGATGAATACGATATGAAGGGTAAAACTTATCGCTATTTCGAAGGTAAACCACTCTACGAATTTGGTTATGGCTTAAGTTACACTACGTTTGAATATGCATTGAAAAATGTTCCGACAGAAGTAAATGCTGGCGAAAAGATTAATATCTCTGTGAATGTAACCAATACCGGCAAGTTTGATGGTGATGAAGTTGTTCAGCTTTATGTCACTCTGCCCGATAGCAAACTGAAAAAAACAATTCGAGCTTTACAGGGCTTCAAACGCATCTCGCTTAAATCCGGCGAAACTAAAACGGTTGATTTTGAATTAAATCCTTCGCAATTTGCTGCCCGTGACGAACAAAATAATGCCGTGGTAGAAGCCGGAAAAGTTCAGATTTCTATTGGTGGAAAACAACTTGACAAAGAGGCCATTGCAGTGAAAAAAGTGGTTCAGGCCGAAGTGATTGTCACAGGAAATAGATTTGTCGTTTCAAACTAAAAAAATAGAGCCTTGGCGCCTTAGCGTGAGCATGAAAAAATACATTTTTATTTTTCTTCTTTCATCTTTTCCGGCAATTATCTTCGCTGAAGATGGTAGCCGTCTCTGGTTACGTTTTGCAGATGTGGATGCTTCAGGGTGTCAATTTTCAGGCATTATTGCTAATCCAACATCTTTGCCCTGTAGGGAGTTTCAACTTGCCTGGAACCAAATGTCTAATGTTTCATTGTTACAACAAAAAAATATTACTAAAAAAAGTTTGATTGTTGGAACTCTTAAGGATAAATTAATTCAATCTTTGGGGCTTTCGGCCGACCTTAAACTCGTTGGAAATGAAGGTTTTCTGATTCGTTCGTTGAAATATAAAAATGATTCGATAACGGTTGTTGTCGCCAATACCGATGCCGGATTGCTTTACGGCGTGTATCATTTGTTGCGGTTAATTCAAACCAATCAATTCTCGTTTAAACTAAATTTCAAAGAAAAACCATCCTACAATGTCCGCATTCTTAATCATTGGGATAATCCGGATGGCTCGGTGGAACGTGGATATGCTGGGCGATCCATTTGGAAATGGGATGAGTTACCAGTCAAAATTTCGACAAAATATCTCCAATATGCACGTGCGAATGCTTCCATAGGCATTAATGCCACCGTACTCAATAATGTGAACGCTTCACCTAAAATGCTCACTACGGAGTATTTGGAAAAAGTAAAAGCCATTGCCAGCGTGCTTCGCCAGTTTTATATTCGGGTGTATTTATCTATCAATTTTTCGTCGCCCAAAGAAATTGGAGGTTTGTCAACTTCCGATCCGATAGATAAAAATGTACAAAAATGGTGGGCAGATAAAGCCTCTGAAATTTATAAATTGATTCCTGATTTTGGTGGATTTTTGGTAAAAGCCAATTCCGAGGGGCTTCCTGGACCAATGGATTACGGACGAACCCATGTAGATGGTGCCAATATGTTGGCCGATGCATTGAAACCTTTTGGTGGAATTGTGATGTGGCGCGCGTTTGTGTATGAGCCTGGTGATGACCGTGTAAAGCTGGCTTACAATGAGTTTCATAAGTTCGACGGACAGTTTCGTGACAATGTGATTATTCAGGTAAAAAATGGTCCTGTCGATTTTCAGCCGCGCGAACCATTCAGTCCGCTTTTTGGAGCAATGAAAAAAACACCGATTATGCCGGAGTTGCAAATTACACAGGAATATCTTGGGCAAGGCAATCATTTGGTGTTTCTGGCATCGATGTGGAAGGAGTTTTTAGATGCAGATACTCATGCTGAAGGTGTTGGAAGTACTATTGCAAAGCTCACAACAGGAAAAATTTATCCTCAGAAAATTACTGCTTTTGTCGGTGTAGCCAACATTGGTGATGATACCAACTGGTGCGGAAATCATTTTGCGCAAGCCAACTGGTATGCGTTTGGTCGTTTGGCATGGAACAATCAACTTTCTTGTGAACAAATTGCTGGCGAATGGGTGAAAATGACGTTTGAAAGACAACGGACAACAGACAATGGACGTCAGAAAAGCAATCTTTCTACCTCTAACTTCCAACCATCGTCTGTCGACAGTTGTCTGTCGTCAATTAAAGAACTGATGCTTTCTTCCCACGAAACCTGCGTTAATTATATGATGCCGTTAGGGTTACATCATATTTTTGCATGGAATCACCATTATGGACCTGAACCGTGGTGTGATATTCCCGGAGCGCGTCCTGACTGGTTACCAAAGTATTATCATCGGGCTGATTCTATCGGATTAGGTGCCGATAGAACTACAACCGGAAGTAACGCTGTGAATCAGTATTGTTCTCCACTGAAAGAGCAATTCAACGATATTAACCAATGTCTTGAAAAATATCTGCTTTGGTTTCATCATGTTACATGGAATTACCGTATGAAGAGTGGAAAAACGCTTTGGAATGAATTGTGCTATAAATATGATGGTGGAGTTCAACAGGTGCGTGAATATCAGAAAATATGGGATAAGACAGAGCCGTTTGTTGATTCACAACGGTTTTTGGAAGTAAAGTCGAAATTAAAGATTCAGGCAAGTGATGCAGTTTGGTGGAAAGATGCCTGTTTGCTTTATTTTCAGACTTTTTCCAGGCAACCAATTCCGACCGATATTGAACGGCCGGTGCATGTATTGGATAGTTTGAAAATGATAAAATTGAATTTAAAACAACATAATTAAAAATTCCCCTTTAGGGGCTAGAGGTTTATGGAAAAAACTTGGCGTTGGTTTGGACGCAATGATATTATTACACTTGATATGCTTCGGCAAATAGGAGTGGAGGGTATTGTAACCGCTTTGCATGAAGTTCCAAATGGGAATGTGTGGACATTGGAAGCAGTAACTGAATTGAAAAATTATATTGAAGGTTTTGGGCTTCGATGGTCGGTGGTGGAAAGTTTACCCGTTTCTGAAAGCATTAAATTTGCCGGACCGGATCGGGATCAGTTAATTGAGAATTACAAAACCAGTTTGCGTAATTTAGGTAATGCCGGAATAAAAATCGTCGTTTACAATTTTATGCCCGTAATCGACTGGATTCGGACTGAGCTAAACTACATCCTGCCGGACGGAACAAAGACTCTGTTTTTCGATAAAATTCGCTTTGCCTATTTCGATATACATATTTTGGAACGAATAAATGCAGGGCAGGACTATTCTCAAACAGAATTGATGCAGGTAGCTGAGTTGGCTAAAGTAATTACCCAATCGGAAAAAGAAGAGCTTATTCAAACCATTATTGTAAAAACACAAGGTTTTGTGAACGAAAGTTTTAAAGGAAATGTTCAGAAACCTGTTGAGCTTTTTAAAGTATTGTTGGCTAAATATGAGGGTATTGATAAGCAACAATTGCGCGAAAACCTAAAGTATTTCCTTGAAGCTGTTATTCCAACTGCTCAGGAGGTGGGCGTAAATCTTTGCATTCATCCCGACGATCCGCCGATGGCTGTATTGGGCTTACCACGCATTGTGACCAACGTGGAGGACATTGCATGGATACTGAATGCGGTAGAAAGTCCAAACAATGGACTGACGTTCTGTGCTGGTTCGCTTAGCTCCGGATTGCACAACAACGTTCCTGCACTGGCACGTAAATTTGCCAACAGAACACATTTTGTTCATTTGCGCAGCACTGAAGTGGCTGAAAATGGAAACTTTATGGAAGCATCACATCTCGAAGGGCGTGGGCATTTGGTAGAATTGGTTCGAATTTTTGAACAACAAAATCCCGGGTTGCCTATGCGGGTAGATCATGGAAAGTTGATGTTCGACGATGGAGATAAAAAATACAATCCAGGTTATTCATTTTTAGGGAGAATGTATGCGTTGGCACAGGTTTCAGGTATTTTGGCAGCGGTAGAAACTCTTAAATAAAAAAAAACAAACATAGAAAAGTAATTAAATTCCTTCTTTGTGGAGGTTTGTGAACTATTATGAACAAGATATTTAGTGTAAAAGATAAAGTAGTAGTGATAACCGGTGCCAGTGGTGTATTGGGAGGAAGTATTGCTCGCAATTTTGTAGAAAATGGAGCGAAAGTGGTGGCTTTGGGCACCAAACAGGAGAAAATTGATAAAACAGTAGCCGAACTGATTCAACTGGGTGGCGAAGCTATTGGATTTGTGGCGAATGTACTTGATGTTGCAGCTTTAGAAATAATTTCAAAAGCTGTCGTCGAAAAATGGGGACGCATAGATGTTCTTTTGAACATTGCCGGAGGTAATTTGCCAGGTGCAACCCTGATGCCCGACCAGGAATTTTTTGATATGGATTTGGCTGATTGGGACAAAGTAACTCAGCTAAACATGAATGGAACCGTTTATCCGAGCTATGTTTTTGGAAAGGTAATGGCTGCTCAAAAGTCTGGCAGCATTGTCAATGTATCTTCAATGGCAGCATTGCAATCTATGACTCGCGTTCCGGGTTATTCGGCAGCTAAGGCAGCGGTAGGTAATTTTACACAATGGCTGGCCATGGAAATGGCGATGAAATATGGTGACGGAATTCGTGTAAATGCCATTGCTCCCGGTTTTTTTATCGGAGAACAAAATCGGGATGTTTTGCTTAATCCAGATGGTTCATTGACTGATAGAAGTATTAAGGTTATGGCGAATACACCTATGAGACGCTTTGGGGATATTAATGAATTGAATGGAGCTGTTCAATTTTTATGTTCAGATGCAGCTTCGTTTATTACCGGAGTAGTATTGCCGGTAGATGGAGGTTTTAGTACATTTAGCGGGGTGTAAAATAATATATGTAACAGGAATACAAAAGAATGTAGCAGGATGTAACCAGCAAAAAAGAACATGTAACGTCCAGTTATCCTTTTGTGCAACAGAATAAATACATTTGTGCCGTTATCTGGTTTCATTTTATCTGAAACAGGTAACGGTTTTTTTGTGGCTTATGAATGAACTCCACAACATTGATCAAACAATAACAACCGAAAATTCAATCTTTTGAAAAAATACTTTATAAACTTCCTGCTGTTTTTTTATGTGTCGATTCAAGCTCAGACGGTTCAATCTTTATCGTATTATGCATATAAATGTTCTGATTTAAAAGTGGGGGCAGCTGTAGGTTATCAGTTTTATTATGAGTATGATACAAATAGTAAGTATGATAAAGCAATTAAAGATAATTTCAATATTCTGGTGGCAGAAAATGAAATGAAGTATGATGCTACTGAACCAACAAAAGGGGTGTTTAGCTTTACAAAGCCGGATATATTGGTCAATTATGCTCAAAAATATAGTAAGCAAGTAAGAGGGCATAACCTCTGTTGGCACAGTCAGTTACCTACGTGGATAAGTGCCGGACTTACAAATGGCATTGCTAATGGTACTTTTACGCGAACAACATTGTTGGCAATACTGAAAAATCATATAAATACCATAGTAACACATTATAAAGGAAAAATACAACAATGGGATGTGGTAAACGAACCTTTTAGCGATTCTGCTGGAGCATTGCGAAACAGTATTTGGCAACAGGTGATAGGGACTGATTATATTGATTCTGCTTTTGTTTGGGCGCACAAGGCCGATCCGGATGCAAAGTTGTATTTGAACGAATATGGAGCTGAACTTTACGGAACTACGAAGTCGAACGCCATGTACAATTATGTAACTGCCATGAAAACCCGTGGAACTCCGATTACAGGTGTTGGACTTCAATGTCATTTTACCGTTTCAAAAATCGATTTTACAAAGCTTGACCAGAACATAAAACGTTATGCTACTGCTGGTCTCGAGGCTATCGTAACCGAATTAGATATTCGCATCGCAAAAACTGATTATGCTGCTGATTCTACAAAGATGCTGACAGCTCAGGCGAGTGATTATCTAAGTATGATTCGGCTTTGTTTGAATAACTCCAATGCCAAAACCTTTGTGATTTGGGGATTTACCGATAAATACTCCTGGATACCGGATTTTACAGCAACTACAGGTAATGGTCCGGTTTCGGATTATTCATTGCTTTTTGATAAGCAGTATAATATTAAACCTGCTTATACCGCTATTCTTAATGAATTAGTAAGGGTAAGTGCGAGTTCGGCTGTGGAAGAACTATCTGAAGATAGGGAACTCAAAAGTTATATTGCAGGAGGTGATTTATGTATTGAAAGTAAAGAAGAAATTGAAAATTACACTTTATATAATATTCAGGGACGGAAGATAAGCCAACAAAATATTGGCAAAAATTCATTTAAGTTACCTGTTTGTGATTTTGCTCATGGTATCTACATGGTTTCTCTGAAAGCCATTTCGGGAAAACTAATGATTCGAAAAATTGTGTTATGACCTTAAAATTAATCAAATCAAATATTAATCTTTAAATTTTATTTTATCATGAAAAAAATTACTTTTTTACTATCATTTTTATTCATTGCGCTGGTAATGTCGGCACAAGCATTGGTGCGTATTAATTTTGAAGATAATACTGTGAATAGCGCCGCGGCCTCTTATAATGGAAGTGTGTCGGTTATTGCCAACCCTACAACTACTGGTATTAACAGCTCTGCTTATTGTTTAGATGTAGTAAACAATGGTTACGCTCCTGTTAAGTTTCCAACATTTACTCTCTCTAGTGGAACTGCAGCCTCTTATCCTTATTGGAAATTAAAATTTAAAGTAGCTTACAAAGCTTATAATGGAGCTAACACCACAGCTGGAGATAATAGTTATCCTAGTGTAGATGTGTATTCTCAACCATCTACAAGTGCTTTCTCTGATATTGCTGATTATAAATTGGGTAGTATTAATAGTGTTTGGAGTGTGCCAAGTGCTTCTGGTGACTCTTTGGTATGGAAATATGCTGAATTGACATTTTCGGCATCTTCTTTAACTACTATTCCTGCTGGTTATTTGTATCTGAAATTAGCAAAATCGAAGTGTGAATATTTACTTGATGACATTGAATTGGTTCCTTCATTAACTTATGGCTCTGATTTTACGGTACTTAATGACTTTGAAAGTTCAACTTTGAACGATGCAACCACTTATCCGGTAGCTAACATTTATTCAGGTGCTGTAGGTGCTAGCAATTCTTCCGTTGTTGCAGCCAATCCAGCTTCAACTGCTGCCAAAACAACACTTCCTTTGGGTAATACCGGAGCACAATCTTTATTGTTGACTTACAATACAGCCAGTGCCTATAATAATGTTGCTTCAATAAATGTCTCTATATCAGGAAACGTCAGCGATTATGACTTTTTGTACTACGACAGATATTTCGCCTCAACATCTTATAATCAATTGTGGGTTAAACTAGGTTCTAACAAGCTATTTCAGGAAAATGCAAATAAATATCCTTCAATAGCGTCAGGATGGTATACCGAAGTTTTTGGAATTCCTGCTTCAGCAACAGGTTCAGGAACTGTTAGTTTACAATTGGGGTATACCAATATGACTGCAGGTTCCGTGTATTTCGATAATATCAGAATTCATAAAAAATCAACTGGCGGTACTACAGGATTGACTTCTGCTTCGCAAACAGCTTTAATCATAGTTTCTGATGGAAAGTCTTTCAAGTTGAGCCAAACTGTTGATAAAGTTGAACTATTCGACATTAGCGGACATAAATTGAATACTTTGATAAATGTAAATGAAGTACCTGCTCTAAATTTAAGTAATGGCGTTTATGTGTTACGTTCAGTCCTAAATGGTGAATCTTTTGTGTTTAAAATTGTAAAATAAACTATTAATATAAAAAGGCTGGCTATTGAAAAATAAAGCCAGTCTTTTGTATTGATAGGTATTGAATTATATAACTCTTAAATTATAAATGTATGAAGAAAATTACTCTACTCATTTCTTTTCTGGTTGTGACCTTAGTGGTATCGGCACAAACAAAAATTACTTTTGAAGATAATACTGTAAATGGTGCGGCTGCACTTTACGGAGGTTCTGTGTCTGTTATCTCAAACCCTGTTAAGACTGGTTTGAACACTTCAGCATATTGTTTGGACGTAGTTAATGATGGTTATGCTCCGATAAAATTCTCCAATTTTACAATACCTACTGGCACATCAACAGTTTATCCTTATGTAAAGATAAAATTTAAAATTGCATATAAAGGCTATAATGGTGGAACTGATTTGGATTACCCTCAGGTAGATGTTTATTCCTCACCAGCATCGCCAATATTGGATGCAACAGAAAAGCTGGGCTCAATCACCAGTGCTTGGGGCACGCATGCTTCCGATTCATTGGTTTGGAAAACGGCAGAATTTACCATTTCAGCTTCTTTGTTGGCTTCTGTGCCTAACGGCATTTTAGTGTTGAAAGTAGCAAAATCAAAATGTGAATATTTACTCGATGATATTGAGCTTGTTCCGTCTCCTATATATAATAGTAACGTAATTACTGTTGAAAATTTCGAAAATGCGGTTGTAGGTGATGCAGCTACCTATCAGTTGTATAAATACTGGAGTACAACAGCTACAGTTGGTTCTGCCACAGTTGCTGTTGATCCGGTTGCTGGAGTTTCGAAAACACTGAAAGTGATACCTACAGATTATAATGGTGTGATTAACTTTAATGTGACATTACCAACCGGAAAAACACTCGATAACTATGATCGTTTGTATTTCGATTTGTATTTTAATAACAGTAACGGACTTTATGCTCAACCTTATATTGCAGCTACTACTGCAGGTAATGATTCGGTTATTTATAAAGTGACAAGCAGTTATCCGTCACAAGGAACAAATGCCATCTGGAATACAAAAGATTATGAATTAGTTAAGATGCCGGCACTGAATAGTTTTAGGATTAAAATTGGATACACTTCAAATAACAGTGTGACATATTATTTAGATAATGTAAAATTACATCTGAGGGAGGGTACATCTGGATTTGAATCTGTCAGTGATGCTTCTCCGCTTGTGATTTATCAGTCAGGATTTTCGTATAAAATGAATATGACCATGAACAAAGTGGAGGTGATTGATGTAAGAGGACGCGTAGTTCTTAGTCAAAATGATGCAAGTGAAATAAGTGCTTCACATCTTGCAAGAGGTTTTTATATTGTGAAAGCAACATTGGTAAATACTACTTATATTGGAAAAATTATAAAATAAATTATTCGGGGAAGTAGATTTAGGGAAAGAGGGCAGTAACAGCATGTTATTGTCCTCTTTTTTTAATGATTTACCTCTATTGACGTTTCCTACATTTTTTGTACCTTTGTGCTCTCAAAATTTAGAAATATAACTCATTAATTAATACCTTTTTGCGGTCAGGGGTATTTAAAATACTTTTAAAAATATGTTTGAATCTCTTAGTGAAAGACTGGAACGGTCGTTTAAGATCCTGAAAGGGGAAGGTAAAATTACCGAAATTAATGTGGCCGAAACGCTGAAAGACGTGCGTAAAGCATTGTTGGACGCCGATGTGAACTACAAAATAGCCAAAACATTTACCGAAACGGTAAAAGAGAAAGCTATGGGTCAGAATGTGCTTACCTCGCTGAAACCAAATCAGTTGATGGTGAAGATAGTACATGATGAATTGGCCGAATTAATGGGAGGAGCAAGTGTTGATATCAACCTGAAAGGAAATCCTTCAGTGATATTGATGGCGGGTTTGCAAGGTTCGGGTAAAACTACTTTTTCAGGCAAACTTGCTAATTTACTGAAAACAAAACGAAGCAAAAATCCTTTGTTAGTGGCATGTGACGTGTATCGTCCTGCAGCTATTGAGCAATTAAAAGTACTTGGAGCGCAACTTGGTGTACCGGTTTATTCCGATCTTGAAAGTAAAAATCCTGTGGCTATTGCCGAAGCTGCTATTAAATATGCCAAACTACATGGCAACGATGTGGTAATTGTGGATACAGCCGGTCGTTTGGCGGTTGATGAAGCCATGATGAACGAGATTGCAGCAATCAAAAAAGCGATAAATCCTCAGGAAATCTTGTTTGTAGTGGATTCCATGACCGGACAAGATGCCGTAAATACGGCAAAAGAATTCAACGACCGACTTGACTTTGATGGGGTAATTCTTACGAAACTCGATGGTGATACCCGTGGTGGTGCTGCTCTTTCTATTCGTTCCGTAGTAAACAAACCTATCAAGTTTGTGGGTATGGGCGAAAAGATGGATGCGCTGGACGTATTCTATCCTGAACGTATGGCCGATCGTATCTTGGGAATGGGTGATATCGTTTCGTTGGTGGAACGTGCTCAGGAACAATACGATGAAGAAGATGCCCGTCGTTTGCAGAAACGTATTGCTAAAAACCAATTCGACTTTAATGACTTCTTGTCACAAATTGCCCAAATAAAAAAAATGGGTAATATCAAAGACCTGGCAGCCATGATTCCGGGTATGGGCAAAGCGTTGAAAGATGTTGATATTGATGATAACGCCTTCAAAGGAATTGAAGCTATTATTCATTCTATGACTCCTGCTGAACGCGAAAATCCGGCTTTGTTGAACGGAAGCCGCAAACAACGTATTGCTAAAGGTAGTGGAACAACCATTGTTGACGTAAACCGTTTGTTGAAACAGTTCGACCAGACAAGCAAGATGATGAAAATGGCTACCATGAGTCAGGGTAAATTAAAATTTGGAAAAAGAAGATAAAAGCTCCCTAAATCTCCCAAGGGGGACTTTTGAGAGTGCTAAATAAAAATATATACTTTACATTTTTTATCTTTCCCTCTTTGGGGAAATAAGAAGGGGGCTAATATGTACAAAATAATTGATGGCAAAGCCATTTCGGAACAGGTAAAAGCAGAAATTACTGAAGAGGTTAAAGCAATTGTGGCTTCGGGAAAACGGGCACCACATTTGGCTGTGATTATTGTTGGACACGATGGCGGTAGCGAAACCTATGTGGCGCACAAAGTAAAATCGTGCGAGCAAGTTGGATTCACTTCTACAAAAATTACTTTTGAGGACGATGTTACTGAGGCTGAATTATTGGCCAAAATCGATGAATTGAACAAGGATAACGGTTTGGATGGCTTCATCGTTCAGTTACCTTTGCCAAAACATATTTCGGAGCAAAAAGTAATTGAAGCTATCGATTATCGCAAGGATGTGGATGGTTTTCATCCTGTAAACGTGGGTCGTATGTCTATTGGTTTGCCGTGTTACGTTTCTGCCACGCCTTCGGGAATTATTGAATTGTTAAAGCGTTACGAAATTCCTACTGCGGGTAAAAACTGTGTGGTGATTGGTCGTAGCAACATTGTGGGTAAGCCGATTGCTTCGTTGATGATGCAAAAAGGCTATCCAGGCGATGCCACTGTTACGGTTTGTCACAGTCGTACCAAGAACCTCAAGGAAGTTTGCCTGCAAGCCGATATTATTATCGCTGCATTGGGAATGCCTGAATTCCTGACTGCCGACATGGTGAAAGAGGGTGCAGCTATTATCGATGTGGGTACAACCCGTGTTCCTTCAGATAAAACTAAAAGCGGTTTCCGCTTGAGTGGCGATGTGAAATTCGACGAAGTAGCACATAAATGTTCTTTCATTACTCCGGTTCCGGGCGGTGTTGGTCCAATGACTATTGTGTCGTTGTTGAAAAACACGCTTTTAGCGGCAAAAGGAGAAATATATTAATTGGTCTGTAGTTTGCGGTTTATAGTTAGTAGCTGACCTATAAACTGCAAACTACAAACTATAAACTCAAAATATGGCTCTTTTCTACGTTCCCAATCTTGCTTCCGGCAATGTGCTTCCTGAGGAAGAATCGCAACATGCTGTCAAAGTCCTGCGTTTGCAGGTTGGTGATGCCATTGTGGTGGTGGATGGGGTAGGAGGGTTCTACAATGCCCGAATCACCGACCCACATCACAAGCATTGTGGGTTTGAAATTATAGAGACTATTCTTGAATATGGTAAACGCGATTACAAACTGCACATTGCCATTGCACCTACCAAAAACATTGAACGATTGGAGTGGTTTATTGAAAAAGCTACCGAGATTGGCATTGATGAAATTACGCCGGTTGTTTGTCGTTTCTCCGAACGTAAAATCGTGAAAGAAGAACGTTTGGAAAAAATCATTGTCTCGGCTGCCAAACAGTCGGTTAAAGCTTATTTTCCTCAATTAAATCCGCTTTGTACATTTGATGAATTAATGAAGAAGCATGCTGCTTCTCAAAAATTCATTGCTCATTGTTACGAAGAAGATAAACGCCTACTGCAAACAGAAATTACAAAGTCGTCGGATGTGTTGGTACTTATCGGCCCCGAAGGTGATTTTAGTAAGGAAGAAGTGCAGAAAGCTATTTCACTAGGTTTTATCCCCGTTTCTTTGGGCGAAAGCCGCTTGCGTACAGAAACAGCTGGTGTTGTAGCTTGCCATACTGCGGCCATTCTAAATCAGACCTCTAACTCCTAAGGGGGAACTTGGGTAGTTTTGTTTATGAAATTTTCTACTTTCGTTGAATTTAAGAATCGAGTCTTTTCTCCCTTTAGGGGCTAGGGGTCATTTTACCTCACAAACACCAATTTGTTTTCCTTTGACATTTGCGGGTTAAACCAATATCCACCATCGCTGAATCCTTTCAAATCTTCGATGTCTACTATTCTGTTTTGAATAACATAGCGAGCCATCATGCCACGGGCTTTCTTGGTATAAATTACGATTTGTTTAAACTGATCGTTCTTATACTCAAAGAACTCTACATCAATAATTTTTAGCTGCTTGTTCTTTACGTTCAATGTTTTGATATATTCGCTCGAGGCCAGATTTAGAATTACTTTTGGGTCGCCCGACTCTTTGATTGATTTAAATACTGATTTTGTTACTTTCTCGCGCCAAAAGTCATAAAGGTCTTTTCCTCGTGGGTTTTCAAGTCGTGAACTCACTTCAAGCCGATACGCCTGAATTAAATCCAATGGTCGAAGTACGCCATATAGTCCTGAAAATAAGCGTAAATGTGATTGAGTGTACTTCATTTCTTCTGTCGAAAAGGTTTTCGCGTTTAATCCACGATATACTTCGCCATCGAATACAAATACAGCTTGCTTGGCATTGCTAGGTGTAAATGGTTTGTGCCAGTTGAAAGTGCGATCAAAATTTAGCTGTGTAAGGTTGGAATTAATGTCCAATAATCGTTGGAGTTCCTCCATGCTAAGTTCTTTTAGCAACTTAATAAGTTGTTCTGCTTCTTTTATAAATTCGGGTTGGGTAAATTCGGAAACAGGGCTAACTGCTTTAAAATTCATTATTTTTGCTGGTGAAAGAAGGATGAGCATGTGTTGTGTTCTTGTGTTGTTGAAGTGCAAAAGTAATGAATTGTTTCCATAAAAAAGACGGACTCGCAAATTGGCGAATCCGTCTTAAGTATATTAGTTGGTCAGTTTATTTACCCGATTCCAACAATAAAGTTCTGGTTGGTTGGTCACAAACTTCGGTTGGACCGTAGTATTGTACCGGACCCGGATAAATGTAACTTGCTTTTTCGTCAGCCCAATCTACGCGGTTTGCAGCAAAGAACTTGAATGGAGCACCATCAAGTAATACCAATGCTTTTTGAATTACCGGTTTCATTTTACCGTGACGTTTTTCCATGTTCATCATCATTGTGATTGGCACACCGCCTGCAATCCATTCGGCTGCAGGAGCAGTAAGGTTGCGAACTGATGACATATAACCTGTTTTACCTTCAGAAATAAGTACAGAAGCTGTGTAGCCTAATGAGTAAGTGTAGTCAGCATCGAAATTTGAAGGGATAGCGCAACGTCCTTCGTAACCGAAAAAGTGATTGATAGCTGAGAATTTACCTTTGTAAGTTCCTTCAGCTTTCAATTGAGCCAAACGTTTTGCAACCATTTCAATCAATAGTTTTTCTGTTTCAATCAATGACACTTGTACGTTTCCGTGTGGATCGCGATCCAGTGTCAATTGTTTTGCGATGCCTTTCGGAAGGCTGTTGTACACTTCGCGGCTATCTGGTTGAAGCATACCTTTTACATATTGACGTTTTTCGTCGTCAGTTTCCAAAGCGTTAAAGTCATCGTTGTGTGCCAACAAGTCATTTAATTCTGAAATAAGTTTTTTCATTGCCGGAATAAACTCAATCAGACCTTCAGGAATCAGGATTGTTCCAAAATTCAATCCGAATTTAGCACGATTTACAATTACTTTTACAATGTCGTTAACTACATCGTTCAATGTTTGATTTTTTGCCTCAACTTCTTCCGATACAATACAAATGTTTGGTTGGCTTTGTAAAGCGCATTCCAATGTAATATGTGAAGCCGAACGACCCATCAAACGGATAAAATGCCAGTATTTTTTAGCTGAGTTGGCATCGCGTTGAATGTTACCAATTAATTCAGAATATACTTTACAAGCAGTATCAAAACCGAATGATGTTTCAATCATTTCGTTTTTCAAGTCACCATCGATTGTTTTAGGACAACCAATAACTTGAATTCCGGTGTTTTTTTGAGAGTAATATTCAGCCAATACACAAGCATTTGTATTTGAATCGTCACCACCAATTACAACGATAGCGTTGATGCCTAATTTCTTGCAAATTTCGGCACCACTTTCGTACTGTGCTTCTTCTTCCAGTTTGGTACGTCCTGAACCAATAATGTCGAAACCACCGGTGTTGCGGTATTCAGCAACAATTGCATCAGTAAGTTCAATGTATTCATGATCAACTAATCCGCTGGGGCCACCCAGAAAACCATAAAGTTTGTTGTTTGGGTTCAATGCTTTCAATCCGTCGTATAAACCTGAAATTACATTGTGTCCGCCTGGAGCTTGTCCACCTGATAGGATAACACCAACACCTACGGTTGGATATTCTTTTTTCTCACCACTCTCAAATGTCACTATTGGCATTCCGTAAGTGTTTGGGAAAAGTGTTTTGATGTCAGCCTGGTCGGCT
>Ga0302215_10001300_pt1 | contig 17989 bp, 14 predicted proteins | sample II_Fen_N3_1_FD_194580 | JGI IMG/M metagenome (GOLD analysis project Ga0302215, IMG submission 194580) | Peat permafrost microbial communities from Stordalen Mire near Abisko, Sweden - II_Fen_N3_1 | ecosystem: Environmental > Terrestrial > Soil > Wetlands > Permafrost | place: Sweden: Abisko...
CAGGTCGGTAAAAAGCAGGTGTGCCCGTTTATAAGTAGCAAAGCGGCGTCCAAAACCAATAATCAATGCATTTGGGTTGATAGCTTCCAGCACTGAAACAATACGTGAAGGATCGCCCTGATTCTTCAACCAGTTTTCCCTGAACTGAACTTTAATATAATCAACCAACTTATTTTTCAATCCCATGCGGGTATGCCAGATTTCTTCATCCGGAATTTTATACACACCTTCCCATATTTTCATATTTGATTGGTCGGCATAAAAAGCCTTCGTAAAATACTTTTCGTAAACCGATTTCCAATCGGAGGAAGTCCATGTGGGTAAGTGAACGCCATTGGTTACATAACTTACATGCAGTTCTTCGGGAAAATATCCTTTCCAGATAGGTTGAAACATTTCCTGCGACACTTTACCATGCAGCCAGCTTACGCCGTTTACTTCCTGACAGGTATTACACGCAAACGTACTCATACTGAATTTTTCATTATGATCACCCGGATGTTCACGACCCATATCGATAAATTCATCCCAGTTCAGGTTTAGTTTATCAGGATATTCACTCATATATTTCTTGAACAGATTTTCATCAAAGCTGTCATGTCCTGCCGGTACCGGAGTATGTACCGTGTAGAGTGAACTTGATCGAACAATTTCCAACGCTTCATTGAAAGAAAGATTTTTATCTGCAATCAAATCAACCAACCGCTGTGCATTGATAAGTGCTGCATGCCCTTCATTACAATGATACACCTGTTTTTCAATTCCCATTTTTTTCAACGCCAGTATACCGCCGATTCCCAGCATGATTTCCTGTTTCATGCGGTTTTCCCAATCACCACCATAAAGTTGATGTGTGATCGACCGGTCGTATTCGCTGTTCATATCATTATCCGTATCCAGCAAATAGAGTGCAATTCGCCCTACCGAGACTTTCCACAAATATGAATAGACTGTCCGTCCGGGATATGGCACTTCAATGATGATGGGTTGATCATGTTCATCTTTCATCTGTTCCAATGGAAGATTATTGAAGTTTTGAGCTTCATATACTGCTACCTGTTGACCCTCTACAGAAAGCGACTGTGTAAAGTAGCCGTACCGGTATAAAAAGCCGATGGCCGTCAAATCTACATTGCTATCACTTGCTTCTTTTAAGTAATCACCGGCAAGTACACCTAAACCACCCGAATAAATTTTTAATACTTCTGTTAACCCGTATTCCATACTGAAATAAGCAATAGACGGAACATTCGTATTTTTTGGAACGTTTAAATAGGCTTTAAAATCTTTGTATACCGTCTCTACTTTATCGATAAATTCAGCATTCTTTCCCATAGCCACCAACTTTTCATAGTTGAGGATATTCAACAACAATACAGGATTTGAAGATGAATCAATCCATGCCTGACGGTCGATTTGACGAAACAAATTTTTCGCCTCGCTATCCCAGGTCCACCAGATATTCTGGGCTATCTCTTCTAATTTATTCAAACTCTCGGGTAAATGCGACCTCACATTGATCTCCTTCAAGTTTATGTCATTAACATTGTTAACTTTAAGTTTCATACGCTTTTATCTCTTTTTTTATAACTAATACGCTTGTTTAACTAACTAACTAACCACAATAGACACAATAGGACACAAAAAATAATAATCACAAAAGGAAGTATTTATCGGTATTTAAAATTTTCAATCAAATGATCATTTAAAAAGTGTCATTTTTTAATGTGTTCTAATGAATCTTTTGTAGTTTATATTATTATTTTGTGTCCTATTGTGTCTAACATGGTTTTATATTTTGTTTTTTGTGTACTATTGTGTTTTTATATTTTTATATTGTGTCCTATTGTGTCTATTGTGGTTTTACATCTTGTTTTTGTGTTCTATTGTTGTTTTATTTATCGTTTTTGTTTCCTATTGTGGTTTAAGATCATGATCTATCCACCTGCAAAAATAATTAAAAACAACTTATAAACGTTCTAATAAAATCTAATACTTTTCAGATTCATTTCAATCGTTTGCATAAGTTTATGATTTCATCACTTTAATTCTCTTATTTTTAGATAGGAGCGCCATACTGTAAGCTTTATCATAATAATGAATGAAATGTTTCCAGAGTGCTTTTTCAGCAATGACAGCTGCTTTTTTACGTACGGTTTTAATCTCATCGTTGTTAAATGTGGAGAATCTGTAAATCATTTCAGCAATGTGTTCAGCCACCACGTAACCATTATAATCTGAGCGATGGATTACTCCTACTCCCTTGTCTATTTCGTGCAGGTTGTGCGAAACCCATTGACCGAAACCGGATAAGTCAGTAGTAATGGTCGGTACTGAAAAAGCGACACTTTCAAGCGGTGTGTATCCCCAGGGTTCGTAGTACGATGGGAATACCGTCAGATCCATACCAATTAACAAATCATAGTATGATTTGTTGAAAATTCCATCTTCTCCGTTTAAATAGGAAGGTACAAAAATTATTTTCACAGCCTGAGACTGTACGTTGGTAAAATGGAACCAATGAATGGCTGACATGACGTTGTCACCGTAATAATCGTACAGTTCATGTGTTGTAAAGCGATTCCATGATTGTAGTTTATTTTCAGGATGGGTCAAACACGAAGCCAGATCAATGCGCGAACCCTTGATATGCGCAGGTACCATGATAAATACAACAACTTCTCTTTTCAGTGCGGCATAACCCGTCAACAGTTTCAACGATTCCAGGAAAGTGTCAATACCTTTATTTTTATACTCGTATCTTCCTGCCGTACTCACAAAAAGTGCGTCGTCACTCAGATTGTATCCAAGCAATGTTTCAGCTACTTTTCGTAAAGATTCACGTGCCTCTTTACGTTTCACTGCAAATTCTTTCCCTTTGGGCAAAAAGTCATCTTCCCAACCGTTGGGCGTAACCACATCAGGCTTTTTATCCAACAATTGATCACATTCAATACCGGTTATTTCACTCACTGTTGTAAAGCAATCCACCAAATGGGCGGCTGTTTTTTCGGTTGAGTGTTTTGATACCATATTTAATTCATACGACATCTGATCCCCATTGTATTCGTTCAGATAATCGTACAACGGTTTATGATTTCCGGCAATCGACCGGCCAATGGAAGTAGCATGTGTAGTAAAAACTGTTGCAATCTCAGGAACATGGTTTTTAATGTAAAATGCCCCAAAGGTTGTCATCCATTCATTAAAATGCGAAACCACATGATTGTCAGAATTCAACTTAAAAAAGCGGTAATAACTTTCCATAATCATGCCGGTAGCATATCCGAACATCGACGATTCGTCATAATCACCATAGGCAGCCATCGAATTTACGCCGGTCTGTTCCCAAACGGAGGCATATATTTCATTTTTCATTGCCATCAAGGGGATAAAATCAACCAGCACTGCGATCGGCTTTCCCGGTATGGTCCAACGACCTACCCGTATTTTCAATTTGTATTTTTCATCGGTATATTTTATCCAATCGGCATACATACCGGGTATTTCTTCAAAATAGGGTGAATGTTTGTCCAGCCAAACGTCTGGTCCGATAAAAATTAATTTATCGGGATGAGTCTCCTGCAGGGTTGCAGCACGGGTGGATAGAACGGTATAAATACCACCTACCATGTTACACACTTCCCAACTGGTTTCGAAAATATATTCGGGTTTTAATGATTGAGGCATGAAAATATTATTTTAAAAATTGAAAGCAAAGGTAATATTATTCTTTGCAAAATTTTGTTAGCATTGTATAAGTCTACAGGTTTAACAAACTTCGGGACATAAATCCGTTCATATTGTTTATTATTGACGGTTTATTTTCAGCTTTCTTATCAATTAAATATCATATTTCCTTATTGTCAATACTTTAAGTGTACATATAAATTTAATGTATAAATAGATATATTTGTATTCAAATGTTTGTTTTTCTGTAAATTATCAGTTAACTTTGTATTATAATTTAAAATTTAACCTGATACAAAACCTAAAAAACCATGAAAAAGTTTGTTACAATCCTTTTCTTACTGACTTGTTTGTCATTTTCTTACGGACAGGAAATCATATTTTCTGAAACCTGCGGAAATATGGATGTTTCATCTCCCAGAAAAGTGGATACCTATTCCGGCTGGGATAATTCAGTTGCGGTTACCTTTTCAAGGAGCACTGCTCTGGATGGGTACGCTGATGTCCGTTGTACCTCTACCACCACCAACCATGTCTGGTTTCCATCCGGTAAGAATTCGGATCTGATTATATCGAACATTCCTTCCTCAAACTACAAAAATTTAAAATTATCATTCGATATCGCCACGTATAAATTAGCCGATGCCAATGTAAACAAACTGCATGTTGTTTGTAATGAAACACCAATCAGTGTCCCCGGAGGAACATTCAGCTCTTCAAAATTTATACCCGTCACCGATATTTCACTTCCCGAATCTGACTTCCTTACCCTGAAATTCCAATATACTGCCGAAAATAATTTAAACGGTTACCGCCTTGATAATATTACCATCACCGGCGAAAAAATAACATCAGTACCTAATGATCCAATTAACGGTGAATTCCGTTTATGTATCTCAGAAAACAAATTGGTAATAACCGGTGTCCCGGATGGTGCAAAGGTGGAGATTTTTAATTTATCAGGCTCTACTATTCAGGCATCAACTCTACATGACGGGTCAGTGGAGTTAAACAATCTTGTAAAAAAAGGATTCTACCTGGTTCGTGTCAATCATTTAACCCGTAAAATGATATATTAGTCCTTCAAAAAAACCTTTTGTCGTACGAAGTAACCTTTTTATCGTACGAAGTACACAAAAGCGTTTTCTTTGTAAGTAATTCAACTGATTTAATGAACTGTTCTGAGTTGTGACACACAAACACCCAAAGTGTGCTTATGATTGCAAAATCAGATATAATTTACGACTACCAATTTTTCTGACTCTGTGTTTTAAATCCCCCTTATGGGGTTTCGGGGTCGGGAATAAAATAAATACAGAACTCTCGTATTTTGTATTTAACAAATCTATCAATATTTAATCTCAATTACTTCTAAAAGATGCTTTAAAGAAAACGCTCATCCGTCAGCCGACGGATCGTATGTTTTTAAGGGTTGAAATTAAAGCATTCTGTTCATTATCGATGCTTCCTGTCAACAATCATCCACCATTCTCATCCTTTTAACTTCAAAAAGATAATCCGGCTCTGTCTTGTCATTCAATTCTTTACTATTAATCAGACTTCAAATTAAGAACATAAAGCATAAAGGTACTGAAAAAAGTAATGTTTATGTAAATTTTATTCATTATCTTTGACCATAATTAAAAAAAAAAGCGTTATTCATTATTAAAAAAAACAAAAAGCATGAAGAAAATTACTCTTTTATTGTCATTTATCGCGTGTGTGGTTTTTGCACAGGCACAAAATTTACTTGTAAATCCAAGTTTTGAAACATGGACAGCAGGTTTACCTGATGGTTGGACTGTACCAGCAAATATTGCTCATGTCGGCTCTTTCACAGCAAGTCAAGAAACAACAATTGTTTCGAATGGAACTAGTGCACTAAAAATGGAAATTGGTACTACTCAAAATCCAGGTTTCCAACAAATAGTTCCAATTACAGCAGGTAAAACGTATACTGTAAATGTTGATTATTATGTTGTATCAGGAGATTTAACTGATGCTCGAATTTGGTCATCATTTAAAATTGGTGACACTTTTTTTGCAACAGCTAATTGGACAGCAGCAATTGCAGCTGATCCAACTATACAATTAAAATTACAAGGTTCAGGTACTGACATGGCAGCATATTTTACAATTGCTAATGGAACCTGGGGTAAATATACAGCTGATTTTGTAGCACCTGCAACTACTACCAGCTTTATATTTGAATGTAGATCATACAAGAGTGCTGTGGTAATATGGGATAATATGTCTGTAACTGAAAAAGTAATAAATGGCCTTATAGCTCCTAAATCAAATTTACTAGATGTAAAACTATCAGGTAAAAGATTAACTATTTCAAATAATTCAACTTCAGTTGTTGATATTTTCAATACAATTGGTGCAAAAGTTCAATCAGTTCAGTTAGTAAATGGTTCGGCTGATTTAAATTTATCAAAAGGATTGTATATCGTACGTGTTGGCAACCAGTCTTCTAAAATCATGTTGTAAAATGATTATTTTACACATCTCACTATATTCTTAAATCAATACCTCCGGACTTAATTGTACGGAGGTATTTTTTTGTGTATAAAGTCAGCAAGAGCGATTCTTGTCATTCAGTTGAGATCGATCAGTAAAGTTTAGACTTCTTATAAATGTAATTTTCATCATTTTATGTGTCTTTTTGCGTTGTTATTGTAAATAAAATGATATACTTTTGTATGTCAGATTGAAAATGTATCATCCAACCTGTTTAATCTTTAGTTAATCTATTTAATATAGAATTCATGATTCACAATTCATAAAATTGTAATACAGGTTAACGTTTTTGTACTAAAATCACATCTATCTTTGCGATCAACAAAACAGACATATTTTTCAAGTATCAATTCTAAAACAAACAAAATGAGAAAAATTACCTCTTTAAGAACTATTTTCATTGCTGTTATTATGATGGCATCTTTTGTAGCTGTTTCGGCTCAAACTTCTTTTGCAACAATTGGAGCGCTTCGTACAGCTATTGACGCACTGAATCTTCCTACATCGGGTGCAACTGCAACTACTTCTGTAGACTATACTTTAACAGGTGAGGCTGTGTTAACTTATTTATCAACTACAAGTGCAGGTGTTAAAACACTCTACATCCAGGATGCGACCGGCGCTATAATGCTTTATGATAAATCAAAATTAATCACAAATACCTATGCTATTTTTGATGGAATTACAGGATTTACCGGTAAAATTCAAAATTATGGCGGAATGTATGAAATCGTGCTAACTGCTAATCCGGCAGCTGCAACTTCTCATGCTCACACTCCTTTCGCTCCGATTGAAACGACCCTGAATAATTTACTTCCGTACATTGGCCAACTGGTAACAGTGAAAAATTTGAAAATCAGTGATCTTGCTACAGGAGGTAACGGAAATTTTATTGTTTCTAAAAATTATCCATTAAGTTTGAATGGCACCGCAAGTCTTGTTACACTTCGTACTGCCTATCCTGAATTGACATTTTTAGGAAGTGCAATCCCTGCTGCAAATCAAGATATTACAGGTTTAGTTCTTATTTACACAAATCCCCAATTAGTACCACGAACCGCAGCTGATATAACTCCAACATTAACAGCCGGTTTTACAGCTCCAAAAACAGACAATTTAAGTGTATCGCTTTCGGGAAGAAGTTTACAAATTAATAATGCTGCTAACGGTTCAATCGTTGAAATCTATTCAACCCTGGGTGCCAAAGTTCAATCGTCACAACTTCTAAGTGGTGCCGTTCAATTGAACAACCTGTCAAAAGGGTTATACATTGTCCGGGTTGGTAATTTATCTTCAAAAATAATGATGTAGTTCAGTTTGATTGCATTCAACTTATAGCCATTGATACAAACAATGTATCAATGGCTTTTTTATTTCATTACTTCCGAATCCTGTTTGAACAAAAAAAACAATTTTCTAATCCCACATGGTTACTAATCGCCATATCCCGTAGTATTCCTTTTTTTACGCCTTTGCTTTGCATTTGCTCCGCCTTTCCTTCTCATCCGATCCAGAGATAACACGTATATAACACGTATATAATACGTATATAACACGTATATAAACTATATTTATATTGATATGTATTTTTTACGTGTTATCTATTTTATATTACTAATTTACAATTTGCTTATTTAAGAACCGGATGAGAAGGAAAGGTGGAGCAAAGGTGGAGGAAAAAGAATGGTATCACTCTGTAAATTTCAGTAGAATTAACTTTATTGATAATTCGAAAAATCTTTTAATCATAAGTTGCCAAATTTGGAGTAAAAGAATCTGACTTTCTCCAATTGCCCTCTACTAAAGCATTGCATGAAATGAAATGTCGGGATTGCAAAAACTTTTTAACCTTACGGCACGTTTTATTCAATAGAAATTCTTATTTTTAGTGCTGAATTGATTAACCATTAGTTTTCTTCATTATTAAACAGTTAAAGAGTATGGGAACCAAGAAAAATTTTGTGCTGGACACGAATGTCATTCTTCATGATTACAAATGCGTTCATAATTTTGAGGAAAATGATATTTATATACCCATAGTGGTGTTGGAAGAGCTCGATCATTTTAAAAAAGGAAACGAACAAATCAATTTTAATGCACGTGAGTTTGCACGTGAACTCGATTTGATAGCCGACGATAAGCTTTTCAAAAAAGGGGCTGACCTGGGAGAAGGAAAAGGAAGGCTATTTATCCTTACAGGAGGTGAATATCCTGATATAATTGCCAAATCGTTTATTGAAAAAACATCCGACCACCGGATTCTGGCATCAACCTACACTTTAAGGGAGAATAAAAAAAACAGCAAAACCATTCTTGTCACCAAGGATATAAACCTGAGGATGAAAGCCCTGTCACTGGGACTGGAAGCGGAAGACTATATCAATGATAAGGTGACCGATTTCAATGTTTTTGAAAAAACCCATGAAACGTATGATAACATTCCACCTGAACTGATCGACAGATTATACAAGGGTGATGGCACCATTCCGGTTGAAGAACTGGAATTTGCTTCAGATATTGAGCCTCAGGAATGTTTTATATTGAAAAGTGTTCGCTCGAGTGTACTTGCACGCTTCGTTCCGCAGACAGGAATGGTAAAGCGAATTGAAAAAGAACGATCGTTTGGCATTGAGCCCCGGAATGCAGAACAGGCATTTGCCATGAATGTATTGCTGGATGATGAAGTGAAGCTGGTGGCTCTGACAGGAAAATCGGGTACGGGTAAGACTTTGCTGGCATTTGCAGCCGCCCTTCAAAAAAATGATTCGTATAAACAGATTCTTCTGGCCCGCCCGATAGTGGCATTAAGCAACAAAGACCTGGGTTATTTGCCGGGTGATGAAAAACAAAAAGTGGCTCCTTATATGCAACCCTTGTTTGACAACCTGAATGTGATAAAACATAATTTTTCGTACCAGGGGAAAGAAATCAGACAGATAGAGGAAATGCAAAAAAACAACCAGCTCGTGATTGAAGCACTGGCTTATATCCGCGGAAGAAGCCTGAGCGATACTTTCTTCATTGTTGATGAAGCACAAAACCTGACTCCCCATGAAATAAAAACAATCATTACCCGTGCAGGAGAAGGAACAAAAATAGTATTTACAGGTGATATACAACAAATCGATTCACCCTACCTGGATATGTTCTCGAACGGATTGGTATATATGATCGACCGCATGCGGGGACAAAACATATTTGCCCATGTCAACCTGATTAAAGGCGAAAGAAGCTATTTGTCGGAACTTGCAAGCGACCTCTTGTAGGAAAGAGTGAGAGGTGAGAGGTAAGGAGTGAGGAATGAGGAATGAGGAATGAGAAGTGAGGAATGAGTAGAAAGCATTAGCTTTGTCTTGTCCTGAAATAGGTTTACAGAAAAGTAAACAAATTTCAGGACGATACACTTTGTAGGATAATCACTGTAAACCTGGCATAGCTCGATTATAAATTCGTATATTTACATTCTTCATACTAAAATTATTATTTTAACAATAAACAGCCTGTTAAATACCCACTTCAATTCACAAACTTCAAACCTCAAACTTTAAACTTTAAACGACCAACTTCCTACAAATGAGCAATCCTGCCACTATTACCAACAATCTTGGAACAGAAAAAATAGGGAAACTTATTTTTAAATATTCTCTTCCAGCCATTGTAGGTACGGTAGTCATGGCACTTTATAATATTATCGACCGTATCTTTATCGGTCAGGGTGTTGGACCGCTGGCAATATCGGGACTGGCACTGACATTTCCCTTTATGATCCTGCTGATGGCATTTGGCATGCTCATAGGTGCAGGTTCGGCAGCCCGTATATCAATTACACTGGGTGAAAACAACCGGGAGAAAGCTGAAAAGATATTAGCGAATGCCTTCACCCTTACCCTGATCATCTCGGGTACCGTAGTGATCCTTTCGTATATATTTATGAGCGACCTGCTCAGGCTGTTTGGCGGTACTGAAAAGACAATCCGCTACGCAGAAGATTTCATGAGAATCATTATTCCCGGTGGTATCTTTTCGGCTCTGAGTTTTGGATTTAATAATATCATGCGGGCATCGGGCTATCCCCGGAAAGCAATGTATACCATGATCATTTGTGCGGTATTAAATGCAGTGCTCGATCCGATATTTATCTTTTGGTTTCACTGGGGAATACAGGGCGCAGCCATAGCCACCAACATTTCCTATATCGTCGGAACTGTATGGGTACTCTCCCATTTCATGAAAAAAGATTCGAATTTGCGGTTTAAGCGTAAAAACTTCCGGTTGCAAAAAGACATTGTCATGTCTATCATCAGCATTGGGTTGTCACCCTTCAGCATGCAACTGGCAACCAGTTTTGTGATTATACTGGTGAATTCAACCCTGATTCATTACGGAGGGGATTTAGCCATCGGGGCTTTTGGAATTATCAACAGCATAAATACACTGATTATCATGGTTATTATCGGACTCAATCAGGGCACTCAACCCATTATAGGGTATAACTACGGAGCGAAATTGTATGACCGGATGTTCAGGACTTTAAAATATGCTGTCGTACTTGCCACCATCATTACCACAGTTGGATTTGTTATCGGTACTTTTATGCCTACCATGATTGCATCACTTTTTACCCGGGATGTCGAATTACAGGCAATTGCTACAAAAGCACTTCGTATTTCAGTGACCATGTTTCCGATAATAGGTTTCCAGATTGTGGTTACCAATTTCTTTCAATCCATTGGGAAAGCTAAAATATCCATCTTTTTGAGCCTTACACGACAGTTCTTATTTTTGGTTCCCTGTTTACTTATACTTCCACCTGTTTTCGGACTTGCAGGAACCTGGTCGTCAATACCTGTATCGGATGGATTATCCACCATTGTTACAGCAATAACCATCATTTATTTTATCAGGAAATTTAAACGTAGGAAGTTTTGCTAGAAAGAAGAGGTAAGAGGTAAGAGGTAAGAGGTGAGAGGTGAGAGGTGAGGAGTGAGGAATGAGGAATGAGTAGATGATAGTCAGTCTTGATTTTTATTTAAAAGGCATGACAGACAAAAAAACGTGGAGATCTTATGATTTCCACGTTTTTTTTAGAATGATATATTCTTTTTTATTTTTGAACCAGTACCCATGCATCAGGGAAACGGCCGGCAATAGTCCGGATACGGGCATGTGCCAGGTTATAATCATTAAATGATGAAATCAACACACGAAACATACCTTTTTCATTTACCACAATGATGGCTTTGTTTCCTTCAGTGATAAGTGAACTTTGTAACCCTTTGGCATTTGTTTGTTTGGTAAAGCTACCAACAACCACATAGTATTTATATTTCAGGGCATCTTTGTCACCATCCACCAGACTGAAATTCTCATTACGTGTCACTTCAGCTTCTTTTACTTCTTCATTGGCGACCTTCTCATTATCATTATAAACCACCGGCGGTGTTACATTTGATTTGGGCGTAGTAGCTTCAATATTTGCACCGGCAGGTATTTCAGCGATTTTTTGTTTTGTTTTACAGGCAGAAGTTGCTAACATTACAACAGCTAAAGCAAGGGTTAATCTGATTGTTTTGTTCATGTTTTTTTTATTTGTGAATTTATAATTTAGGATAAATTTGTTCTCTTTAAAGTAAAAGTCGTGGTTGTCTGTTATTTGCATCCGCACCATAACCTTACACTTTATCTAAGGCACCACAAAGATGATAAGAAAAATGCAGCTATACAAATTGTCATGATAAATTTTATATAAAAAATGCTGAATTGTTCAAACAATATGCCTGCTATTGACGTTTTATAATTGTAAAAGTAAAATCCATCCGAATTATTAACGTATAAAACAGTAAAATTATGAAATTTACATTGCCTGAATTACCTTATGCTCATAACGCTCTGGAACCAATTATCAGTGAAAGAACCATTAGTTTTCATTATGGCAAACATCATCAAACGTATGTAAATAATTTAAACGGTCTGGTTGTCGGAACTGAATTTGAAAACTCCGATCTGGAATCGATTGTAAAGAAATCAGAAGGTCCCATGTTCAATAATGCAGCACAGATATGGAATCACACCTTTTATTTCTTGTCACTGACTCCTAACAAGGGAAGTGTTCCATCCGATAAGTTAGTGAAAGCAATAAATACCGGCTGGGATTCACTTGAAAACTTTAAAGTTGAATTCAACAAAGCTGCCGTTTCTGTATTCGGTTCAGGATGGGCATGGCTTGTCAAAGATGCTGAAGGTAAGCTTTCCATCGTTAAAGAAAGCAATGCCGGTAATCCTATTACCCGTGGCTTGACACCATTACTGACTTTTGATGTCTGGGAACATGCATACTACCTGGATTATCAGAATCGTCGTGCCGATTATGTAGCAGCATTATGGGATTTAGTTGACTGGAAGCTGGTTTCCGAACGGTACTAAATTACCATTAGCCCAAATAACAGCCGGATTGAAGTAACTATCAATCCGGCTTTTCGATTATGTTCAACTTTGAAGGTGTTTTATTAAACCTTTTAATTTCAATAAGACTTGTTAAAAAACACAATGAAACATTCATTTTCCTAAAAAATGACGAGGCTTTGTATTGAAGTGTACTAAAAAAATTATCTTTGCACTCACTTTGTAAAAGTTATTCCGGATAAAAGGAGAATAATTACTATAAAAAATTTAAGAAACTAAGCGAATGAAAAATTTATCACTCATTTTTAATGCCATTCTGGCGATTGCGGTAGTAGTTCTTTTTGTGCTGGTGTTGGGGAATAAAAATATTTCCACAATAAAACAACAGGTTAAAGGCAACGAAATCATTACAAAAGGGAAATTACCGATTGCTTACATTAATATTGACTCCCTGTTACTTCATTATCAATTCGCTAAAGCAGCCAATGAATCGTTAATCAAAAAACAAGAAGATTCACGGTTGACTATCAACACCAAAGCACGTCAATTGCAAACTGAAATGGGTGAGTTTCAACACAAACTGGAAAACAATGCTTTTTTAAGCCGTGAGCGTGCGGAACAGGAACAAGCCCGATTACAAAAGAAACAACAGGATTTGCAGGTATTGGATGGTGATTTGAGCAAACAACTGGTACAGGTTCAACAAAAAATGAGTGAACAGTTGCGTGATACCATTAATTCATTTATGAAAGAATACAACAAAGATCATAAATATCAGCTGATCATTAGCAATACTTCAAGTGATAACATTTTGTATGCTGATAAATCATACGATATTACAGCGGAAGTGACAAAATTGTTGAATGAACGCTATGACGCCCGGAAATAAATTTTTGTTCTTTACAAAAAAGGATATAAAAAAAGCACAACCAAATCGTTGTGCTTTTTTTGTATCCTTGTATTAAAACAATCCGTTAATTCTGGTTGTTTCCTCTGAATGACAGGAAAAAAGAAGATAAGGCATAAATCAATATTGGTATTACCCAGGAATTAGAGTTAGTAAACATCAGATAGGCTGCCAGACCAAGCATCAGGCTGGTCAAAAAGCCATTGCGGGCTAACCGGAGCATCCGTTTATCAGTTGTTTGACTGTAGAATGCATTTTTACCTTGAATAATAATTAATAATCCGGCACCAACTGAGAAAATATAAGGAGCGTATATCAGATCAAATAGTTTGGCAAAAGCACCCAAAATAGTGATTGTTCCGGCAGTAATGAATAAAATTTGAGAGGGTTGTTTAGCTTTCATTCTTTAATAATAAAAATATCTTCGTTTTCCTTTTTCATGAGGTAATGCTCACGGGCAAATTTTTCAAGATTCTGGTTGCTTGACTCAAGTTCAAATTTCTTTTGTTTGTTGGATTTAATTTCATCCTGGTAAAATTGATATTCTTTTTCCAGCTGATTAATCTTCCTGTCAGTCTGCCAGCGATGTATTAAATTGTGTTGGTCGAAGAAGGTAACAAAAACGATGTAAGCTAAAAAAACTATCAGATACTTATTCAATAGTATCTTCCCGAGTTTCTTCCCCTTCCTATTAAAAAATGTCATGATAATAATGTTACAGGTTCCTGGATTAAGAAAGTTATAGCCAATCGGAGAAACGATTCATAAAAAAACGAATCTTCTTTTCGAGACAAAGGTAAGCAATTTTTATGTTCATTCTTTTTTTTGAGAAAAATTATTTTTTGAGGAACTGTACCTGAATTTTTCAGTATATTTGCAGACAAAAGCAGAAAAAGGTTTCAATTTATGGATAATTTCATTGTCTCAGCCCGCAAATACCGTCCTTCATCATTTAATTCGGTTGTAGGCCAACTGGCATTAACAACTACACTTAAGAATGCTATCAAAAGCAATCATTTGGCGCATGCTTATTTGTTTTGCGGACCACGTGGTGTTGGTAAAACAACCTGTGCCCGAATATTTGCAAAAACCATCAATTGTCAAAACCTGACTTCCGAATCGGAAGCCTGCAATGAATGTGAATCATGCGTTTCCTTCAACGAACAACGGTCGTATAATATCCATGAACTGGATGCCGCCTCCAACAATGGAGTAGATGATATCCGTTCACTGACCGACCAGGTGCGTATACCGCCACAGATTGGCAAATACAGCGTATATATCATCGATGAAGTACACATGCTCTCACAGGGCGCTTTCAATGCATTTTTAAAGACATTGGAAGAACCTCCCGCACATGCCATTTTCATTCTGGCAACAACCGAAAAACATAAAATTATCCCCACCATATTATCGCGCTGCCAGATTTACGATTTTAACCGTATAACTGTAGCCGACACTGTAAAACATCTGCAGTATGTAGCCGGTCAGGAAGGTGTAACTGCCGATATTAACGGGTTGAACATTGTTGCCCAGAAGAGCGAAGGCGGAATGCGTGATGCCTTGTCAATATTCGACCAGCTGGTAAGTTTTTGCGGGAATAACATTACCTATCAGGGAGTGATCGAAAACCTGAATGTACTCGATTATGAGTATTATTTCAGGCTGGTGGATGGATTTTTAAAAGGAGATGTACAACAATCCCTGCTTATTTTTAATGATATATTAAACAATGGTTTTGATGGGCATCATTTCATTACAGGGCTAAGTTCTCACCTGCGTGATGTTCTGGTTAGCAAAGACCCGTTAACGATTTCCCTGCTTGAAGTAGGAGCTGATATTGGTGAACGGTATAAAGTACAGGCACAAATGTGTACACCTGAATTTCTGTTCCAGGGTCTGAAAATAAGTAATGACTGTGATATCGACTACCGGCTTAGTAAGAATAAGCGGTTGCTGGTTGAACTGGCTTTAATTCGTCTGTGCCAACTGACGGATGAAAAAAAAAAATCCAAACTGATTGATGATGTACCGCCTCCTATTCATAAAATAGTGGTAGCTTCTCCTGCAGCAACAGGAGATATCAAGGTAACTGACACACCACCAACAATTAAGACAAAACAGGTTATACAGCCAACAGAAATTCAAAAAGAAAATGTTGCTGACACCAAACCTGCATTTAAAAGACCCGGAAGTATCTCGATTTCTTCATCCAACACAGTGGCTACACCGCAAGCCTCTTATAAGGAAGAAAAAGTCGTAGAAAAAGTCATTCAAAATAATCCATTTACTATCGAAGAACTTGAAAACGCCTGGTTACAATTTGCTAAAACTATTCCTGAACAGGGAAGAATAACCAGCTTTATTCTAAACACCCGACCCACTCTTATTTCGGACACCACATTTGAATTAACGGTAAGTAATATTTTACAGGAAAGGGAATTAAAACGACTCCAACCGGACATTGTGAACTTTATTCAATTAAAACTTTGTAATTCAGGAATCAGAATGACTCTGAAAATAGCAGCTATGTCCGAAATACAACGGGCAAACTCCCCTGAAGATCGCTACCGCATTATGGCAGATCAGAATCCGGCACTGGATAAACTTAAAAATGCATTGGGACTGGAGATTGACTAGTGGATAGAAGGTAAGAGGTGAGAGGTGAGAGGTGAGGAAAGAGTTGGTAGTAGTAGAATGTAGTTGAACTGGTGTACAGTCTTAAAATAGGTTTAAAGTACTTCATTTGTCTGCTCTTTTGTACTATATCTTTGCAGTCAGGTATTATTTATGGATGGTTTGAGTATTTACTTTTTGAAAATCATTTCATGTTTAAGAAAATAACACGTGTTGTCTGGATATTGTCGGTAGTAAGTTTATTTACGGATGTGGCTAGTGAAATGCTGTATCCGGTTATGCCGATTTACCTGAAAAGCATTGGTTTTTCGATACTGATAATAGGTATTCTGGAAGGTATGGCCGAAGCTACTGCCGGATTAAGCAAAGGATATTTCGGAAAACTATCCGATGCATCAGGCAAAAGATTACCCTTTGTTCAGGTGGGTTATATCCTGAGTGCCATTGCAAAGCCCATAACGGCTTTTTCTACCTACCCCCTGTGGATTTTCTTTGTCCGAACAACCGACCGGTTTGCGAAAGGCATACGTACCGGAGCGCGAGATGCCATTCTATCGGATGAAGCTACGCCCGGCACAAAAGGGGCAGTATTTGGATTTCACCGTGGCATGGATACAGTGGGTGCTGCCATTGGACCTACATTGGCACTTATCTATTTATATTTCCACCCTAAAGACTATATCACCTTATTTTACATTGCCTTTATCCCGGGAGTGATAGCCATTATTACTACTTTATTACTTAAGGAAAAAAAATCAGCCTCTACTCCTACCCATGAAAAAGTTTCTTTCTTCTCTTTTCTTTCCTACTGGAAACAAAGTCCTACGGCTTACCGGCAATTACTGAAAGGATTACTTGTCTTTACCCTGTTCAACAGTTCGGATGTATTTCTGTTGCTTAAAGCGAAAGATGCAGGTCTCAATGACACTCATGTTATCGGTATCTATATTTTTTACAACCTTGTTTATGCACTTTTTGCTTTCCCGGTGGGTACACTGGCAGATAAAATTGGACTTAAACGAATGTTCCTGATTGGGCTAGGACTGTTTTCGGTGGTATATCTTGGGTTCTCCATAAATACAAATCTCTATGTTTTCCTGGTATTATTTTTCATGTATGGGCTGTATGCATCTGCTACCGAAGGAGTTTCGAAAGCATGGATCAGTAACATTTCCAATCCTGAAGATACCGCTACAGCCATTGGTACTTATTCGGCATTTCAAAGTATTTGTACCATGGTGGCAAGTTCTTTGGCAGGAGTAATCTGGTACACACTGGGAGCAAAAACACTTTTTATCATGAGCGGTGTAATGACCATAGCTGTTATGGCCTACTTATGGAGAATGAAAGAGAAAAAATAACTCCGCCGTTTTAAAACATTTGAATTCATGTACTTGTTTGATTGAATAACAGTTATACTAATTAAGTGGATCAAATCCTCAACAATCTATACTTATGAGAACTTGTACAAATTATTTAATTATCATCATTCTGGTTCTTCACAGTTCTTTATTATATTCTCAGGAGTCAGGGATATCAAAAGTTAAAAGCAACATATCGGAGTTTGAAAAACCGGTATCTCTTAGTCCGCAAGGATTGCCTCATCAAATAAACACATCTACTTACGACCTGAAATACCACCGGTTTTACTGGAATATCGATCCTGCCCAACGCTATATCTCCGGATCTGTTACATCGTACTTTTTAGCTGTCAACGATCAGCTATCTGCAATCCGGTTTCAATTAAATGCAGGTATGTCGGCCGATTCGGCCATATACAAAGGCACAGCAACTGCAATTGACCATACCGGAGATGTGCTCACCATTTCA
>Ga0302215_10001301_pt1 | contig 17987 bp, 6 predicted proteins | sample II_Fen_N3_1_FD_194580 | JGI IMG/M metagenome (GOLD analysis project Ga0302215, IMG submission 194580) | Peat permafrost microbial communities from Stordalen Mire near Abisko, Sweden - II_Fen_N3_1 | ecosystem: Environmental > Terrestrial > Soil > Wetlands > Permafrost | place: Sweden: Abisko...
TTTTATAGTTATGGTTTTCTTATTATTATCCATACAAACTATTACTGCACTAGAAAGCTTCCCCGATTATAAGTTTCATACACTTTCGCAAGAAGGTGGATTGAGTTTTGATGGTGTTTCCGGAATCCAACAAGATAAATATGGTTTTATTTGGGTGCTGATGTCTGATGAATTCTATAGATTCGATGGGTATACTTATAAAAGATACTTAACGAGACTAAAAAAAGAAATTCCAAATTTTTCTTTCAATCCATACATTCCATTTGTAGAAAATAGAACAGGAGATTTATTTTTATGTTCGAAACAAGGCATCTTAAAATATCATAGAAAATCAGATTTTTTTGAAGAATTGTTGATTGGATCTGTAGAAAATATCTTTATAGACAATTTTGATAAAATATGGGTTGTGAATGGAGATGGTATACAAATCGTTGATCTAATTAAAAAAAAATTACAACTAATCGAGAAACAAAAAGTAAATTTGAGAAATGGAAAAACTTTATTCTCAACAGATAAAGATGAGTTTATAATGACCAAAGATAAGGGCTGTTTTTATAGATTTGATTATCGGCGTATGCAATTTAAACGGATATTTTCATTTCCTAAACCAATAGAAGTTCTTGAAATTAAAAAAGTTGGTATGTATCTATGGATACTAACCGAAAAAGATGGACTTTTAAAGTTTAATCTTAAGACTTTAAAAGTCGAACAAGCATTTACTTTCTTTTGTCAAACGAATGGAGATGTGAGGCTCCCACCCGCCCGTGATTTTCAGATAGATAAAAATGGATACGTCTGGATTGCAACTCAGCATGGACTATATCTTTTAAACCCAAAAAATGGTGAGTACAAACTTTATAAACATTCAGAGGCTGATAAATTTAGCATAACCAATAATTCAGTATGGTATTTAAGTGAGGATAGGCAAGGGAATCTATGGATTGGAACTTATTGTGGAGGAGTTTGCTATGTGAATCTAAATGAAACAAAAGGATTTAAGACTATTTCAGTTCAATCATTAAAGTTTAGCCAAAATATAATTAGCGGTTTTGCAGAACGGGGTAGTGAAATATGGATTGGAACTGAGGGTAGCGGAATGCTTTGTTATGATCGAAAAAAAGGAACTTCAACTTCATACAAACATGAACTAAACAAGAAGAGTCTGGCTTATGACAATGTTAAGGCACTGTTGATGGATAAGATTCATAATAAATTGTGGATAGGTATGTTTCGGGGTGGATTGGATTGTCTGGATCTAAACACGAATACTTTCAAGAATTATTCCGAATTTGATGTGGATAAAAGAATTCAACTAAATCATGTAAATAGACTTGAAGCAGAGGCTGATTCAGGAATTTGGGTTGGCTATCGTGATGGTGGTCAGCCAAGAATCACATACTTCTCAATTAATAGAAACACTTCAAGACATTATAATTTCAAATCAAAAAAATATCCGAATTATGTTGGTACTATAATTAGTGATTTTTGTAGAGATAATGAAAATAATCTTTGGATTGCCAGCCAGGAGCGATTGCATGTTATGAATATTAAAACAAAGGAAATGCATGCTATTCGAATAGATACACTTAAAAATAAAATATTAAAAAATTTGAATATTCAAACCTTATATTGGAATAAGCAAGATAAATCAGTTTGGATTGGAACGAATAGTTTAGGTTTAATACAATACGATATAAAATCCGGTAAGTTTTTATGTTTTTCAGATATTTTAAGATATAATGTTCATTCCATTTATAGCATAATTGCCGATAATCAAAACAATCTTTGGTTAGGTACTGATAATGGTCTTTTTAAATTCGAAAATAAAAGAAAATTCTTTTTTCAATATGATAAAAATGATGGGCTGCAAGGACGTGGATTTTATCCTCATTCTTGTTTGTATAGTAGTACGGGTGAATTATATTTCGGTGGAACTGAGGGATTTAGCATTATAAATCCTGCAAATATAGTTCCAAACCGTAATAAACCTATTGTCATTTTATCTGAGTTTTTTATAGATAATAATCCTGTTAATACAGATTCACCGGACTCACCTCTTAAAAATGCTGTTTACCTTACAACTGATATTACCCTAAATCATAATCAGGCAAATTTCGGTTTTGAATTCTCCTCTACAAATTTCTTAGTCCCTGAGAAAACGAGATTCAAATATCGTTTAAAAGGATATGATAATAATTGGGTTGAAGTGGATGCCTCTCGCAGATATGCATCTTATACTAAAGTTCCGGCTGGGAAATATAATTTTGAAGTGTTGTCTACCAACAACGATGGAGTTTGGAGTAATTCTGCCAAAACTGTTGAAATTTCGGTATTACCTGCTCCATGGCTTACATGGTGGGCATTTCTAATTTATTTTCTATTAATTTCTACAATTATTTATTTTATTCTTCATTACTATTTAAGTCAAAAAAGGCTTGGGCTGGAACTATATATGGAAACTACTGAAATGAAACGGCAGGAAGAAAACCATCAGTTGCAATTACAGTTTTTTACAAACATCTCTCATGATTTTAAAACTCCACTTTCTCTAATTCTGGGCACATTGGAAAGACTTAAACAGGACGCTGCTCCAATATCTGAAAGATATTTAACCGGTCTAAGTAATAACGCCAAAAGATTATTAAATCTCATTAATGAACTAATGGATTTCCGTACAGTGGAAAACGGCAAAATGAATTTAAAAATTTCTGAAGGCAACATTAACGTATTCGTAACAAAACACGCTTCTGACTTTAATGAATATGCAATTCAACATAATATAGATTTCAGAATGAATCTCGATCCTGATTTGAATAATAAAATATGGTTTGATAATAAAATTATTGAAAAAATCATAATGAATCTACTTAATAATTCATTTAAATACACGACGAAAGGATCTGTTGTTATTGAAACTTATGCGGATGCTTCAAAATTTAATTCAATTTACCAAAAGAATCATAACGTGAAAGTGAATGAAAATAATTCACACATGTTTGGTCTGGCTATTCGAGATACCGGAATCGGTATATCTGAAAAGTCCATTGAAAAAGTTTTTGATAGGTTTTATATGATTAATGATCCGCAAGGGGAACAACATCTAGGATCGGGGATTGGATTAGCACTTGTAAAAAGTCTGGTTTTGCTCCACAAGGGGAGCATTTCAATTAGAAGTGAAAGAGGAGTAGGAACTGATATATTAGTGGCATTCCCTATTTCTAAGCTTGAGTATGTTGAATCTGAATTTGCTACGTTAGATGAAAACAAAGTTTCATATATTGAAAGGAATAGTTTTCAAATAGAAGAACTAACCGCTTTGGAAGCAACCTCTGACAAAGATACTGAAGAATATTTACTGCGTGAAACCAAACGGATATTACTTGTAGAAGATAATGATGAATTACGTACTCTCATTTCTGAAATATTATCTTCAGAATACGATATTTGTGAAGCAGCAAATGGTATTATTGCATCTACACTTATGGAAGAAAATGAAGTGGATTTAATTGTTAGTGACCTTATGATGCCAGGAAAAGATGGAATGACATTGTGTAAAGAGATTAAAAATGATATTTCGACATCGCATATCCCTTTTATTATGATGACTGCAAAAGGTGGATTGGAAAACCGTATTGAAGGTATCGATTCAGGAGCAGATGCATACCTTGAAAAACCTGTGAATTTAAAATTATTATTACTTACTATTCAGAATTTATTCAAACAACAAAACAGAGTTAAAGAGTTTTATGCAAAGAATTTTTATTCTGATAGCAGTGAACTGAAAACAAATCAAAAGGACAATGATTTCATGAAACTTCTGATAAAAATTATTGATGAAAAAATTGACCAACCGGAAATGGACATTAACTATCTGACTATCGAAATGTCAATGAGCAGAACCAAATTGTATGCTAAGGTCAAAACTCTCACCGGCAAATCAATTGTGGAATTTATACGACACTATAGAATGAGAAAAGCTGCACGATTATTGGTTGAAGAAAATTTGCCAATTCGCGATGTTATGGACAGGGTTGGTATTGATACACAATCCTATTTTACACGAGTATTTAAACAAGAATTTGGTGAAACTCCAACTGCATTTATAGCAAATTCTAAGAAAAAAACATGATGAAATTAAAGTATCTGTAGTAGCATTTTGCGTATATTAATATTATATGAAATCTTTACATCTGACAACTTTTGCAAATTGCTCATTAGTTGGCATATCTATATATAACAGGCTGTCTCAAAATAACATTTAAGGCAGCTTTTTTTAATTTATTCAGCAGTAATCAGTCCTAAATCTACTATCATATTTGCCTATTCGGTCATATTGGATAAAACAAAAGTCAATTTGTTCTAAAATAAGTAACTAATGATTACTAATTTTGGAACTTCAAAATATTAATTCATCCCACTATCATGAGAAAAGCACTTTTATGTTTAATTACTTTGTTGACCATTCAGCTCACAGCACAAACAAACAATCATCCTTCCATTTTAATTCATTCTGGAGATGAACTTCGAATAAAGCAATCTATTGAAAATTCTCCATCAATGGCAGTTCTTCATAATATAATTATAAAAGAATCCGATGTTATGTTGTCATTGCCATGTTTAAAATATGAAAAGATAGGTAAACGGTTGTTAGATGTTTCGCGTGAATGTTTAAGACGTGTATTTTACCTCTCTTACTCTTATCAAACAACCGGTGATGAAAAATATGCCAAAAGAGCTGAAAAGGAGATGCTAACGGTCTGTGCATTTCCTGATTGGAATCCGACACACTTTCTGGATGTGGCGGAAATGACCTTAGGTGTCTCCATTGGTTACGATTGGACATATAATTATTTACCACAGACTTCACGAAACACAATTAGTCAAGCAATTATCAACAATGGAATAAAACCTTCAATGGATTCAAAATACAACTATTGGTTACAAGGAAGTAGCAACTGGAATCAGGTATGCAATGCCGGGATCATATTTGGGGCAATTGCAGTACGAGACATTGAACCTGAATTATCAAAGACAATTATTGACCGTTCGTTGAAATCTATCACAATACCCATGAAAGAATACGAACCTGATGGCACTTTTCCCGAAGGGTTTATGTATTGGGGGTATGGCACAACTTTCAATGTTATGCTAATAAGTGCAGCAGAAAAACTTCTTGGAAATGACTTGTTTCCAATTAGTAAAATGCCTGGCTTTATTCGATCGGCTTCATATATATTAAATATGGTTGGTCCATCATCCAAGGTGTTTAATTTCTCTGACTCATTTAATCAAACAGGACTTAATCCGGCTATGTTCTGGTTTGCTCAAAAGACAAAAGATGTAGGACTTCTTTGGACCGAAAAAAAGTATATCAGCTCTGGAAATACTGGTCTTAAAACTGATAGACTTCTTCCTTTATCGCTTATTTGGGGAGCTGGTCTTGATTTAAAAGCCGCAATTGAACCAACATCAAACTTTTGGTTAGGTCAGGGAGTTGCACCTGTTTGTTTGATGCGTACATCATGGAGTGACAAGAATGCAATATTTTTAGGATTTAAATCCGGATCTCCTTCAACTGGTCATGGTCACATGGATGTAGGTAGTTTTGTGATGGATGCTAATGGTGTACAATGGGCAAGCGATTTTGGAGCGCAAAGTTATTATTCACTCGAATCAAAAGGAATTGACTTATGGAATAATAAACAAGACTCTCAACGCTGGAAAGTATTCAGATACAATAACTTCACCCACAATACACTGACATTTAATGATTCACTGCAACGAGTATCAGGAGTTTGTAAAATGGATGCCTGGTCGGACTACCAAAATAAGTTGTTTGTCACTTCCGATATCACTCCTGTGTATGCCGGTCAGGTAAAAAAAGTTGTAAGAACTGCAGCGATCATTAATAAATCGTTTGTTTCTATTAAAGATGTAATTGAGACTTTGTCTGCTCCAACAAAAGTGCGTTGGACATTATTAACAGGAGCAATGCCAATATTAAATCAAGAGAAAAACCAGATAGAACTGACCAAAAGCGGCAAAAAATTATTAATAAGAATCAATTCGCCTGCCAAGATCATACTTAAAACATGGCCTACTAAGTCTCCAAATGAGTATGACGAACCAAATCCTTACACCTATTTAGTCGGTTTTGAAGTACAATTGCCTGAAAATTCAAAAATTGTTCTAGACGTTTCGTTAATTCCTCAAGAATAATTCGATTATTAACTCATGTTGAAATAAATTTTAAATAAAAGGAAATTATCCTCTTTTTCGCTAACAACTTCAGATAATATCAGTATTTAATTGATAAATTGTTTTGTCAAAAAAAATTACAATTGATATCTTTAAATTCTTCTCAACTTTCATCTTAAAATTACATCATGAAAAGAAAAATCTTTAAATTAAATAAAAAAATCTTATTAGTACTTGGTCTTATTAGTACGATAACAACCAGTACTTTCTCAACCTCATATTATGTTGCTACTAATGGGAGTAATTCAAATGCAGGCACATTGGCAAGCCCATGGAAAACCTTGTCTTATTCAGTAGGACGATTAATTGCGGGTGATATACTTTTTGTAATGGGCGGAACTTATGTTGAAAGTGTAAATATTACAAATTCCGGTACAGCTACTGCGCCAATTACAATTTCGGCATTTACAGGAGAATCACCTGTTATTGATGGACAAAATATTTATCCTACTTCGAATTGGGGTGCTCTGGTAAACCTTGCAGGAAGTTATATTTATTTTTCAGGATTTGAAGTAAAAAACTCAAGTAATCTAAATGCTCGTGGTATTATATTGAATGGTGATCATGGAAAAGTAAGTTTGTGTAATGTTCATCATACGTATCAAAATGGCATATTAATATCAGGTGATTATGGTATTGTTGAGGATAGTAAAGTTTGGCAATCGTGTCTTAATAATAGTACTGCGACTGCTACTATTTGGGCATCTGGACTGAGTGCGGCAAGAGATCCGATTAATGGGATTACAGATAATGCTATCATAAGAAGAAACGTTGTTTATAATAACTGGGGCGAAGGATTGTCAACCTATGAAGCCAACGGGACTATTATTGAGGATAATATTGTATATGATAATTGGGCTCAAATCCTTTATATTTCTGATGCATCAAATGTAATATGCCGAAGGAATCTGTTTTATAATTCTTCAAGTTACACATCAGGAAGATACATTCCAGTGTCAGCTTCATTGGCTGATGAAGTGTCAACATTACCTCGATCAACCAACAATCAAATTATCAATAATTTGTTTTTAAATACTCCATTCAAAGCATTTTACTGGACTATAGTACCTGGTTCCGGGCTGACAAATGCATTAATTGCAAACAATACATTTGTTAATTCTCCAATATTTACCGGAACTATAAATAGCGGTAATAATATTAAAAACAATATATTTACCACAAGTAGCACTATAAATTCTACTTCAGGAATTACATGGAGCAACAATTTATGGCAAAGCACACAACCAACAAATGCAATTGGAACAAATGATGTACTTGGGGATCCTCTTCTTATGTTAACTGGAAGTACAAATCCAGGCGAGCTAACAGGTTCATATTTTAAGTTTTATCCATCATCTCCTGCAATTAATAAGGCACTTGTAGTAACTGAAGTTACTGATGACTTTTTCAAAAACGTCCGAAGTAGTTCTCCTGATATTGGAGGTTTTGAGAGTTCCAATCTATTGCTCAATCCTGGGTTCGAGAATGGCACTACAAGTTGGACGGCTTCTGGTGGAACAATTGCAGCTACAACACCAGGTTATTCTGGTACAAACAGCTGTAGTATAACTGCAAGAACGCTTTATTATGCCGGACCTAATCAAGTTGTTACAACAGCAGTTGCTGTTAAAGGATCTGGTACTTACTATATTGAATTCTGGGCAAAGATGGCTTCAGGATCATCAACTGTTTACGGAACTTTAAAGTATCAATATTATAACACTTGGTACTACCCAAGTATAAGTGCTACAGTTGGTACTACCTGGACTAAAGTTTCAGGGACCGTTCCTATTGTTTATACTGGAACACTTCAAAATGCAACGTTCTATTTACAAACACCATCTAGTATTCTTACTGATTTCTATGCTGACAATTGTATATTAACGTTTGGTGATGAAACACAACTATTGACAAATAGTGCATCAGCTTTATCTTACATAGAAAAAAGCAATTTATTGGCATATCCAAATCCGTCAACTCATACTTTAATGCTTGAAATGCCATCATTTAATACTCCGGAAAAAGTACAAATAGTTTCACTAACAGGAAAGGTAATAAAAGAAATTTATCTAAGTTCTTCAATAGGACAAATCAACGTTGAAGATTTAGACAATGGGTTGTATTTTGTAAGATACAAGAATTCAACAATAAAATTGATAAAAAACTAAATTATTTTTGCATTTAAAACTTTATACTGTATTTACTTTTATTGTATAAGTCAAATCAGATAAAAAAAATGACAATTTTTAAAAATATATTTTGCTTTAAAACACTAATTTTGTTACATAAAAAAAAATTAAACATTAATAAAAAATCAAATTCCAATGAAAAAAAAATTATTTATTGCCGCAATTTTAATAAGCGCATTTCCTGTTTTTTCTTTTTCACAAAACATTGTCAAATTCAATGAATGGAAGCCATCAGAATGGAATAATTCAGATTTATTATTTGTCAGTATTGTTAAGAACCCCGTAAGTGATGTAACTATTAAAAATGATGTATTAAAGATTACAAAAAATGGTGGAGAGAACGCTAAAAACTCTCACAATGCAGCTACAAATAAAAAAGTAACCATAAGTAAAAATAATTGTATTTTTGAGTTGAAATTTCTCTTTCGGTCAAAAGAAAATACTGTAGATGCGACTACGTTAGCATTGAGGATGGGTGAACATTGGAGTTTGCAAGTTGAACAACAAGTGTTTGCAAGCGATAAATGGCAAACGGTAAAATTCGATTTCTCACAAAACCCTGTGTTTTCAAAAATCTTTGAACAGAACAGAGATACTACTATTTCACGTGTAGGTGTTTATCCTCGAAGAGAATTGAATCAAAGCGACAATATCATTTTGTTTGTTGACGATTTGAAAGCAGTCACCAAATAAAATATAATATCATTTATTCTGAATGAACAAGGGGTTAAAGCCCCTTGTTCTGTTGAAATAAATAAGTCTTATTGTTTTGATTTCTTGTGTGTTATTAATCTTCTAAATACTTCTATTTTGAAACCATCATTCTTGCTAGGTATAATTTTGATCTTTTTATTAATTTTTCCTGTTATGGGAGCTACTACCATCTTACCTACTGATCCAAATATACAGTATATTGGACGTTTTGACAACTCAAATCCCTTGTCACCAAAAATGTCATGGACTGCATCACAAATCGTTGCAAAATTTCAGGGAACTTCAATTAAATTGATTATGAATAGTTGGTCAACAACTTATTTTAATATTTCAATTGATAACATCAACTCAATACTCACGGCAACAACTGGTAATAATACTTATATCCTGGCTTCAGGGTTAAAAGATACAATTCATACAGTAACATTATTTAAACGAGAATCACCTTGGCAAAGCCATAACTTCAATGGATTTATTCTTGATGATGGAAAATCGCTTGTAAGTCCACCTGTTAGAAGAATAAGAAAAATTGAATTTTATGGTGACTCGCAAACTCAGGGTGCACAAGCAGAAGTGCCTAATTATGGAAATGATATTGGCCCGGCAATTTATGACAATGCTTTTAATTCGTATGCCGGTATAACAGCAAGAGCTCTTCGTGCTGAATATGTATGTATTGCCAGAAGCGGGGCAACACTGACACCTTATAACTTAAAGGTGAATATTCCAAGCGTTTTTCATCGAACCTCACCCGATTCCATTTCTTCAACTTTATGGGATTTTAGCACTTGGCAAGCCGATGTAGTCTGTGTGAATCTGGGAGAGAATGATAGCCCTTTTCCAACAGACTTCTCAGCCAGATATGTCAGTTTTGTTAATAAAATGAGGATAAAATATCCAAATGCTTACGTATTCTTATTAGCAGGCCCTATGACTCAATCTGCAGGAGTATTGGTGCCAAATTCAATTCAGGATGCTGTGAATACTCTAAATGCTCAAGGTGATAAAAAAGTATATTTTTATAAATTCTCCAAAGCACTTCTTCATAGCGGCCATCCACGGGTAGCTGATCATTTGGCATGTGCAAAGGAACTTGTTACAAAAATTCAGACTGTAATTTGGGGAGAAACAGATCCGGATACTTCGGTAGGAGATGTTTACATAAATCAAATCCCTGCAAATTTAACTATCACTGGAACACAACAACTCACAGCCTCAGTAACACCATTCAACGCACCAGATCAAAAAGTCTATTGGAAATCATCAGATATAAATGTACTTAAAGTTGATTCTAATGGTTTGGTAACTGCGTTGTCATCCGGAAATGCAATTATATCCGTTACTACACGAAATGGACAAAAAACAGCAAGTACTCAATATACGGTTTCTAATCCTGTTACTGGAAACCTAATTGTCAATCCGGGTTTTGAAAACCCACTAACTACTGGCTGGACAGGTGATTGGGGAAATTCAAGACTCAATACAACTTTTACAAAAAGTGGTTCTGCCGCTTTGGAAATCGGACCCAATTCAGGAGGTCGTGATCAATGGTTATACTCGGGGTTTATTGCAGGTAATACTTATACACTGTCAGCATGGTGTAAAATACTTACAGGTGCACCCATAGCCTTTTTTGCAGCAAAATGTATTGATAGCTACAGTGGAAATACCACATTTAGTTCCGCTCATATAAATTCGACAACTTCTTTCGAGCAAATAAAACTTACATTTAAAATACCTGCAAATACTGTTGCTATTCAGCTTTATGTATGGATGGGTTCTTCATTGTCAAGTATTGTAATTGACGATTTTGACTTTGGTGCAGGTGATGGGACAACTGAAATAAATACCACAAAATATGAGAACCTGTATACTCAATTATTTCCAAATCCACTAAAAGGCGGATTATTAAACATTAAAACAGAAGGGATAATTGGTAAAATGAATATCCAAATAATGGACACTTCCGGGAAATCAGTGTTTTATCAAAAACTTCAGGATAAAAATATGCAAACGATTAATTTGGGCAACTTACATTTGAAAGGTTTATATATTGTTCGTATAATTAGTGACGAAAAATCCATATGTCAATTACTTGAAATATATTAAAGTATAATTTCTTAAACCTGTACAGTATTATATTTTAAATAAATAACAGCCATTTGGTCATTTCGAATACACTTTCGACTGTTTGTCATATAACAAGTTAAAAGATCACCTTATCAACAATTAGTAACTTGCATGAAATCAGGAATTAACGCAATAATTCATCAAAGAAAATTCATTCTCATCTTGTAAGTCGAAAGTATTTAAGTAGTTGAAAAAGTTAAAAACTATTCCGTTTTTTTTACCAGATACACGAAAATGTTCATATTTATTATAGTAATGAAAATTATAATGCAGTTAAAAATACATAATGTTCAAATATAGCGAGTTTTAAAAAATGATCAAAAAAATTCTATTCTCTTTTATATTTATATTGATCTCATTTAGCAGTATTTCACAGATTGAAAATCGTAAAACAATTCTTCTAGACAGTGATTGGAAGTTTTCGCTCGGTGATTTGAAGAATGCTCCATTTTTGAATATTAATGATTCAACTTGGGAGACAGTTTCAGTTCCTCATGATTGGGCAATTCGGAAACCATTCGACTTGAATCAGGACATGCAGTGGGTACAAGTAAAAGAAGATGGCGATAATGAATCAAAGTTAAGAACAGGCAGAACAGGTGGGTTACCTGTTTTTGGTATAGGTTGGTATCGTAAAACATTTGAAATTTCTGAATCAGACAAAGGAAAACGATTATTTATAGAGTTTGATGGTGCAATGAGTGAGGCTAAAGTTTACTTTAATGGAGAGTTAGTTGGTGAGTGGCCTTATGGATATAGTTCGTTCTCATTCGAATTGACAAGATTCATAAAATTTGGACAGGAAAATTTATTAGCAGTCAAATTGGAAAATAAACCCGAGTCTTCACGATGGTATTCAGGTGCCGGAATCTATCGTAATGTCAGATTAGTTTCTACAAATCCGGTTCATATAGCCCATTGGGGAACGTATATTATCACCCCTGAAATTAGTTCAGAAAAAGGTACAGTTACAATTCAGACCAAAGTTTTAAACCAAACTCAAACTGCTCAAAAAATAGAACTAGTAACAGAAATTTATAATTACAAGGGAGAGAAAGTTGCCATTAATAAAAATTCAAATTCTTTTGTTGGAGAAAAAAGATTCACCCAATCATTAAAAGTAAGAAATCCAATGGTTTGGGACATAAACACACCTGTAATATACAGGGTAATCAGCAAAGTATTTGTAAACAAAGTTCTGAAAGATACTTATGAAAGTGCGTTTGGATTTAGAACTATTCGTTTTGATAAAGATAAAGGATTCTTTTTAAACAATAAACGCGTTAAACTTCAGGGAGTTTGTTTACATCACGATTTAGGTCCATTGGGAGCAGCTGTAAATTACCGTGCCACCCAACGCCAACTCGAAATAATGAAGGAAATGGGTTGCAATGCAATACGTACATCACACAATCCGCCCTCACCTGAATTATTGGAATTATGTGACAGTATGGGTTTTGTAGTTATGGTAGAATCGTTTGATGAATGGAAAAATGGTAAAAATTTGAATGGTTACAACCGTTTTTTTGACAAATGGGCTGAGAAAGACATGGAGGCAATGATTCAACGTGACAGAAATCATCCATCAGTTATTATGTGGAGCATTGGTAACGAAATCCGCGAACAGGATGAAGTTGATGGCAAACTTACTGCTCAGTTCCTTACGGATGTTTGTCGTCGTGAAGATCCTACCCGTCCTGTTACAGCAGGATTTGATAAACCAACCGGAGCTTTGAAAAACGGACTTACCGATGTGGTTGACTTAGTTGGTTTTAATTATAAACCATGGTTGTATAAAAAAGTACATGAAGATCATCCAAATTATATTATCTACGGAAGCGAAACAGCCTCAACACTTAGTTCAAGAGGTGTTTACAAATTTCCTGTAATAGAAAATAAAAATCCATGGTACGACGATTATCAAACATCAAGCTATGATCTCGATTATGCGGGCTGGGCATCAACTCCCGACACCGAATTTGCCATGCAGGACGAATGCAAATTTTCATTGGGGGAGTTTGTATGGACAGGATTTGATTATTTAGGCGAACCAACACCTTATAATGAAGGAACGCCTGCCAAAAGTTCATATTTTGGAATAGTTGATTTGGCAGGTTTAAAAAAAGACCGCTTTTACCTTTATCAAAGTCGCTGGAGTAAAACTCCTGTATTGCATTTACTGCCACACTGGAACTGGGAAGGAAAAGAGGGTGATACCATTCCGGTATTTTGTTATACGAATTATCCGAAAGTAGAGCTTTTTGTCAATGGCAAAAGTATGGGCATAAAAGAAAAAAGCACTGATGGTAAATATGAAAAATACCGCTTAATGTGGAAGGATGTTGTATATCAGCCGGGAGAAATCAAAGCTGTTGCCTATAATAATAAAGGAGAAAAAGTTTCATCAGAAGTGGTTAAAACATCAGGCACACCAGCCAATATCAAATTAACAGCCGATAGGTCTACCATTCATGCAGATGGAAAAGATTTATGTTTTGTGACAGTGGAGATAACTGACAAAGATGGAAATCTGTGTCCGAACGCTCAGCGCTTACTTTTTTTCAAAATTGAAGGTGCAGGAACATTAAAAGCTCTTTGTAACGGTGATCCAACAGATTTGACTTCATTTGCTTCCAATTACATGAAAGTTTTTAATGGGAAAATGATTGCAATTGTAAGTTCTTCAAAATCAATTGGAGAAATAAAATTGTCAGTTTCAGGAGAAAGATTATCAACCAAAGAAATACGTATTCAAAATAGAATTACAAAGTAATCGTCAGGATTAAATTAGCTTTTTTTTATAACTGAAATAATAAACGACACTTTAAATAGTATCACAATGAAAAACAAAACCAATTTCCTTATTATTCTGTTGATAACATGCAGTATCGGAATATCGGCTCAAAAGGCAAAACCTTCAGTTTTCACTATTGGTGATTCTACTGTTCAACTATGGGGTACGCCGGATTATCCAAAAACAGGTTGGGGTCAGTTGTTAAACTTTTTTTTTAATAAGGACAATGTTGCAATTGTTAATAAAGGAATCGGAGGAACCAGTTCTGTTACATATTATAATAGTTTCTGGACAGATGTTAAGTCGCAAATAAAAGCAGGTGATTTTGTATTTATACAGTTTGGAATTAACGATGGTTTTCAAACTATTGACCCTGCCACTACTTTCAAAGATTATCTTACTAAATTCGTTACTGAAACTCAGGCAATAGGTGCTATTCCGGTTTTAATTACTCCCATGAATAAAAATAGTACAACGGTCGGCTCGTGGGGAACTTTTCCGGAAGCAGTACGTCAATTAGCTACTGCGTTGAATATTCCATTCATCGATTTAGATGCTTCAAGTAAGGCATTATTTAGTTCTGTTGGATCTAATTATGCAACTAATTTCATATTTATGAATTTAGCTCCAGGTGATTACACAACCTATCCTACCGGAAATGTAGATAATACCCATTTTCAGGAAATGGGAGCTATTGAAATGGCAAAATTAGTTGTTCAGGGAATCAAAAATCTCAGTTCTGATGTAAATGTAAAAACCTTGATTCCATATCTTAACCCAACTTATAAAGTCACCTTTAACTCAAATAATTCCGTGTTGGGTACCATTACCCGAAGTGAATATTTTCCTGCAGGAATAAGAGTTACAGCAAAAGCATTGGCAAATTCATTCAGCAAGTTTAATAGCTGGAGCGGAGATATTTCAGCTACAACGCCAATAGACACTTTTATAATGGGAAATGTGGATAAAATCATTAATGCCAACTTTACAAGTTTAATTGCTCAAAATAAACTTCTTAACGGCAATTTTACAGATTGGTCAACCCAGCAAGTTTCATGTAATAAAGGACTTGTAAGCCTGGCTTATCCTACCAATTGGGCTTTCAACGGTCAATACAAAGGGGTTACACAATGGGGTGATATTATTTTTAAAAGCAAAGCCGGAGCAAGCCCAAGTGGAAATGTTGATGTTGAAATTGGCGGTTATGCCACAGCTTATACCGATACCATGTTTCAAATGGTAACACTAACAGCAGGAAAATACAGCTTTTCAGGAGCATTCAGAGGTGGAAGTATCGGAACAGCGACGGTCAATTTAATCATTAATCAAGTCGGTCAATCAACGAATTTACTAAAAACGTCAATTCCCGGTTTAGTTGGCTTTAATGGTACAACTTTCACAACTTATACAACTGATGTAATTATTCCAACCGATGGCATTTATAGAATTGCCGTTTCGGCTACCAATCCAAATGGAGGATGGATTTGGCTTCAATGTGCTGATTTTTCATTTGCAAAATCAAAACCTACTGTTCATACTATTGGTGATTCTACTGTTCAAACCTGGAATGCAGCAAATTATCCAAAAACCGGTTGGGGTCAGGAATTGAGTTTCTTTTTAAATCAGGATAGCGTTGCAGTTGACAATAAAGCAGTAAGTGGAACAAGTTCAATGACATTCTACAACACTTACTGGACAGGCCTTAAACCAACTATCAAAGCCGGAGATTATGTTTTTATTCAGTTTGGAATTAACGATGGAAGTCTTGATCCATCAACAACATTTAAAGATTACCTCACCAAATATATTACCGAAACACAGGCCTTAGGAGCATTTCCTGTTTTAATTACGCCAATGAATAACAATAATTTGCCAAATGGTTCATGGGGTTTATATCCTGATGCAATCCGGCAATTAGCAACAACGTTAAGCGTTCCATTAATCGATTTAGATGTTTTAAGTAAAGCATTGTTTGCTTCTGTAGGGAATGTTTATTCAACAAATTATATTTTTTTGAATCTTGTTGCCGGTGATTATCCAAATTACCCGAACGGAAATCTGGATAATACACATTTTCAGGAAATGGGAGCTATTGAAATGGCAAAATTAGTTGTGCAGGGAATTAAAGACCTAAGCTCCGATGTGAATGTCAGGAAATTAATTCCGGGAATAAATCCAACCTACAAAGTCAATTTTATTTCAAATAACAGTTCGTTGGGCACCATTACACGAAGTGAATTTTTTCCAACAGGAATAAATGTAACCACAAAGGCATTACCAACTTCCGGCGCAAAATTCGATGGTTGGAGCGGTGATTTGATTGATTCGAAAGCAATTAGTTCTTTCGTTATGGGAACAACTCAAAAAACTATTCATGCAAGCTTTTCTCAAACTTCGGCTATTGCGGAAATTGATAATAATTCATTTACAGTTTTTCCAAATCCGGTTTCTGATGGGAAATTGCATATTAAGTCAAGTTTAATGAATTCTTCTAATATACAAGTTTCAATAACTAATTTAGTTGGAAAAGTTATTTTTAAAACCGTTGTAAATTCAAATCAAATAATTTATGTAAGTGATATAACAAAAGGCGTTTACATTCTGACACTTGAAACAAAAGAAAGTAAGAAGTCTCAGAAATTGTTCCTTTTATAATATTTATAGAAAATACTAATAATCAAATTACTATGAAAAAAGCAACAGTCAAATGTAGCATTTTACTTCTATTGTTGATGACTACAATTGTCGTAAACGCTCAACAACCGTTGAGTGCACATAATTATATTTACATCCCGGCAACTTCATCCAGTTATTCATTTGTTAATAATGATTTTGCATTTTACAAATCTAATAGTGATATTTTTGCGGGCGTTATTATTACTGCTTTGCCAGTTGTGGGAACATTGACATACAATAGTGTTGCTGTAAATCAAACTGATGTCTCACAATCAACAGTATTTACAGATCGAACAAAGTTTATTTTTACGCCCGATATTAATCGAACGGCTACATTATTTTCATTTAAATTAAAAGACTCGAAGAACTTAATCACATCGTTATCTTACACAATATCAATAAAATATAATACTCCCGTTTCGAAATTAGTTAGAACTCCTACAAAGAATTACATTGATTACAATGGTCTACCTTATTTAGTTTATGGCATTCAACTACGCATTGATGATTATTTGAAAGAGTCACCCTATAGTGATGCCTCTAAATTAGCAAATGTATATCAATATTTTGAGAGAACAAGTCTTGCCGGTTTCAGAGATGCATCAGTTCCAATTCCATGGAACTATATTGAAACAGCTGATGGCACATTTAATTTTACGTTGATTGACAATTATCTGGCAAATGCCAATAAATATAATCTTCGATTACAATTTCTTTGGTTTGGCTCCAATATATGCGGTTGGTCAAATGTCCCGAATTATATATCAAGCAATAAAACAACTTATCCGCTTGTGTCAAGCGTTTCACAGTCACCTGTACTTTTTAGCACAGCCAAATTGATAGAAAAAGAAGTTCGGGCTGTTACAACTCTAATGAATTATATAGCCCAAAAAGATTTGAATAAGCGTGTGGTTTTGGTTCAGGTAGAAAATGAACCCGATCATATTGGACCTACAACCTCCATGTGGGGCGGTGGACAAAAAACGGCTGGTTACCACATGTTGGATACCTTGGGGCAAGTGATTCACAGAAGTTCTTCCGACATGGTTACACGTGTCAATTTGGCCGGTTATACTACCGATGCTTCGGACTTTGGTTCATTAAAGGGAATAAACATTGTTGGACGCGATTCATACAGTGATGTGTTGGCTAACTATCAAACGAGTTCAGCCTATTTTGTCTATCCCTGGAATTTGAATTATACCCCAGAGAATGGTGGACAATAT
>Ga0302215_10001303_pt1 | contig 17978 bp, 9 predicted proteins | sample II_Fen_N3_1_FD_194580 | JGI IMG/M metagenome (GOLD analysis project Ga0302215, IMG submission 194580) | Peat permafrost microbial communities from Stordalen Mire near Abisko, Sweden - II_Fen_N3_1 | ecosystem: Environmental > Terrestrial > Soil > Wetlands > Permafrost | place: Sweden: Abisko...
CTGATATACTCTATATATTATGGAAACAAATATAAATAATACAAAGCAGTCAAATTTCGTAAAAATATCTATTATAGTTGCTATCGTTATTGTTATGAATATGTTTTTTAATTATGGTGTTTCTCTTATTTTTAAGGAACCAGTTATGGATTCTTATATTAAACCTACTCAAGTTTTAGAAACAATAACATCAAAAGATAAATGTATTTCTGTTGGTGGTCAATGGAGTGAAAATGTTAACTTAAACGACAAAGGTAAAACACAAATAGAAGGTTATTGTAATGAGAATTACACAAATCAATTAAACTATGATAATGCTCGCAAGATTTATGATAGAAAAGTTTTTGTTACATTAACTATTTTAGGTGTTTTATCTTTAATCTCTGCAGGATTTATTGGAATTCAGATTCTCTCTATTGCTTTTGCTTGGAGTGGAGTATTATCTTTATTTATTGCTTCTGTTCGTTATTGGTCTGAGGCTGATAATTGGGCAAAGGTTGTTATCTTGGCAGTATCTCTCGGTATACTTATCTGGCTTGCTGTAAAGAAATTCAATAAATAAAAATAATTTAGTCTATGAAAAATTACGATCACAAGAAAATTGAAAAAAAATGGCAGAAAGAGTGGATTAAAAATGAAACTTACACTACTTCAAATACTAGTAAAGATAAAAAGATGTATGTTCTTGATATGTTTCCTTATCCGTCTGGAGTTGGATTACACGTAGGACATCCTCGCGGATATATAGGTAGTGATGTTTATTCTCGTATGAAGAGAATGTCTGGATACAATGTACTTCATCCTATGGGGTATGATGCTTTTGGTTTACCTGCTGAACAATACGCACTTCAACATAAAATACATCCTAGAAAAGCAGTAGAAGAAAATGTTGCTACTTTTGAAAATCAATTATCTATGATTGGTCTTTCTTACGACTGGTCACGAAAAGTAAATACAACAGATCCAAAATATTATAAATGGACACAATGGATTTTTCTTCAGATTTATAATTCTTGGTTTGATAAGACAAAAAATAAAGCTCGACCGATAAGTGAGCTTGAAGATATTTTTGTAAAAAGTGGAAACTCAAAAATAAATGCTGTACATAGTGATATAGAAAATTTTTCAGCAAAAGATTGGAGTAATTTTTCTAAAAAAGAAAAACAAGATATTCTAATGAAATATCGTCTTGCTTACGAAGGATACAGTGAAGTAAATTGGTGTGGAGAGTTAGGTACAGTTCTCGCAAATGATGAAATTGTAAATGATACAAAAGGAAATCCAGTATCTGAGCGTGGTGGATATAAGGTTGAAAAGAAATCTATGCGTCAATGGTTTATGCGTATTACTGCTTATGCAGATAGACTTTTGTCTGGACTTGATACTTTAGAATGGAGTGATCATATTAAAGAAATCCAAAAAAATTGGATAGGGAAATCAGAAGGAAGTGAGATTGAATTTAAAATCAAAATTTCTGGAGAGGTACAACTTCCGAAGTCAGTTGAGGTTGGACCTATAAAAGTATTTACTACACGAGCAGATACTATTTTTGGTGCTACTTATGTAGTTCTCGCACCAGAGCATTTACTTGTTCAAAAATTAAAATCAAATATTGAAAATTGGAATGAAGTAGAAAAATATATTTCAAGTTTAAAAAATAAAACAGAAGAAGACCGTACTAAAAATGATAAAGAAAAAACAGGAGTAGAACTAAAAGGAATCAAAGCTATAAACCCTGCAAATGGAGAAGAGATTCCTGTTTGGATTGCTGATTATGTTTTAGCTTCATATGGTACAGGTGCAATAATGGCAGTTCCACAGCATGATGACAGAGATAGAGATTTTGCTATTAAATTTGATTTACCTATTTTAGATAAACCATTTGTAGATGCAAAAGAAATTACAGAAAAAGTTGGTGGAAAAATAGTTACAAAATACAAAATGAGAGATGCTATTTTTGCTCGTCAGAGATACTGGGGTGAGCCTATTCCACTTAGACATAATTCTGATGGAATAATTTCAGAATTAAAAGAAAAAGAACTACCTCTTGAGTTACCAAATGTAAAATCTTATGAATCAACAGGCACAGGGGAATCTCCACTTGCAGGTGTAAAATCGTGGGTAAAAGAAGGGTATGAGACAAATACAATGCCAGGTTGGGCTGGTTCTTCTTGGTACTTTTTACGCTATATGGACCCACAAAATTCCAAGAACTTTGTATCAAAAAAGGCGATTGATTACTGGCAAGAAGTAGATGTTTATGTTGGTGGACAAGAACATGCAACAGGGCATTTATTGTATTCAAGATTCTGGAATAATTTTCTTTATGATATGGGTTATGTTTCAAAAAAGGAACCATTCAAGAGACTAAAAAATCAAGGTATGATTCTAGCGACAGATGGACGCAAGATGAGTAAGAGATGGGGTAATGTTGTAAATCCAGATGATATTGTAAACAATTACGGTGCAGATACTTTGCGTGTTTACGAAATGTTTATGGGTCCATTTGAACAAAGCCTACCTTGGTCAACAGAAAGTATTATTGGATCAAGAAGATTTATTGATCGTGTTTACAGACTTCAAGAAAAAATAACTGAAAATAAAAGTTCCGAAGATGTAGAAAAGATTTTACATAAAACAATTAAAAAAGTGAGTGAAGATATTGAAAATTTTGCTTTCAACACTGCTATTTCTTCGATGATGATATTTATGAATGAGATAGAAAACAGTGAAATTAATAAAAATGATTTCAAGATGTTTTTACAAATCCTCGCACCGTTTGCTCCGCACATAACAGAAGAATTATGGATGGCTCAAGGAGAGAAGAAAACAATTCATAAAAGTATTTGGCCAAAATATAATCCAAAGAAAATTATTGAAGATAAAATAAAAATTCCAGTTCAAATAAACGGAAAAGTTCGTACTATTTTCATTGTAAATGCTGATATGTCAGAGGATGAAATAAAAACACAAGTTTTGAAGGAAAAATCACTCGCTCAATGGATAGAAAATAGGGAAATTAAGCGCATAATTTATGTTCCTGGAAGGATATTAAACATAGTTGTTTAAACTCTAGTTTTTAAAATCAAATATCTGGCTTATCCACAGTAAAAATATGAACTTTTTAGATTTTTATATGATATAATATGTGTGTATTATGTCAGAAAAAAATAACAAAAAATTTATAGAATTTTTTAAGAAATTTTTTCAAAAAATTAAACCCAGATTTTCCTTCCATTACGTTGCCTATACCATACTATTTACAATAATAGTTTTTTCTGTGATCTCAGTTGTTTCAGCTACTACTCCAAACCCTGGTCACCCTTGGGCTGAAGTTGGTGATGGAGTTTTTAATGTAACAAACAATCAAACAGCTACTCGTACTTATACTTTTCCAGATGCAAATGCGACAGTACTCACAACTAATGCCGCTGTTACTGTTGCTCAAGGTGGAACAGGATTAGGAACTATTGCTGATAAAACTCTTCTTGTTACAACTGCTGCAAATACACTTTCTGCTTTAGTTATTCCTGCTGGTCAATCAATTCGAAGAAATGCTGGTGATACAGCTTTCGAAGCATTCACTCCAGGATCAGGAACTGTTACTGCTGTTTCAGTTGCAACTGCAAATGGAATCTCAGGTTCTTCTTCAGGTGGTACAACACCAGCCCTAACTCTTTCTCTCGGTGCGATTACTCCATCGACAGTAAACGGCCTTACTCTAACTTCAAATGCAACTGGATTCTCTGTTGCAGGTGGAACAACTTCAAAATCATTAACAGTTTCAAATAGTTTAACTCTCGCTGGTACTGATGCGACAGTGATGACATTTCCCTCAACTTCTGCTGCTATTGCTCGTACAGATGCAGCTCAAACATTTACAGGAACACAAACTTTTTCTTCAACTATTTCTGGATCTGTTTCTGGTTCTGCTGCTACTCTTACAAACACTCGTGCAATCAATGGAGTTAACTTCGATGGTAGTGCAGCTATAACTGTTCCTGTAAATAATGCAAATGATGTTGCGACAGCAACTGCTGTATATCCACTTTGGACAGCAACTGCTGGAGGAAACTATGCAGCAAAAGTTTCAACAACAGCCTTGTCTTTTGTTCCATCAACTGGAATATTATCTGCAACTGGATTTTCAGGAAGTGGTGCAAGTTTAACTTCACTAACTGCAGGTAATCTATCAGGTACAATTCCAAGTGGTATACTCGGAAACTCAACTGTAAATATTGGTACAACTGCTGTTGCTTTAAACAGAGCAAGTGGAGCATTAGTTCTAACTGGTATTACAAGTATCGATGGTAGTGCAGCATCAGCAACAAAAGCTACAAACTTAGTTGGTGGAAACTCTACAACTTTACTTGGTTCAATTCCATATCAGTCAAACACTGATACAACTACACTTCTTTCTCCAAATACAACAGCAACAAAGAAATTTTTTAGAATGACAGGTACTGGAACAAATGGTGCAGCTCCTGCTTGGGATACTTTAGTTGATTCTGATATACCAGCTACTCTTACTGGTAAAAGTATCAATGGTGTAACCCTTTCAACTTCAGGTGGTGCTACAAACTTTTTAGCAGGTGATGGAACTTATAAAGCAGTTTCTGGTGGTATGGTTTATCCAGGTTCTGGAATTCCAAACAGTACAGGTTCTGCTTGGGGAACATCATACTCTACAATTGGTTCAGGAACTGTTCTTGCTCTTGCAACAACTCCAACATTTACAACAAGTATCACAACACCACTTATACTCGGTGGATCAACTACAACTTCACCACTTACTTTTCAGACTACATCAGCAACTGGAGCATCAGGTGCAAGTATCCATTTTAAAGTTGGAGATAACGGTAGTCTTGAACCACTTACTATTTCAAATGAAGGAAGAGTTGGAATCAATACATTAAGTCCTGTTGCTGGTTATGCTCTTGATGTAAATGTTGGAACTGATGATGCAAGATTTTATGGTAATGGACCTGGTGGTTTAGGTTTTGTTCTTGAAGATACTTATACAGGTGGTCACGCTTGGTATTTTAATACTAGTCCTGTTGATGGAGCTTTTGGTATTGGTCATGCTGGTGCGACAGGTTCAGTTTCACTTCCTGCACCTCGTGCATTAACTATTCTTCCAAACGGAAATGTTGGTATAGGAACTGCTATTACTACACCAACAGCATCTTTTCAAATAGAAGCAGGTACAGCAACAGCAGGAACTGCCCCTCTTAAATTTACAGCTGGAACAAACTTGGGAACTACAGAAGCTGGAGCCGTTGAGTACGACGGTACTCACTTATATTTTACAGCAGCAAATGGAGGTACAAGATATCAGCTAGATCAGCAATCTTCTGGTGGTATGGTTTATCCAGGTTCTGGAATTCCAAACAGTACAGGTTCTGCTTGGGGAACATCATACTCTACAATTGGTTCAGGAACTGTTCTTGCTCTTGCAACAACTCCAACATTTACAACAAGTATCACAACACCACTTATACTCGGTGGATCAACTACAACTTCACCACTTACTTTTCAGACTACATCAGGTGTTGGAACAACGGGTGCAGATATGCATTTTAAAGTAGGAAATGCGGGTGGTACTGAGGCTATGACTATTTTAAATAATGGTAACGTTGGTATTGGATCTACAGGACCAACAGCTAGACTTCAACTTCCAGCAGGTACATCAACAGCAGGAACTGCTCCACTTAAACTTACATCTGGAATAAACTTAGGAACTACAGAAGCCGGAGCTGTTGAGTACGACGGTACTCACTTGTATTTCACAGCAGTGAATGCTGGTACAAGGTATCAACTAGACCAGCAACCTGATACTTCAACTCTACAATCCGCATACGGTTTAGGAAATACTATTTTAGCTACAACAGGTAGAAATCTTATCGTTAATAATATTGCAGGAACACAAACAGTATTTGGTATGAATACTGGAGTTGCTCCGACTGTAGATATGGTAAATATTGCAAACACTACAGGTATAACAACTGCTGGCGTTAGTGGTTTACAGATTACATATACAGGAGGTGCTGCTGCAGTAGAATCTTCTGCTCAAAGAATCGATTTAACTGGTGGAACTACTGGTGGTGCTGGTGCGATTTGGAATGGATTGAGAATTGTCCAAGGAACAATAACCCCTGTAACAACAGTCCAAGATGTTAAGCTTGAAACTGCAGCATTTACTCAGACTGTCGCAGGAACAACAAATATAAATGGATTAAATATCGCAACAGCTGGTGCACTAAGTAACACAACAACAGCTGGAGTTATAAGTTATTCTGGTTTGAATGTTACAACACCAGTCGTAACTACCGGCGTATCTGGTGCATCAATAGAATCAGATGGTATTGAAATCAATCAATCAGCTTACAATGTAAACTTTACAAATGCGAATGCTCTCGGAGTAAATGGTCTTGATATTATAGGCGGAACAATAGCAACAGCAGCAGGACAAAACGGTACTATAAATGGAATCAGATTAACAACTGCAGCACTTACTCAAACAACAACCGGTATAAGTAGAATAAGTGGCTTGAGTCTTGGTACAGCTGGAGCACTTGTACAAAATACAGGAGCTGGAACAATTAACTGGAAAGGTTTAGCTATACAGATGCCAGCAATAACTCAGACTACTGGTACTATAAACTCAACAGGTCTTGAAATCACAACAGCTGCAGTTACAACTGGAGGTAATGCTCAAGCTATAAACGTTATAGATAACCTTGGAAACAGTATTTTTAGTGTAAAAGATACAACAACTGGAGATAACAACTTCGGTGCAATAGTTACATCTGGTGCATTTATTGATAACACTTCAATTTTTGATGAAGAGTTTATGTCAAATAAAAATGTTACAACTGTAACTGCAGCAACAGCAAACCTTGGTGATACAACTGCTATGTATTATGCTCCTACTACAACAACTGTAACTTATTCTACTCCTACAAGTGTTACTAATGGTGTTGCTCGTTTTAATTTACCAGCTACATCTGGAACAGGATTTGTTTTTGCTAACGGTCATGGAACTGCTGCATATAGTGGAATATACTTAAAAGCAAACTTGCCAGTAGTTCAAATAAAACTTAAACCAAGTTTGGTTGCGATAACAGAAGATACAAGATGGGGATTAATAGCAGTTGCTACAGCTGCAAGTGGTACAAATGATGCAAGTCCAACTGATGGTATTTATTTCTCAAATGAAAATAGTACAACTTCTTGGGTGGGTGTTGTTCGTAGTGGTAGTGCCAATGTTGGTACTGTAACTTGTCCAGGAACAATAAGTACAACACAGTTTGCTGTAGGAAGAATTGTTGTTGAAACTTCATCATCAGTTCACTTTTATATGGACTACGACGCATCAAATGGTATTAACTTTACTGATTGTGGAACTGTTGCTGTAAGTACTAGTCCAACTGCTGCCCTTACTCTTGGTATTATGAATGCTCACACTGTTGCTACTGCTTCAACTATAGATGTCGATTATATGCGTACTTGGCAAGATGATGCGAAAACTGTAGACAATTCACCATTGGTTGTTGAGCAAGCACCAGTTGAGCCATTATTTAATGCAAAGACTGTATTAGCAGACCTTATGACATCTCTTGATCCTGAAGTTGTAAAAGGTAAATATGCTGACCGTATAGATACAGGTAGGCTTGTCGCTGGAGTTGAAATGGTTACTCCTAGACTAACAGCAGATACTATTTCTGTAAATAATATCGATACACAAGTAGCATTTAGTTTACCTCCAATATTTAACAAAGATACTGCTGGTTTTGCTGTAATAAAACAAGGCGATAGGAGAGTTCGTGTAACTTATGATACTCCTTATATTTCAGAGCCTTCTGTTAGTGCATCTCTAGTGTTTAATATTGCAGATAATATCACAGATATGCTTGCAAATAGTATGTTTGATAATAAAGTTGACTCGATGGTTGTAAACAATAGCAATAATGGATTTACAATTCTTATAAATAAAAATGCACCTAGAGATTTACGATTCTCTTGGAATGCATTTGCAGTATCTGATGCAAAAATATTTGAAAGTGTTATAGACGGTCTTGTGATAGAGGCACCAGTTCAAGCTCCATCAACAAATACAAATACTACCCCAGCATCAAGTTCAAGTACTAATACAACTCCATCAAATGATTCAAATACTACTTCAACTACTACAACACCAAGCTCAGGTTCTACTACAGATTCAACAACAAATACCACCCCAGCATCAAGTTCAGATACTACTCCGACAACTACAATAGACAGTCTTCTTGCTCCAGTTCCAGAACCTGTTGTAGCTCCAATACAAACAACAGATCAATCTGCTCCAGCTACAACTCCAACAACAACAGTTCCAATTTCAACTCCAGTTCCAGTTCAAGCTCCAGTAACAGATACTACTTCTTCTGCACCTGCTCCTGTTGAAACAGCCCCAGCTACTTCATCAGTATCTCAATAATAATATGAAATTTTTTCAAAAAATTAAAAAATATAATTATTTAATTAATATTTCTATATTATTAAATATTATTTTATTTATATTTTTATTATTTTATATATATCTTTATATAAATAAAGGGTATCAACCTATAAATTTTTCAAGAGAGTCAAATACTAGTTATAAATTCATTAGCCCAATACTTGACTGTGAGGATAATAATGCAGATACTTCTTCTTCTCTTATTTATTCAAAGATGAATGATTTTATTGGTAATTTAGTAAAAAAATACAATATACAAACAACTTCTGTGTATTATCGTGACCTAAACAACGGACCTTGGTATGGATATAATGAAAAAGAATATTTTTATCCAGCATCACTTATGAAGCTACCTGTTATGATTGCATTGTTTAAGTATTCTGAAGCTGATCATTCTATTTTAAATAAAAAAGTTTTAATAAAACAAAGTGATATAGATAATGTATTATTTCAAAATATAAAACCTAGTAAACATTTAGAAGCAGGTAAGGAGTATACAATGCTCGAATTAGTTAATTATATGATTAAAGAATCAGATAATGCAGCATTTAATATTATAAAAGCTAATTTTCCATCGGATAAATATATAAATGAAGTATTTAAACAAGTTGGAGTGGATATACAAACAGATAATAATGAAGTCGTTCTAAGGACAAAGGATTACGCTGGATTTTTCCGTGTTTTATATAATGCATCATATTTAAATAAAGATAATTCAGAGTTATCTTTAAAAATATTATCTGAGTCTGATTTTAAAGACGGTTTAGTATCTGGGGTTCCAGATGATGTTGTAGTTGCTCATAAATTTGGAGAGAGAAGTATAGATGGAAATGGTTTAATATCCCAATCTCAATTACCAGACGGTACAAAACAGCTTCACGATTGTGGAATTGTTTATTCATCAAAGAATGATCCATATATTTTATGCGTAATGACTCGTGGTTCAGATTTTAAAAATCAAGAATCATTTGTAGGTGATGTGTCTCATTATGTATATGATAATATGACAAAAAAGTAATTTTTATTACGATGTTAAAAATACAAAAATATATTGAGTTTATATTTAAAAAAATAAATTATATCAAAAAATATATTTTAATATTTTTTATTGTATTTTTCTTTACTCAAATATCTCCAGTTTATGCAATACAATTAAATAAAACTGTATATCAATATGGAGAGTCAATATATACAGTTGGCTCAGGTGGTCCTATCTCTGTATTTAGTTACGACAGTGATATCAAGGCAGCTATTCCAAGTTATACAGATGGAATGGATATTTTGCCTTATTTTTTAAATTATTTTGATCCTGCTTGGCCTGCTCCAATGGTTACTTATATGGCAAGAGAATTTACTTCTACTGACAGTGGTTGTTATTTATACGGTTATAGATTAGAAGATTGTCAATTAGATCCATCTTTTGTTAATGAATTTTTATTTACTGTTTTAAATCCACCTGATGGTGGTGACACTCCAGTTCTTGATACAGAATTAACTCCAGTTACAAATAATTTAAACTATATACCAAACTACTTTCCAGATGTAAGTGTTACTTCACCAGCAAAGGGTTCTATTTTTTCTGATTTTTTAACAGTTGATTATAAAGCAACAGATAAGAATGATGATACATATGAAAAGTCTACATATGGACTCGGTCTAAATCCTGTATCTATTTTTTATTCAGATAAAATATCAGAATGGTATGATTCTTTTATTAATGAAAGTGATGAGACAAAAATAGCAGATAATCAGCCAGCTGTTGGTAGATATAAATGGTCTGTAAAAGATTTAACTCCTGGGTCTTTGTATCGAATAATAGTAGAAGCAAAAGACCAAGCATCATTTTTGGGTCAAGGAGTTTCAGAATTATTTAAAGTTGATTTTACTCAACCTGTTTTTACTGTATCCTCAAATCCTCCTGCTGTTAGAAGTGGGGAAGTTACAATCTCTGTTGATTCATCAAAAGATTTATCTGATGTTCCAGAAGTAACTGTTACTCAAAATGGAGCAGAGACAAAGTTGATTACTATGACTGGTAGTAAAAGTCACTATGAAGGTATCTATAATGTTATTTCAGGATTTGATGGTACAGCTACTGTAAGTGTTTCAGGTACAGATATTGCAGGTAATACTGGAAAAGAGATTATTTCAGGTGGAACATTTAGTGTTGGTATGAATCCTCCGTCTAGTCCAAAGATAAATAATTATACAGAAAATATTGTAACTAATAATGATTCTGTGGATATATCTGGTAGTGCAAGAGTTGATACAGAAGTTATCTTAATGGTAAATGGAGCCGAAGTTTCAAGAGTTAAACCAGATACAAAAGGAGCTTTTGCTTTTAGCGGTATCAAACTAGATAAGGTTAAAAATAATGGTTTGAATTATTTGAATATAGTTTCAAGTGACCCATTAGGTTCTTTGAGTACTCCTGCTGTAATAAAAGTTAAATACAATATTCCTCCAACAGTTAAAATACTAAAACCGATAGATAAAGATATTTTAAGTAATATTTCAAATATAAATGTAGAAGGTAAGGATGAGAACAATGATACTATATTGTATACTTATCAGATTTTATCTCAGAGTGATTTTAATAATAAAATTTTAAATTGGACAACTATTTCGGATATAAATCCTAGTAGTAGTTTTCCTTGGAATACTACTGAAGTAGAGGATGGAAACTATATAATAAAAGTTATTGCAAGTGACGGTATAGCAAAGACAGAATCATCGACAGTTGAAGTAACTGTTAAAAATGTATTACCATTTTTCCGTTTTGAAGATGGAAGAAGTACTATCACAAATCTATCAAATATAGTTATTAAAGGTAAGGCACTAACATCTACAAATATAAATCCGAGACCTAGTATCGTAAGTGTTGCTTATAGTATGGACAATGGCAAAACTTGGACACCTGTTCGACTTATAAATGATATTTATTCTGCAGAGAAAAAGTTTTCTGTTGGTTTTGCAGGATTAAAAGAAGGAGTTTATCCTATACTATTTAGAACAAAAGATAGCCGTGGCTTTATAGGTAAGATAATATATCCTATTGTAGTAGATAAAACAGCTCCAAAAAGCCCTATTGTTACAAGTCCTAAAATAGTAAATGGTATAAATGTAAACGATACAAATGATGAAAATATAAAAGTAAGTGGTTTACATATAAGTATTAACGGTTCAGTTGAACCGTCAAATACTGTAACTCTCTCTTATGGAGATAATACTCTTACTACAAAGTCTCTACCGACAGGAAGTTTTTCTTTCTCTGATGTTACTTTTGATAAAAAGGGTAAATATGATTTAAGTTTATTTACAACAGATGAAGCTGGAAATAAGAGTCCTGTTGTATCTATTCCTCTTTTGTATAATAATCTTCCTGTTATTTCTTTTATAAGTCCAAAACCTTTCAAGGGTTTATCTGATAAATCTATAGTTTCTTGGAAGATAAAAGATATAGATAATGATAGTTTGAGTAATGTTACTGTAAGTTATCGCAATAAAGACAAAGATACTTTATTTAAAAATTTAGTTTCTAATGCAAATCCTATTGATACTTATACTTGGGATACAACAAATCTACCAGAATCAAATAATTATGAATTAAAAATATCTGTAAATGATAAATATAGTTCAACTTCTTCTGTTGAAAGTTTTTCTATTGACCATACACCACCAGAGCTTGTAACTTTTGTTTATAATAAAGATCAAATAAATACAAAAGCTAAAAGTATTAACTTTGTTGGAAGTGGTGAAGCAAAAGATAATCTTTCTGGTATTGAATTTGTTGAGTATTCTATAGATGATGGTAATGGTGTTGTTAGTCCTTGGTATAAGGCTACAATTACATCTGGTTATTTAAAAAATAAAGCAACTTTCAGTATTAATCATACAATTACAACAGGGGATGGAAGTTATAAAGTATATGCGAGAGCTGTAGATACTTCTGGAAATATATCTTCTCCATTATCTATTTCTATATCTATTGATAAAACAGCTCCTAGAATAGGTGGATTCTTCTTAGAAAAAAATAATATTGATTTGAATCCTGACGATACTGGTAATATTTCTATATATAAAAATAGTACATTTGCTTTTAATGTATCTCTTGAAGATGATACAAAGAGTGCTTCTATTAAAATCGGTGAACAATCTTTTCTTTTGAAAAAGGATACTAGTTCTGGTCTCTGGACTGCAGATATTTCTATGGATAGAGAATCTACAGAGAAAATATTGATAACAGCTGAAGATGGTTCTGGTAATATTGTTGAAGATAAAAATATAGGAAGTATATCTATAGTTAATCCTGGTGTTGTTTCTGTAGATAGTAGTGAATTAATTGTTGGAGCTAATATTAATGTGTTAAAATTAGACAATAATACAAATCAATATAATGATTTTAGTATTTCAAATGATGGTTCATCTAGTGTATCATCTGGTCAAAGTGGAGAATACAATCTAGTTTTACCAGCCGGAGAATATAGACTAGTTGTATCAGGCTCAGAGATTAATACATTAAAATATCCACTGAAGCTAGATAGAACTTCTATTGTTAATGTTGATTTTAATGTATCTAAAATGTCAGGAATAATGAAGTTTATTAATAGTATTTTAGGAATTTTTAAATAATTAAATGAAAAAAATATTTACGATAATTATAATAGTTTTAGGTGTAGCAGTTTTGATTTTCTTTTTAATTAAATTTGCAGGGCAAAGTTCTCTTTCAGAATTAATTGGACAAAATACAATACAGAAAAATAAGACTACATATTCACAAAATGAAAAACTTCTAAATCAAAAAGTTCCATTTTTTGATTTAGAAAGTACTGGAGATAATCGTATAAAGTTATCTCAGTTTATAGATAAACCCTTCGTTGTTATTTTTTGGGCTAGTTGGAATACTGAATCTATTAATCAGTTAAAGATAATAGATGAATATAATTCTTCGGTATCTGCAACTGACAAGATTGTTCCCGTTGTCTTTATAAATAGTTTAGAAGATTTAAATGTAGTTAAATCTTTTATTAGAAGAGGTGGATATAATATCAATACAGCAATAGATACAAATGGAAATACTACTGAAAGCTTTAATATAAAGAGCTTACCAACTGCATTTTTTATAGATAAGGATGGAATAATAAAAGAGATATATTCTGGAGTATTAAATAAGAGTGTATTTGTGGATAAGATAGAGCAATTATTACAATAAATAGTATATAATATAATCATATGTCATCTTACTTTTTAGTTAACAATTTTTATTTTGCATTTGGTGTAATCGGGGCTATTGTATTTTTAATGATGGCGTGGCTTTCATTTGATGCATATAGATTACAGAAAAGTATACCAACACTAGTTAGGTTTTTAGGGTTTTCTTTTGTATCTTTATGGGAAGTTATAAATTCTTTTAATGTAAGCAATGAAGTTTTAAAATACGCTGGATTTATTATTTTTATAATAGGACTTATTCTTATTGTTTCTAGTTTTATTCAGTCTGAAAAGTTGGCAGTAAGTGCGATTATTGTAATACCAGCTTTTTCTATTCTTAGTGTTTATTTTTATTCAGTTTCTATAATATTACTTCTTACTATTGCTTTTTATTCTTATCTACAATATAAGAGGGAATATAACCGTACTTGGATACCATTTTCAATAGGTTTTGTTTTATTGTCTATTCCTTATATTATCAATATTTTTTTCACAAATATTGATCAAGTAAGTTTCTTGTATATACTAAGCTTATCTATTGAATTATTAGCTTTTTGTACTTTAGGTTATTGGGTTTGGCAGTATATGAGACTTCGTATACACGAGAGTTTTGTTATGATAGCTGTCGGATCTACTTTTTTATTAGCTACAATAGTAACTCTTGCTTTTTCTACTATTTTAATAGGACGTGTCTCAACTGAAACTTCAAATAATCTTCTTAGTGATGTAAAAGTTCTTAATTTTGCTATTGAAAACATAAAAGAAGAATCTCAAGCAAAAGCTGAAACTATATCTTTAGATAAAGATTTGATTACATCTCTGGATAAAAAAGATTTCGTTTCTTTGGAAAAAGTTTCTGAAAATTTATTAGAAAAATATAAACTTGGATTTTTAACTATTACAGATAGTGAAGGTAGTGTTTTAGTTAGAGCCAATACTCCATCATTGCGAGGGGATACACTTTCAGGTGAAAGAGTATTTGAAGAAGCTATTTTAGGAAATAACACTGTTTCTATTGAAGATAGTAAAGTAGAAGGATTTTCTATTAGAGCTGGATCTCCTATTTTATCTAAGGATAAAATTATAGCAACGGTAGTAGTTGGAACCCAGTTAGATAATGCTTTTGCTGATAATTTAGAAAAATTTACTGGATTAAAAACTTTTATTTATAGTAACGATTTATCTGTTGCAAGTAGTGCTATAAGTTCAGATGGTGAAACTAGACTTGTTGGAGAAAGATTAAATAATAGTATAGTAGAATCATCTGTTCTAAATAATGGTGATATTATTAGTAGTAATACAAAGATTTTTGGTGTACCGTATTACTCTGGTTATGCTCCACTTCTAAATAATGATGATAAGATTGTCGGTATGATTTCTGTTGCTAAACCACAGCAGGATATAGTAAATATTGAGAATGCAACAAACAGACTCACTCTTATTACAGTTGTTATAATTATGCTTATTTTAACTTTTCCAATATATTTTTTATCAAAGAAATATATAGATAGTGAATAAAATATGATAGATGACAATAAAAAATCTATATATAGAAAGATTATTGTAATTAATGTAGTTTTTTTGTTGTTTTTTGTTGCTTTTATCTATTTATTTTATAATTTATTTCTTTTGAAAAATTTTATTTCCCTTGAAAGAGATCAGGTTATAAGAAATCTTAATATAATTGATTCATCTTTAAGTACTATTTCAAATGGTCAAAATATTAAATTAAAAGACTGGTCTTCTTGGGATGATACATATAAATTCATCACTGATAAAAATAAAGCATATATAAATTCAAATCTAACAAACGATGCGCTAACTTCTCTTCAGATAAATGCTATGGTTTTTCTTAATGATAAGAATGATGTTGTATATAGTAAGTATGTTGATACAAATAATAGTAAAGATTTACCACAAAGTAGTCTATTATCTTTTGTAAAAAATAATTCTGATTATTTTTCTAATATTAATAATGGAAATACTAATATTATAAATTTACCAGAGGGTGAAATGATAATATCTGTGGCTAATATTTTAAAGAGTGACAATAGTGGGCCGTCTAAAGGAAAAATAATTTTTGGTTCATTTGTAAGTGATAAAGTAGTTCAAGATATAACAAGAGTAGTTGGTTTTCCTGTTATTTTATATCCATATAATTCATTTAATGAATCTGAAGATATTTCTATTGTAAAAAATAACATATCAAAAACAAATAAATACTATTTAATTACGAATACAAATAATAGAATTGATGGTTATGAAGTTTTATACGATATTTATGATAAGCCTATTTTTATAACAGAAGTTCAATTACCACGTGATATTTATAATCAAGGTAAAAATATTGTTTATGTATTTTCTATTATTGTTACATTGATTATGATAACCTTTTTTATAGTTTTACTATTTTTAATTAATAAATTTGTTTTACATAGATTAATTAAATTAAAAGATGAAGTTTATCATATTAGTGATAATAATGATTTTTCACGAAAAATAGACGAGGGTGAGGATGACGAAATAGGAGATTTGATTTTAATTATAAATAAAATGTTTGAGAAAATTAAAATTTCTAGTGAAAAGGAACTTAAATTTAGTGAATTAGACAAGATCGCAAATGAAAAAATAAAAAATCGAATGGAAGAAATTAATAAATTAAATAAATTAATGGTTGGAAGAGAACTAAAAATGATAGAACTTAAAAAAGAAAATGCAAAATTAAAAGAAGGAAAGGTCAATTAATAATTCTAATTAATTATAAAATATGGAAAAAATAGAAACAGAAAATATTATAAAAAATGATTATATAAATAAGCCTAAAAATAGTTTATGGAAGATTATTGTTCCTGTATTATCTATTTTATTCATAGCTAGTGGAATATTTTTTTATTTAAAATTTACACAAAAAAATAATGTTATTAGTACAAAAAAGGATCTTCTTATAGGTTTTTCTATTACTACTCTTCAAGAGGAAAGATGGCAGAAAGATAAGGCTGAATTTTTAAAGAAAGCTGAAGAGCTTGGTGCTGTTGTTGATTTTCAAGAGGCTCAAAATAATTCTGATAAGCAAATATCTCAAATAGAAAGTATGATTATCAAAGGAGTTGATGTTATTGTTGTGGTTCCTTATGATTCTAATGCACTAGCTCCTGTTATAAATAAAGCTCATAAGGCTGGAATTAAAATTATCTCTTACGATAGAATGATTAATAATGCTGATATTGATGCATATATTTCTTTTGATAATAAAAAAATTGGTGAAGATGAAGTAAACTATGTTATAGATTCACTTAAAGACAAGATGGTAAAGGGAGTAAAATTAAAAATTGCTTATGTTGGTGGGTCTGATACTGACAATAATGCTATTTCTCTAAGAAAAAGCTCATTTGATATATTGCAGCCATTAATAAATTCTGGAAAGATAGAAATAGTTTTTGATAAGTTTACAACTAATTGGAATCCTGATATTGCTTATAAGAATATGAAGAATTATTTAATAAATAATAGTAATAAGATAGATGCTGTTATTGCAGCTAATGATGGAACAGCTTTTGGTTCTATTACCGCACTTTCTGAGTTTGGTTTAGCTGGTAAGATTCCAGTTTCTGGTCAAGATGCCGAACTTGCTGCTTGTCAGAGAGTTATTTCTGGAACTCAAACTCTAACTATTTATAAATCTATTAATAAATTAGCATCTACTGCAGTAGAGACAGCTATAGCCTTTGTAAACGGAGAAAAGGTTAATACAAATTATACTATTAATAATGGCAAAATAGATGTACCTTCTATTTTACTGGAACCTGTTGTTGTGACTAAGGATAATATGTATGATATTATAATTAAAGATGGTTACCATTCTTATGAAGATGTGTATAAAAAATAAAAATGTATTCAATTAGATCTAAAATTATAACAGCTTTTATTGCTATAGTTACTGTTATGGTATTAATGGTAGTTTTTATTATTGCAATTAATTCTAGTCTTCTTAATGAATATAAAAAAATCAACGAAAATATTATTTATGAGCAAAACCTAAAAGATAATGTTTGGCTTTTAATAGAGGAAAATTATAAGGGTTTTACTTCTAGTGATTATAGTAAGTATGATGCTAAACTTATAGATGTTCGTAAGATTGAAAGCAATCTTGATTTGAGATTTTCTGATCCTTCTATAGATAAAGAAATAAAATTAGCATACAGAAGTACTAAAAATTCATTAAATGTTGTTATTAATAATATTGAAGAAATAAAGAAAAACAATAAAAATG